>JACCDO010202128.1_pt1 | contig 30875 bp, 27 predicted proteins | sample 7446101 | NCBI WGS metagenome assembly JACCDO01 (sample SAMN15323440, study PRJNA562643) | freshwater metagenome | isolation source: river surface water | place: USA:Blue River Watershed | collected 2017-08-16
AAAGGGTGATGATTGGAGGCTTACGATGGCCGCCATAAGAAAAGACAAAGATCGCCCTGAACTGTTTGTAAGGCTTTAAATGAAGAAATGGGCGACTTACTGTCGCCCAACCTTCCCCTGCCCCCAATTGGGGCCCCTACATCCCTTGCATGTGCGTGAGACCCTGACAAATAGGTAATCACTTTTGGCGCTTAGTTAAAGCAATTTTGTCCGGAAAAGAAAACCTTTTTGGGGGACACTCAAGTCCGCAGCTTTGCCTGCCAACTCAAGTCCAAGTTAACCCGCATACCGAACCTCTTGGACCAGTCTGACTTATTCAGTTGCTGGTGAGACTGATGATGAGCCAGTAGAGATGCAATCACCGCAGCAGCGGCTGCATGTTCATCCTCGTTACCACCGCTTACCAGCAGATGTTTTGAGATCTCTTCGATGGAATTTTTTTTCATCAGAGTGGGATGTTTCCATGCTTCTTAGGTGGCAGTTCGGCTCGTTTGGTCTTCAAGGCTCGAAGGGAGCGAGTAACCGCAGATCTGGTTGCCGCCGGTTCAATGATTCCGTCAAGCTCACCTCTTTCGGCAGCCAGGAAAGGACTTGCCACGTTATAGGTGTATTCCTTCGCGAGCTGGTCTCTGACCTTGGCAATGTCTTGGCCTTTTTCCTCTGCCTGCTTGATTTGATCTCGGAACAGGATGTTGACGGCACCCTGACCACCCATCACAGCAATCTCTGCCGTAGGCCAAGCTAGGTTGATGTCAGCTCCCAGCTGTTTAGAACCCATAACGATGTAGGCACCGCCGTATGCCTTGCGAGTGATTACTGTGACCAGAGGCACAGTGGCTTCGGCATAGGCATAGAGAAGCTTGGCTCCTCTTCTAATCACACCGGCCCACTCCTGATCAGTGCCAGGCAGGTAACCAGGCACATCTACAAGCGTGAGAATTGGAATTGAGAACGAATCACAGAACCTAACAAATCTCGCAGCCTTTTCTCCGGCATCGATGTTGAGCGTTCCTGCCATTTGAAGAGGCTGACTTGCCACAATTCCGACCGACTGACCATCGATCCTCGCAAATCCAACAATGATGTTCGGAGCAAACAGAGCTTGAATCTCCAGGAATTCACCATCGTCAACAACTGCTTCAATGACCTCATGCATGTCGTATGGCTGATTAGGGCTATCTGGAATTAGAGAATTTAGCTTTCGATCTGCCTCGGTTATTTCAAGCTCGGAGTCGCTTTGGAATGAGGGTGATTGCGAAAGATTGTTCTCGGGAAGATAGCCAACCAGTGCCTGAACAAAGTCAATCGCGTCTTCCTCGTCTGAAGCTAAGTAGTGAGCGACGCCTGAGGTTTCATTGTGGGTTCTTGCTCCGCCGAGTTCTTCCATGCCGACATCTTCTCCGGTCACGGTTTTGATTACGTCGGGTCCGGTGACGAACATGTTTGAGGTTTTGTCGACCATGATGACAAAGTCTGTGAGGGCCGGGGAGTAAACCGCCCCACCTGCTGCGGGACCCATAATGATTGAGATCTGCGGAATCACTCCCGATGCGTGAGTATTGAGCCTAAAGATTTCTCCGTATTTACCTAGTGCAATTACACCCTCTTGAATTCGTGCACCACCAGAATCCAATATTCCAATCAGCGGCACACCGGTTTTTATTGCGTGCTCCATCACCTTGATTATTTTGTTTCCAGCAGCTTCACCGAGAGATCCTCCAAAAACTGTGAAGTCCTGGGAGTAGACGGCCACCTGTCTGCCGTGAATAGTTCCAAAACCTGTTACAACTGAATCGCCATACGGGCGCTTTGAGTCCATGCCAAATGCATTTGCACGATGACGAACAAACTCATCCATCTCAACAAATGAGCCAGGGTCAAGCAGCATTTCGATTCGCTCGCGGGCAGTCTTCTTGCCCTTGGCGTGCTGTTTCTCAATAGCTGCTTCACCGGCCGCGTGAACAGCCTCGTGGTAGCGATGACGGAGGTCTTCGAGCTTGCCAGCTGTGGTGCCGAGATCTGGTTTTTCACTCATGGGGACCTACTTTATTGCCGAAAATTGTGTCTGAATTGCATACTTCCAACAAAGACCTTGGAAAATCATTGAGGAAATCCACAAGTTGCCCATGTGCAATAGGGTTTTTCCATGCAGCTGGCCAAGTCAAGATCAGTGATTCCCGGGCTCACATTCGTCGAGTCAATTGACTCAACGAATGCCGAGCTCGCCCGAAATCATGCCAGTCTGGGCGACTTCACTGTTCTAATTGCAGGGGAACAAACAAGTGGTCAGGGGAGAGCTGGACGAAACTGGGTTTCGATGCCCGGAGCTTCAATCGCAGTTTCTTTCCTTCTCAGGCCAGTCCGTATTGAGGTTGCCTCTTTGGTGACGCTCATGGCTGCAGCGAGCGCTCATCAGGCACTGATGCATCTTTTTCCGAGTGTTTCTTTTTCCATCAAGTGGCCAAACGACATTTTGATTGCGGAGCGGAAGCTAGCTGGAATTCTGGCCCAGAGAAATGAAGATGGCAGTGTAGTTTGTGGAATTGGAATCAATCTCTCTCACCAATCACAAGCACCTGACACAGCTACTGCTCTGAGTGATTATGTAATTACCGACTTTGACGAAGTTACCTCAGCCGTTTTAGCTTCGATGAAAACCAATTGGGAGTTACTTCAATCCACCCAGGTTACCCAATGGCTTGTCGACTATGTTCGAAGCAATTGCTCAACATTGGGTAGTGAGGTTAGGGCCGAGTTGGCAAGCGGTGAAAGTATTGTTGGAACTGCGACAAAGATTACAGCAGATGGTCACTTAGTGATTCAAAGCGAAAAAGAGCACACACTAGCGGCAGCTGACGTTTGGCATCTTAGGAAGCAATAGGGGAAAAATGTATCGGGTCGGAGTAATTGGCGGTGGACAGCTTGCGCGAATGATGCAGCCTGCCGCAATTGCTCTTGGCATTGAGCTCAAAGTCTTGGCGGAGAATCCAGATTCGTCAGCTAAATCAGCAGCCAGCATGGTCGGGGACTACAAGAATTTAGAAACCCTGAAGGCATTCGCATCTACTGTGGACGTGATTACATTTGATCACGAACATGTTCCAGTTGATTTGCTGGAGGAAATTCAGCGCCAGGGGACTGCGGTTAGGCCAAGCCCATCAGCCCTCATTCATGCCCAAAACAAACTCGTTATGCGCAAGGCGCTCGCCGAACTCTCGATGCCACAACCCACCTGGAGAGAGATTAGAAACGCAGACGATCTAATTGACTTTCTTGAAGGCAGGCCTTCTGTAATCGTGAAGACTCCCATCGGGGGATATGACGGTAAAGGCGTCCGGGTTGTATCGACCGTGCAAGACGTTGCGGACTGGCTTGAGAACATTTCGGCTTATGGAGGAAGCCTTCTAGCTGAAGAGAAAGTCGAATTTGTTCGAGAGCTATCGCAGCTATCAGCACGCAACCAAAGTGGTGAGTTTTCTGCGTGGACTTTAGTTCAAACTGTTCAGCGAGCCGGAGTCTGCTCCGAGGTTATTGCTCCAGCTCCAAAAAGTGATCATTTAGAAAGCTCGGTTGGGATAGCCAAAACAATTTCCGACGGACTTGGGGTGGTTGGAGTTTTGGCAGTTGAAATGTTTGAGGATCGAGCAGGCAACCTCCTAGTAAATGAACTGGCTATGAGACCTCACAACTCTGGACACTTTTCAATCGAGGGCGCAATGACCTCTCAGTTTGAGCAGCATCTTCGTGCGGTTTTGGATCTGCCCCTTGGAAGCACATCCCTAAAGGCCCCTTATGCAGTGATGCTCAATCTTCTTGGGGTTGACGATAAAAACACCTTTGTTGAGCACTACCCGAAAGCCATGCGCCAATATCCCGATGTGAAGTATCACTCTTATGAAAAGGGAGCGCGAGTAGGTCGAAAGATGGGACACATCACCCTGATTGGCGATAACTGGGAGGAACTTCTGGAAAGAGGAAAAAAGGCCCGCCAGATTCTCTACGGGCAATCGGAATAGACTTTCTATATGGCTGTCGTTGCAATTGTTATGGGTTCTGACTCTGACTGGAAGATCATGCAGCAGGCGCAGCAGATCTTGGGCGAGTTTGGCGTTGAGGCCGAGGTAGAGGTCCTCAGCGCTCATCGGACTCCAGAAAAAATGATTGCATGGGGTAAGACCGCAGCTGACAGAGGGGTGAAAGTCATCATTGCCGGGGCCGGTGGTGCCGCGCATCTTCCTGGAATGCTGGCCTCTGTCACATCGCTTCCGGTTGTGGGGGTTCCGGTTTCACTGAATCACCTGGACGGTATGGACTCGCTGCTTTCGATTGTTCAAATGCCAGCCGGTGTTCCAGTTGCAACAGTTTCTATTGACGGAGCAAAAAACGCAGGACTCCTCGCTTTGAAGATTCTTGGCACTGAAGACCGCAATCTTCAGAAAAAACTTGACAATTATCGAGAAGAGCTTCAGAAACTGGTTGAAGAAAAAAACCAGAACCTCAAATCCAGCCTCTAATCCGCTATTCCACGCCTTTCATCAGGCTTTTTTAAGAATCTCAACTTAGGGTTGAAGGTAGCTGGAGGTGAGCCATGCCTAGATTTCGACTTCTGTTTGTAGGTGTTTTGTCATCTGCGCTACTCACCGGCTGCAGCATCTTCTATCCAAACTGGGGAGCCACAGGCCTACCCGAGGAGACGGAGAGCCCAGCCACTCAATCCGAGCAAGCTCAAACTCAGTCTCCATCGCCTTCAGAAACAGAACAGCCGGAAGCTCAGCCAACGGAAACTGAAACTGCGAACGCGAAACTTCCAGCGGAAGTAGTGATTTTGATGGCGGTAGCCGAGCCTGACTTCGGCGTATTGACGATTGTTGCCCAGATACCAAACTTGAGTGAAACTGGCGGCACCTGCACCATGCGTTTTTTGGGAAACAACATCGAGAAGAAGTTGCAGGTCAAGGCGGAGCCTTCATCTGATTACACGCAGTGTTTCCCAATTGAGTTCCCATTGGCCGACTTGCCTCGTGGCAACGGGGTGGTGACCGTAACTTACGAATCCGAGCGTCACAGCGGGGTATCAGCCGCAACCTCGGTGGTGATTCCGTAAGATGCGAAAAGCTCTATCCGCGTTCGCGGCAGCCGTATTGATTGCATCCGGACTGACCTCCGTGCAGAGCGTCCCAGCGGCTGCCGCTCCACCAGGAAGCGCATTCGATCCAGGTCTAATAATCAGCGACAGTGTGTTCTTTGATTTTGGCTCAATGACAGTGAAGCAGATCCAAGACTTTCTAGATTCGAGGGTGGAAAACTGCCGAGCCGATGATCCCGCGATCGACTGCCTAAAAAATGTTCGTGTAAGTATTCCTGAAACTCCCGCAACCGCGCCAGGAGAGGTTGGGCCTTGCAAGGCGATAGCCGCCAAGGAACAGGCAACAGCTGCAGAAGTGATACACGCGATTGCGAATGCTTGTGGAATTAATCCAAGAGTTTTGATTGTCACGTTGCAGAAGGAACAGGGTCTGGTCACATCCACCAAGCCAACCTCTTATATGTATCGCGCAGCGATGGGGTTTGGTTGCCCTGACTCGGACCCGGCTATTTGCGGAAAAGTTTTCGTAGGACTTTTTAACCAGCTCTACCGTGCGGCTAAGCAGTTCCGTTGGTACGGAAACCCGGAAGGGTCATTTACCTACTGGAAGCCAGGTCGGGTTATCAGCATGCGCTTCAATCCGAAGTCCTCTTGCGGTAGCAAAAGCTTTGAGCTAAAGAATCAGGCAACTGCAAACCTCTACTACTACACGCCCTACACCCCGAATGAGGCTGCGCTTAGAAACCTATATGGCGTAGGCGATAGCTGTTCGGCTTATGGAAATAGAAACTTTTGGCGGTTCTACCACGATTGGTTTGGTTCACCGATCGGCGGAGGCTACCTGCTCAAGAGCGCAACCAGCGCGAACTACCTCATTGTCAATGAACTTCGCTATCTGGTAAGTGATCCAAAACTTCTTGAGTCTCTCAGGCCCTTAGGCCCACTGGGTGAGATCTCCCAGGCCTATCTCGATAGCTTCCAGGACGCTGGCGTGATGAGCCCGCTGGTGATTGATAACACAACCAATGTGCGGTATCTGCTGGTTGATTCGATCAGGTATGAGATCACCGACTGCCAGGTGGCAGCCCACTACGGCTATGACTGCAATCTAGCCATTCCACTGACAAGCCTTCAGCTGAATAACTTTATAAACGGGGGAGCACTGACCAGGCTCGCTGAATCGGCAACTGGTGCGCGCTACTGGATTGAGAATCGGACCTATCGAGTCGTAGTCGATGACCTTGCACTATCAACAGTTGGCGGGCAGGGGACCCAAGCCGTCAAGCTGAATGTCGAGCAGGTTCCAGCCTTGATCCAAGGCGCAGCCCTGGCATCGGAACTGGCTCTGTTTTCTCTAAAGGGTTCAAATGATGTTTTGGTTGCAAGTGGTGGTCAAACTTTCAGGTTTGTTGCTTCATTGGCTACGAGCACAAACCTCCAGCGCTGGTTCAGTTCGACCAGTGCAACGGTGGAGCTGTCATCGATTCAGGCTTCTTTGAATCCGGCTAGTATCCGAGGATTCGTCTCCTCGCCTCAGGGTTCTGCCTTTGTCCTAACCGCAGACGGCAAGGTTCCAGTAACCGATCCACAGGACTGGACCTCACAGATTGTGCAGGTCCCAGAAACGCTTTTGGCTGCCATTCCAACTGCAAACGCTCAGCTTTCAACTCCGGTTGTGGTGAGTTCCCAGGGCAATAACCTTTCCTACTTCGTTGATAGCTCGGCCAGGCGTACTTCTTCCCAAAAGGAAATGACTGACAGATTCCTAAATCTTTTGAATCAGCCGAGAGTGATGATGCTTCCGCAGGCTGCTATCAACGCGGTTTCCAGTTCTGGAGTTGCCCTCTCACCGGGCTCGATTATCAGACAGGGAAGTAACTTCTTTCTAGTCGATGGAATTACTTCGCTGATTCGACTCGAATCCCAGGCACACGCAACCAGCGTTTCTAAGTCCAAAGTCTTTAGTTATAACCAGTCAGACCTTGCGGGTTTTCAGATTCGAACGAGATTAAATTCGCTTAAAGTGCAGTGCGCGGGTGGAACGTATCTTCTGGATAAGGGAACGCTATATCCGATTGCGCAAAATGCCGCCAATGAATATCCGGGCAACCCCTACCCGCTTGCCACAAGCACATGCAGCGCACTCGAGCTTTCAGATCGTCCAGCTGGACAATTTATTAGAGACAACTCAGGTCTTCTGTTCTTGATTCAGGATGGCAAGAAGATGCGAATCTCATCCTGGGCTCACCTTGCAAAACTAAGAGGCGACTCACCGGCTCATATCGAAGTCACCGGATACTTTGCCAGCAAGATTCCATCCGGTGAGAGGGCTCCTCAGACGGTCACTTTGGCATCAGGTGGCACAATTCCAAATGGTGAATTTGGCGAGCTGACTTTTGGCGGCACTCTTCCAAATAATCCCGCACCAACACCTTCTCCAACCCCCACCCCCACTCCGAAGCCAACGCCGACTCCAACCCCAACACCCACCCCCACGCCAACTCAATCTGCTCCGGTAACCACGTCCCCGGTGACGGAGTATCGCGTTAGAGCCGGTGACACACTTATCTCCATAGCGGCCCGATTCTCAGTGAGTGTTTCAAGGCTTCAATCGCTAAATGGAATCACTAACCCGAATCAGCTGAGAGTTGGCCAGCTTCTTAAGATTCCAACGACCTCAACCTCCTCACCCGCTACCTCATCACCGCAGCCGACCCAGCCGGCAACGCAATCGCCATCTGTTTCCCCGGTTGTTCGCACTTATCAGGTTCAGGCCGGAGACACACTCTGGGGGATAGCTAGAAAGTTTGGGGTGAGCGCTGACGCGCTGGCAAAACTAAATGGCATCACTAATGCCAATCTGATCAAGGTTGGTCAGACGTTAAAGATTCCAAGCTGATTCGACAATTTCTCTCAGCCCTAGTTTTGTCCTAAGTCCAAGAACGCTGTTCATTCTCTGTACATCTGCCACGAGGCGCGGAGGATCTCCTGCTCTTCGCGCTCCAATCACCGGATCGAAATCTATGCCGCTGACTGCTTTGATAGCCTCCAATACCTCAATTACGGATGCACCAATTCCAGTTCCTATGTTGAAGACATCAAAAGGCTGGTCTAGGTTTTCGAGGTAGTTGACTGCAGCGATATGAGCTTCAGCCAGGTCTGTCACATGCACATAGTCACGGATGCAACTACCATCCTTGGTCCCATAGTCATTGCCAAAAACCACCGGAGTCTCACCCCGGCGCAGTTGCCCAATGGCAATTGGAATCAAATTAAGTGCAGCGGTGTCAGCCAAACCCTTGCTGCCAGTGCCAGCGGCATTGAAATACCTCAGCGACACCCCGCGCAATCCCCAGTGGGAGGAATTTCTAACCATCCATTCGCCGACCAGCTTGGTTTCACCATATGGATTGATTGGTTTGGTTGAAGTGGTTTCCGAAACTTTTTCAACGTCCGGCATTCCGTAGACGGCGGCGGAAGAGGAGAACACCAGCTTCTTGGTGTGCGTTGCTCGCATTGCCAGCAGGAGATTGGCAAGACCTCCGATGTTGTCTTTGTAGTAGAGCTCTGGTTTTTCAACTGATTCGCCAACTTGCTTCTTGGCGGCAAGGTGGATCACAGCATCAAATCCTTGGGCCAGAAGGCTCTCTAATCCCTGCTGGGCAGAGGCGGAGGCGATGTCCAAGCTGACTAGTTCGCAGTCGATTCGCTCCCTAAGACCCGTTGAGAGGTCGTCTACTACCGTGCAGTTGTGGCCGGCCGCTTGCGCCTGGAGCACGATGTGAGAGCCGATGTAGCCAGCGCCACCAGTCACGAGCAGTTTCATACCTAAAGGCTACCTTGAGCCTTTCTTCACACTTTGGTAACTGGCCCGCTGATCTCAACTTGACAGGAGCATACTTACACCGCTGTAATTACAGAAGCGTTATTCACTGGAGGGAGCCGCATGGAGAAGAACCAGGTGCCGGCTAGTTGGTTTGTCGATGTTCTGAAGCTGGGGGTGGCCAAGGCTTATGGAAGCGATCTTGATACTGATCCGCTTGCTTGGCAAGAAGATGCCCTTTGTGCACAAACTGACCCCGAGGCTTTTTTCCCAGAAAAGGGTGGCTCAACTCGAGATGCAAAAAGAATTTGTGCTCAGTGCACCGTTCGCGCAGAGTGCCTCGAATACGCACTGAAGAATGATGAGCGATTCGGAATTTGGGGCGGACTTTCTGAACGCGAGCGTCGTCGTCTGCGTCGCCGCGCATAACAAATCGTGTCACTGTCGGTAGCGACAATCGTTGTAGCTCACGAAGCCGACGAATTCCTAGCCGAAACACTTAGTCAACTAAAAAAACAAAACCATCCAATTCATCAGGTCATGGTTGTTGACACTGCAAACAGTTCCGAAACTGCGCAGTTGGTTTCTCAGTTTGATTTTTCCATCGTTCAACCCGGATCATTAGGGCTGGGCGCTGCTATTGATGCAGGCATCGCAGCGCTAAGTCACCGGCCGGACTGGCTTTGGATTTTGCACGATGATTCAGCCCCTGAACCAGATGCTCTAAAAAACCTAACTAAAGCAGCTGAAACATCACCGTCTGTTGCGATTGTTGGACCCAAACTCCTACGCTGGGATTTGCCCATTGAGATTCAGCAGATGGGGCTAACTCTCACTAAAACTGCACGTCCATTTCTACTTGTTGAAAGTGAATACGATCAGGGGCAGTTCGATGTCACCTCTGACACCTTGGCAGTCTCAACTGCAGGGATGCTGGTAAGTCACGCGGTTTGGAATCAGCTCGGAGGACTAGATGATTCATCGCCACTAATGGCGCAGGACATCGAATTTTCAATTAAGGCTAGAGCTGCTGGCTATCGAGTAATAGTTGAGGCAAGCGCTCGGGTATTGCACGCCGGTCTTTCAATGAATGGCAAGAGACGAAGAAGTTGGCTGAGGGGAAGCTATCGTCAGGCCATTTCAAAGGCACATATTCACCTTGCGACAATCTTTTCCCCGGGCCCAGCCTTGCCACTGGTTTACCTCGCCCTTCCAATAATTGCCCTCGCATCAGTTCCGTATCACCTTGTGCAAAAGAAACCCGGTCGAATTTTCGGCCAAATCAGCGGCGCTGTTTGGGCATGGCTAACACTTCCAGCGAGGCTCGGCGCTCGCCGAAGGGTTCGTTCTTTTGGGTCAATCACTGGAATGCGAGAGCTCTTTGCCAGACCATCAGCAGTGAGGCAGAAGCGAAACAAGACTTTTGAATATCCACCTGAAGCTGGAGCAAGCAAAAAAGGATTCTTTGCTTCAGGCGCTTTTTATCTTGCACTGCTTCTGCCGCTAGTTGCCATAAACCAATTTCCTTCAGGTGCTTTGTCATCGCCAGCTTTTCCACTTGGCAGAAGCTTTGAGAGCATTTGGAGCGTTACTGGCGGCAGTGGAGCCTTGTATTTGGAAGGCTTTTCCCTGCCTTCCAATCCTTTCAATTGGATCTTTTCGCTCTTTGCGCTCTTATCACCATCGCCATCTCTTTCAGCGAGTTGGTTTGTCTTCTTGTCTCTGTCTTTGGCCTTTCTGGCAGTTTGGCTGCTACTCGGTCTCTTTACCGAGCGTGAGGGACTGAGAAACTTGCTGTCGCTCGCGTATGCATTGGCTCCGCCTGCTTTATCGATGCAGGCGGGGGGAGCGCTAGTTGAACTTGCGGTGGTTGTGGTTGCCCCCCTTTGCATCTACTTTCTTTTGGAATCTTTCAGAGCTTTTAATTCCGCCAGGAGTTGGCGCTGGGCAGCGCTGGCTGGACTTTCCGGAATTGTCATTGCCCTAAGCAGTCCGGTGGTGTTCTTTGTTTTCTCCGTGCTCGCTCTCGTTCTAAGCCTTCGGAATCCTCGGAAGTTTCTTTTTGGACTTGTCTCCTTGGTTCCTGGATACGTGTTTATTGCGCCTTGGCTTCTGGCCAGTTGGCCAAGGCTCGATCTAATTGCAACCACCTCCGCCTCACGGTGGGATTTTGCAGATTTTTCGCTCCAGGCACTAGTGGTGTTGGGTGTTTCAGTCTTAGTTGCTTCGCTGGCTGGATATCCACTGCGAGCACTTGCGGTTTCGTTTCTTCTCTCAGGTCTGCTGGTTGCGCAAATCCTTGCTGGCGTTCGCCTGGCCGAAACAGATGGACTTGCGGTTTTGGGTTCGGTCGTCCTGCTGGTTTCAGCACTGAGCAGACTGAGGAGAACCGGACTAAGGAGCCTTTCGGCACTTAGCTTGATCGGGCTACTCTCGGCAAGCACTTTCATATTTGCGATACAGGCTGATCGTTCACGCACGATTGAGGAACTGACTGCCCCAGCACTGGTCGTGGCGCAAGCGGATGTAGATTCGGGCACACGGACCCTCTTTCTATCCTTCGAAGATGCCGTGGTCGCAGATCTTGTTTGGGGTGATGGAAGAAGTGTCGATGAAAGGAGCGTGGCCTACGAAGCTCTAAGACCCTCCTCCTCGCTGACAACTCCGATTGCGAATCTCACTGCTCAACTTATGGCGGGAAACTCAGATGGAGTCAGGGAACTGCTGGAGCTATTGGGGGTCGACTTTGTAGTGGTTGAGGGGACTACTTCTCAGTCGCTTGCCACACGAGCAGCGATAAGCGGCATGCCTTACTTCCAGGTCTCGGGGGAGAGTCGGTTCGGAGCCCTTTACCGAGTGAACTTCGAAACCTCCGTTGTGGAGTTTGAACCCAGCTACAGTCGTGATCTACCACTGGGTGTTCTAGCTGCTTACCTACTTCTTGCTGTTCCGACGCCTGCCACCGTGCTGGGAAGACGAAGGAAGAAGTCCGCATGAAAATCGCTCTTCGTCTTCTAAGTTCTGTAATTGGTTTATGCCTTTTAGCTATAACTCTGTTCATTCCAGTCTCACAAGGCTCACTGGTTAAAAACGCGCGAGAAGTATCGGTAGATGTCAAGCCCCTGCCTCTGAAGATTGTTTGTCCTGGCGCAATGGTGGAGGTCGCAGGCCAGAGTGGTGTTGAAGTTGGAAAGATTGAGCGGGTGGGCACTGCCCGATTGTGGAGCCAGGGATCCTCAATAGGACTACAAATCGAAGAGCGAAGCGAAAACGCTTATCCAATCAACGCAGAAGGCGATTCACAGTCAACTGAATTGCTCAGTGCTATCCAGACCCAGGTGGTGGATAGAAATCGAGCCGCTGGTTTGATTGCAGGTTACTGTGAGCAGCCGATTAGCTCCGGATGGTTTGCTTCAGGCGATGGCGGCACTGGAAGAGAATCGGTTTTGGTTGTCAATAATCCAAGTGAAGTTGATACTCAGTTACTGCTGGAGTTTCATCTTTCAGGAAAGGTGATCACTGAGAGATACGTGATTGCAGCCCTGAGCGACAAACTAATTAGCCTCGCGGCAATAGTCGGTGTTGAGCCTTCGTATGCGCTCTACTTTGAATCCGGGGGAGCACCACTATCCGTCGCACTGCAGCACCGCTATAGCGATGGCCTTACTCCTCTGGGAGTTTCGCTCACAACGGCAGTCAGGGAACCAGCCACTGAGCTTTGGATAGCTCCGATCGATTTCTTAGCCGAAGGCTTTGAAAAGCCCCGACTTAGGATCTTTGCTCCTAGGAATGCAGCGAATGTTTCTATAACAGTTCCTGGGACAAGTTTTGCTAGAACAGAACTCGTGGAGTCAGGCTCACTGAAAGAGCTGGAACTGGATTTAGCAGGCGGTGTCTTTGCACTAAAGATTGAAAGCGATGAGGTAGTTGTTGCTCAACTTCTCAATCCTTCACTCTCACCGCTTGACTACTCCTGGCTTTCTTCACTTGAGCCGCTGACGGCTATTCACATGCCTCTTTCCAATTTCAATCAGGAGCTTGCACTCTTGAACCCAACCGATAGCAGTCTGGAGGTCGAGGTTATAACCCGGACAGTTCAGGGAAGCAATAGCGCTTCACTCTCGCTTGCACCAGGCAAACTGCTGATGCTTCCAATCAGCGGCATTTCTTTCACCGCCAGAGCCGATGGAACATTTATGGCTGCACTTCGAATACTGGATGATGTTGGCTACGAGGTAATTAACCCAAGTGAGAATTCAAACGTTGGACAATCGCTGCGTGTTTTAGTTCGCTAGTTCGGATGTATGAGTTCCCAAGGATCTCTGTCTATCAGCTCACCTGCGGCTGAAAGCACTGACTGTTCTATCTGCGCCCTGGCATCAGCTCCCCGATGGGCAAGCCTCTCGATTGGAATTCGATAAAGAATGATTGTCATGGTTGCTTTTCTGATTGCGTAGCGAGCCAGGGAGTCTCCCTTGGTGAGCTCCGGCACTTCTTCGACTCTCCAATTGAGTTCCGAGAGTTCTGGAAATGTGGACCTCAGGTAACTGCAGGTTTGCTCAACAACCAGATTGAAATACTCCATGCGGGTGCCATGGTGGAACAGCTTGGAGGGCAGGGGACGGCGCATGCCTCGGCCATGTCTGTCCCGGTGAGTTCTTGCTGCCATGAGGGCATTGTATTCTTGGCAGTTGATAGCGCAGAGGGTCTTTTTGGTCGACTTCACATCTTTTGTTAAAACCTACGACGTCCGAGGTTTGGTTGGTTCCCAGCTGACCGAGGAGATAGTCGCGTGCTTTGGTGCAGCCTTCGCCGACGAACTTGAGCTCAGCGGTAAAGATCTGGTGGTCGGTCATGACATGCGAGATTCTTCTCCAGGTTTTGCAGCCGCTTTTGCCCGCGGGGCCAATGAGCGGGGAGCAAATGCGCTAATGATCGGACTTTGCTCAACTGACATGAGCTACTTCGCCTCCGGTTCGCTAAATCTTCCTGCGGCGATGTTTACCGCTTCGCACAATCCAGCCACTTACAACGGCATCAAGTTTTCTCGAGCTGGCGCTCGCGGAATAAGTCTGGACACAGGTCTTGCGGCAATCCGAGACAGAGCATCCGCCTTCTTAGAGCAAGGAATACCAAAAGCTGCAAATCCTGGTGTTTCACGCGCACTTGATGTCAAAAGCGACTATGCCAACTACCTGAATGAACTGGTTGATCTTTCTTCAATAAGAAAACTAAAGGTTGTAGTTGATGCCGCTAATGGCATGGGCGGCATGACGGTGCCGGCAGTGCTTGGGACAAATCCAAATCTAGAGATAGTCGATCTCTACTTTGAACTGGATGGAACATTTCCCAATCACGAAGCCAACCCCCTGGATCCAAAGAACCTTGTTGATCTTCAAAAGAAGGTTCTGGAGGTGAATGCCGATATCGGCTTGGCATTTGATGGTGATGCCGATCGCTGTTTTGTGGTTGATGAAAAGGGAGATGCCGTCAGCCCATCTTCGGTTGCAGCGATTGTCTCGAGAAGAGAAATTGACAGAGTGAAGAAGCTGGGTGAAACGCAAATCACTGTCCTACACAATCTCTTGACTTCGAAATTCGTCAGCGAGGAGATTGAGCGCTCTGGAGCCAAGGCGGTGAGGACGCGCGTAGGTCACTCACTGATCAAGGACAAGATGGCTGAGACTGGGGCTGTCTTTGGGGGAGAGCACTCTGCCCACTACTACTTCAGAGACTTCTGGGGAGCGGACAATGGCATGTTGGCCGCGATGCATGTTCTGAATGAACTTGGTTCGCAGAGTAAGTCAATGTCGGAGCTGGCCAAAGAGACAACTCCCTACTTCGCCTCTGGAGAGATCAATTCCACTGTTTTGGACAGGGATTCTGCTCTGGCCAGAGTCAGAGAAGTCCTTGCCGCGGCCAGCGAAGAGGCCTTTGATGGCACTACTTTCTTCGGAGGTCAGGGGGAGTTTTGGTGGTGGTGCAATATTCGTCCCTCAAATACCGAACCATTGCTTAGACTAAACGTAGAGTCCAACCACGAGGCCTTGATGGTTGAGATTCGAGACAAAGCAATCAAAGCAATTAGAAACAGCTAGTTTCGATCCCAGAGAGGCCCAAGATGAGTAAAACCCTGACCAAGTCTGACTTTAGAGTCAAAGATCTTTCCCTTGCCGAATACGGCCGCCACCAAATTCGCCTAGCCGAAGCAGAGATGCCAGGTTTGATGGCTCTTCGCGAGGAGTTTGGACCTCACCAACCACTCAGAGGCGCGAGGATTGCTGGTTCTCTTCACATGACAATCCAGACCGCGGTCCTGATTGAAACCTTGGTTTCGCTCGGCGCTAATGTCCGCTGGGCAAGCTGCAACATTTTCTCGACCCAAGACGAAGCTGCGGCTGCGGTTGTCGTTGGTGATGGCACAGTCGATTCTCCAAACGGAACTCCAGTCTTTGCTTGGAAGGGCGAGTCGCTGGAGGAGTACTGGTGGTGCACCGAGCGCATCTTTGACTTCTCAGACTCTGGTTTTGATGGGCCAAACATGATTCTGGACGATGGTGGTGACGCAACCCTTCTCGTTCACAAGGGAGTGGAATTTGAAGCCGCTGGCAGCGTTCCAGCTGATTCACCTAGCGATTCAGCTGAATACAAAGTGGTTCTGCAGCTACTTCGCTCAATTCAAGAAAGAGACAACACTTACTTCACACGCATCGCAAAAGACATAAAGGGTGTCTCCGAGGAGACAACCACTGGTGTTCACAGACTCTACGACTTCTATAAGAATGGAAAACTTCTGTTTCCGGCGATCAATGTCAATGACGCTGTAACAAAGAGCAAGTTTGATAACAAGTATGGAATTCGCCACTCTCTTCCCGATGGTATAAACCGAGCAACAGATGTACTGATTGGTGGAAAGGTTGCATTCATCGCCGGTTACGGAGATGTTGGTAAGGGATCGGCTGAGGCACTGCGTGGCCAGGGTGCTCGCGTGATCATCAGCGAGGTAGATCCAATTTGTGCACTGCAAGCCGCCATGGACGGCTACCAGGTCGCCAGGCTCGAGAGCGTGATTGAGCAGGTTGACATTTTTGTGACCTCAACTGGAAACGAAAACATCATCCGCCCAGAGCACCTACTAAGAATGAAAAACCTTGCAATTCTGGCCAATGTCGGACACTTCGATAATGAAATTGACATGGCTGGAATTGAGAAGATGCCAGGTATTGAGAAGGTTGAAATCAAGCCGCAGGTTCACGAGTATCGACTACCCAACGGAAAGTCTGTTTTGATCCTCTCCGAGGGAAGACTGATGAACCTTGGAAACGCAACGGGTCATCCAAGCTTTGTAATGTCCACCTCTTTCTCTAACCAGGTCTTGGCCCAGATTGAGCTTTACACCAAGCCGGAGCAGTACCCGGTCGGTGTGCACATCATGCCGAAGTCCCTGGACGAGAAGGTTGCCAGGCTGCATCTGGATGCTCTAGGTGTTGAGCTAACCCCTCTGACCGATGCTCAAGCCCGCTACATTGGAGTAGAGGCAGCTGGCCCATATAAGGTGGACCACTACCGCTACTAACAGGAGGGTGCCTTGTCGCACAGGATATTGGTCGTTGATGACGATGATGCCCTGCGTGAAATGGTGGGACTAGTCCTATCGCAGTCCGGGTACTCCCCAGTCTTTGCAGCCGATGGTGTATCCGCCGTTGAAATATTTAGGGAACAAAATCCTGATCTGGTTTTGCTGGACATAATGCTGCCTGGGCAAAGCGGTATTGAAGTCTGCCGTTCGATACGAGCATTCTCCGGTGTTCCTATTGTGATGCTGACCGCCAAGGGTGACACTGACGATGTGGTGGCTGGACTCGAAGCTGGTGCAGATGACTACGTTGTGAAGCCTCACAACGGAGCTGAGCTGGTCGCCAGAATCCGAGCCAGACTCAGACCTATTGCCGATGACTCTTCAGTGGTGCAGGTTGGACCGCTTACCCTGGATCCAAAAACTTTTGAAGTAAAGCGTGGCAGCGCAGCTTTGTCGCTTACTCCACTTGAGTTCAAACTTCTTCACACACTTGCCTCTAAGCCCCAGCAGGTTTTCAGCCGAGAAATGCTTTTGGAACAGGTCTGGGGCTATCAGTACAAGGCTGACACGCGACTGGTGAATGTTCACGTGCAACGTCTTCGATCCAAAGTCGAGGAAGACCCTGAAAACCCCAAGATTGTAATGACGGTGCGAGGCCACGGATATCGCGCTGGCTCTGACTCTCAGTGATCTCTTTATTTCGCAGGTCCCTCACCGCGAGGGCAGTACTGACAACGATTTTGCTTGGTGGGCTATCAGTACTCATCATCGGAGGATTCCTCTCCTACTCACTAGCAAATAGTTTTTATCAAAACCGCCTCAGTCAAGTTTTGACCGAGACCGAGAGAGCGGTTGACTCAGTTCAAACCACCATTGCGGCAAGTTCGCTAAACGATGAGACTTCGCTACAGACTCTTCTGAATTCTGTTGTGCCTTCGCTGGAGATTTCAGGCGGGTCGACTCCAAGGCAAGTTGCTCTGCTTCGCTCTCCGGGGCAGGCTCAACTTCAACTCTTTCAGTCTCCGATTTCGCAAGACCTTGATCTTGCTGCAATTCCGGATGAGCTAAGGCAGGAGGTTCGAGCTTCCGCAGGAAGACTCACCTACACTCCAGTTGCGCTCGGAGGCGCCGAGGATTCTGTTCCCGGCATTACGGTTGGAACACCCATCGCGATTCCCATCGCTGGGGACTTCGAGCTCTATTTGGTTTACTCTCTGGCGGCCGAGAAGCAGTCGCTTGAGCTGGTGCAAAATGCTCTGGCTATCGGAGGCTTGTTTCTGCTAGCGCTAATTGCGGCTGCCAGTTACCTCGTCACTCGAAGCTTGGTCGCGCCCGTTGAGAGAGCTGCCCAGGCGGCCCAGCAGATATCCGAAGGCAAGTTAGATGAGCGTCTTCCTGAACAGGGGGAGGATGTCCTGGCAACTCTTGCCGGCTCATTCAACAAAATGGCCACGAGCCTGCAGACACAGATTGAAAGATTAGATTCTCTTTCTCGAATGCAGCGAAGATTTGTTTCTGACGTTTCGCACGAACTAAGAACACCGCTGACAACCATCAAGCTCGCTGGTGAAGTTATTTTTTCTAATAGAGCACAGCTTGATCCCTCACTCACCCGATCAGCTGAGCTTTTGCAAGATCAGATTGAAAGATTTGATCGACTCCTAAGTGACCTACTCGAAATCTCCCGATATGACGCTGGAGCAGTTATTCCAGAGTTTGAGTCCCACGACATCAAGTCAGTAGCTCAAGCAGCCATCAAATCTATTGAGCCACTTTCCAAGAGCAAAGAGACCAGTGTTGAACTACTGGCTCCAGAAGATGGTGTCAGAGCGGAAATTGATATGCGCAGAATTGAGCGTCTTCTGAGAAACCTTTTGTCTAACGCCATTGAGCATGGCGAGGGAAGGCCGGTGGTGGTTGAAATCGGTCAGAATGCTCAGTCTGTCGCCATTTGCGTGACTGACAGGGGAGTTGGTATGACTCGCCAGCAGCTCGAGAGAGTTTTCGATAGGTTTTGGCGAGCAGACCCTTCAAGGCAAAGGTCTGTTGGCGGCACTGGCTTAGGTTTGGCTATTTCCAAAGAGGATGCGAGCTTGCATCGAGGTTGGCTGCAGGTCTGGTCAAAGCCCAAGGTCGGAACCAGTTTTCGATTAACTCTTCCGAAGACCAAAGATTCAGTTATTGCCAACTCACCGCTTCCCATGCCACCGAGAATCTTGGAGGCATAATGCGAAGACTTATTGCAATTGCATCCCTACTTGCCCTCGCAGGCTGCGCTAGCTTGCCAACGGGTCTAAACATCGAAACCGGACCAGAGCTGACTTCACCAGATCAGCAGGAAATTGCATTTTTCTCACCCTCCAGCCCATTGCCCGGCGCTACACCAAGCGAAATAGTCAATGGCTTTCTAGCGGCTGGAACTGGACCACAAAATGACTACGGCATTGCCAGAGAGTTTCTCACCGAGACTTTCGCAACACGTTGGCGCCCAGGCGAGCAAACACTAATTCGCTCAGGTGCCTACGACCTGATCTCCCAGGGGGATTCGCTACAGGTGGTTAGCCTTACGGTTGACGCCAAAGTCGATGAGTTTGGTAGATACGAATCATCTTTGCCAACTGTGAACAATTTGCGATTTAGGCTGGCAAAAGAAAATGGTGAGTGGCGAATCACCAGCGCTCCTAATCTCACTGTCGTGACGCTTCCGGTTTTTGGCGTTGTCTTTTCGCAGTTTCCTATTTACTTTCTTGATTCAACTTCAACCCAACTTGTTCCAGATCTTCGCTGGTTCCCGAAGCGTGCATCAATTGCCACCCAGCTTGCTGGGGCACTACTCAATGGCCCTGCCAGATGGCTCAGTGATTCAGTTGTTTCGGCTATTCCTGCTGGCACCCAGCTGCAGGTGAATGCAGTGTTGGTTCAAGAGGGGGTGGCGATTGTTGATCTTGATGCCAATGCAATCGCTGCTGATAATCGACAGCGAGGACTACTGTTAGCTCAGCTAAAGAGCACACTGTTGCAACTGCCGGGTGTTATTGACGTAGTGGTTTCAATTGCGGGAGCTCAGCAAGACATAGAAGTAGCCAATATCACTGCTTTGCCTCCCACCACTTCCTTTGCCCTCACTGGCGATGGAATCGTCAGGCTGAGCGGCTCGGAGGCTGGTCTACTGGTTGGTTCCGACACTGTGGTTCAAGAGTTGAGTCCAAGACTTTTAGCCAGCGGTAAGTCGGGTGAGGTTTTTGCGATTGCCAATTCCCTAGGGGTCTACAGACTCACGCCGAATGAAGACGGCTATGACGTAGAGCCCATCAGTGATGGTGGAGGAGTAGTTGATCTTCAAATCGACATCTTTGGAAACATCTGGATTTTTAGGGACAATGTCGATTTCTCACTCGAGATCGTCGATCAAACAGGCGCCACCCAACAAATCTCCTTCCCTTTCCCCAGAAGAATCATCAGCGCAGCGGTTTCACCAGAGGGCGGCAGACTGGCGCTACTGGCATCGGATGGAATCGAAAAGGTTAGCGTTTTTGGAATCATTAGAAATCAGGATGGCCTTCCACTTCGATTAGCCTCTAGCTTTGAGGTAGAAGCAACCAGTAACCGACCTGTTTCTCTTACTTGGAGTCAGCCAACCATCCTTCGAGTTTTGGAGAAAACTTCCAGCGGTGGCGGCGCGCTGGTCGACTATCCAGTCACTGGCCCAAGAGCCTCGAAAACCTCGCCTCCCGTTCCAGGTTTGGTGATTGAAACTGGACTGGCTCTTATTGATGGCTATCTACTTTCGGAAAACCAAGATGTATGGATTCTTAGTAATAACGCTTGGCGCCGAGTTCAAACTGAGGTGCAGGACCTTTCAACAGGCCGTTAGGTCTTTAGGTTATCCCCGCCTTCACAACCGGTTCATTTTGAGAATGAATCTCAGTTCAAGCTTTCTGGATGCTTCTTGAATTTCTTCTTCCTGCTCCTTGTGTGGTGTGTGGAAAGTTACCTAAACCGATTTGTTCTGAGTGTGTGCCAGATATTCAAGTGCACCACAGCACCTTGTTTGAAGTTCCTCTTGTATTCGCCGGAAAGCTCCAGGGCAATCTTGAGTCTCTGATTACTTCCTACAAAGACTCTCAAATTGTTTCACTAGAGCCAGTCCTGGTAGGAATTCTCAATCAGGTTGCCGGTCAAATTCGGGGTAGTTTCTCATTTAATGCCCTCGCTATTCCTCCACGAAATAGAAGAAATTTTTCTCGTCGTGGTTTTCATCCGATTGAACGTCTGGTATCTCGTTCCTGCTTGAGAGGGATTCCAAAGGTGCATGCAAGGTCCATTCGAAGTATCGCGGATCAAAGATTGCTAGCAGCTAAGGAAAGGGCTGGAAATATCCACCGGGCATTCTCGCTAATGCCCGGAAAGGGAAATCTCTTGCTGGTGGATGACGTTCTGACAACCGGAGCCACGCTCTCTGAGCTCAAAAGAGCGGCCACAGCGGCGGGCTATCGGGTGAGCGGTATCTGTGTAATTGCTAGGAGATAGCCCTTGAATAAAGCCAAAGAATAGGCACGAGGTGGGCGAGGCTAGAATTACCAAGTCACTAAGGAGCTTCATTTGGCCTCTGTTATCGATCGTCTACTACGCGCCGGCGAAGGCAGAGTCCTTCGCAAATTGGAAGCAATCACAAAGGAAGTAAACGCTCTCGAGCCGCACTACCAGCAGCTCAGTGACGAGGAGCTCAAGGGCGAAACTAGAGTCCTTCGAGAAAGATTTGCTAGCGGCGAAACCCTGGATGAACTTCTTCCCGAGGCTTTTGCGGCCGTGAGAGAAGCTTCCGTAAGGACCCTCGGTCTTCGCCACTTCGATGTTCAGATTATGGGTGGAGCAGCGCTCCACCTGGGCAACATCGCTGAAATGAAAACCGGTGAGGGAAAGACGCTGGTCGCAACTCTTGCTGCCTATCTCAATGCAATTCCCGGTCGCGGTGTCCACGTTGTCACGGTTAATGACTACCTAGCGGGGTATCAATCTGAACTCATGGGCCGCATCTATCGCGCCCTGGGTATGACGATTGGTTGCATTCTCACCGGTCAGGAGCCAGATGTTCGCAGATCGCAGTATGCGTGTGACATCACATATGGAACCAACAATGAATTCGGATTCGACTACCTCAGAGACAACATGGCCCTCACCAAGCAGGATTTGGTTCAGCGCGGTCACTACTTTGCAATAGTCGATGAGGTTGACTCGATTCTTATCGACGAGGCTAGAACTCCTCTCATCATCTCGGGACCAGCAAGCGCAGATGTAAACCGTTGGTTTGGAGTATTTGCGAAGCTAGTTCAGAACCTGAAAATTGATGAAGACTATGAAATTGATGAGAAGAAGCGCACTGTCGCTGTCCTAGAGCAAGGAATTGAAAAGGTCGAGGACTATCTCGGCATTAACAACCTCTATGAGACAGCCAACACCCCTCTTATTTCATTTTTGAACAATGCGGTGAGAGCCAAAGAGCTGTTCCGCCGTGACAAGGACTACGTAGTCACTAACGGTGAGGTTCTGATTGTTGACGAGCACACCGGAAGAATTCTTCCCGGTCGCCGCTACAACGAGGGTCTGCACCAGGCCATTGAAGCTAAAGAGAACGTAACCATCAAGGCTGAGAACCAGACCTTGGCTTCAATCACCCTGCAGAACTACTTCCGCATGTACAACAAACTCAGCGGTATGACTGGAACTGCGGAGACAGAAGCGGCCGAGTTTATGTCGACCTACAAACTTGGTGTTGTTCCAATCCCAACCAACAAGCCAATGATTCGTAAAGATCAGTCCGATCTGATCTATAAAAACGAAGAGGCAAAGTTCAAGATGGTTGTGGTTGACATCATGGAGCGCCACAAAATTGGTCAGCCAATTCTGGTTGGCACCACGTCCGTGGAGAAAAGCGAGTATCTGTCCAAGCTGCTAGCCAAGGCTGGAGTTAGACATGAGGTACTGAACGCAAAAAACAATGCCCGCGAGGCTGTGATTGTTGCTCAAGCTGGTCGATTTGGCTCAGTCACGGTTGCTACCAACATGGCCGGTAGAGGAACCGACATCATGCTCGGTGGTAACGCTGAGTTTTTAGCAGTTCAGGAAATGCATAAGCTCGGACTTGATCCAGCAGAGAAGCCTGAGGAGTATGAAGCTCGCTGGGATCAGGTATTTGATTCGATAAAGAAAGAAGTGGCAGCAGAAGCCGAGAAGGTTCTGGCTGTGGGCGGGCTCTACGTCCTTGGAACTGAAAGACATGAATCTCGGCGCATCGACAACCAGTTGCGGGGACGTTCTGGTCGTCAGGGAGACCCAGGTGAATCCCGTTTCTATCTGTCCCTTACCGATGACCTGATGCGACTATTCAACTCTCAGGCTGCTGCATCTTTGATGAACCGCTCGTCTGTGCCTGACGATCAAGCAATCGAATCAAAGATGGTATCCAGGGCTATCGCGTCCGCTCAGTCTCAGGTTGAGGCAAGAAACGCAGAGATTCGAAAGAACATTCTGAAGTATGACGATGTCATGAACCGGCAGAGAGAGGCAATCTACGCCGATCGCCGCCAAATCCTGGAAGGTGAAGACATTTCTAAGACCTTCGATGCCTTCCTGGCCGAAGTCATTGCAGATAACATCCAGCGCAATCTGACCGAAACCAGCGCAACCGACTGGGATCTAGATTCCCTTTGGAATCAGCTGCGAGGAATTTATCCAATTTCACTGGAGATTGCCGAGGTCATTGCGGAGGCAGGTTCCAGAGCAAAGCTGACGAGCAGGTTCCTGGTCGATGAAATCACTAGCGATGCACGGATTGCTTATGTCAATAGATCGAAACAGATTGGCGAACCTCTAATGCGCGAACTTGAGCGCAGGGTCATGCTTTCCGTTATTGACAGAAAGTGGCGTGACCACCTCTATGAAATGGACTATCTCAAGGAGGGAATAGGCCTTCGAGCAATGGCTCAGCGCGACCCGCTGGTTGAATACCAACGCGAAGGTTATGCCATGTTCCAAGAGATGATGGCTGGCATACGCGAAGAGGCAGTGCAACTAATGTTCAACCTCGAGGTCAAGCAAAATGTCCCCGACATTGCTCAGCAACAGCCGCAGCAGCTAACCTACTCAGCTCCTTCTGAGCAGGGTGATGCAGACGTGCAAGGTGAGGCTGAGCAGGGCAGTGCAAATAATCCACCAAAGCAAGGTGGGCAGGGATCCGCTTTCTTTAGAAACTAAATCAGAACCATTTCGGTAATCCGAAATCTTTCGTGAATTAGCTCTGCTCTGACCGATACTGCCTTTATCGCTCCGGAAATCTGTAAAACAACTACACCCTGGTAGGCATTGTCGTCAGTCGCAAAAGTCTTAGTCTTGCGAACCACAATTTCAGGTCTTTGATTTACCCCCGTAACCTGACGCTGCATTGCTCCTCTTCGGTAGCGCTGGCAGACGTCGTAGTAAGCAGTATCTGTGAGCCAGCGCGATAGTTGTTCTGGTCGTCTTAGTCCAGCTAGGACTTCCACGTATGCCGCGCAGATTTCCGCAAAGAATTTTGCGGGATCTGTCTGGCCTGTTGCTACCTGATTCTTGTTAGACATTTCCCCCTCTTCCTGGACAGGTGGAAAAAGTATCCAAATCCCATCTGTTTCTGGGAAGGGGGCAGGCAAGGCCTGTGGATAACTAAATCAGGGACAAAGTTCTTTGTGCTCTTATGTTTCACATGTTGATTGCACATGAACTTGATGACTCCGACCAAGACTCCGTTTCATCCCGTGTTGAGGTCAAATTGAAAACGAGAGTTATCAAGATCCATCACCCATCCTTAGGTTTGGATTTCATAATGGGCACTGAGGGAAGCCGCGTCTATTTCATCCCTCTTGCTTCCATTCTGGAAATCAGTGGCCTCGAGCATGCGACTCAGCGGCAGGTGAGTTTCGAGCAGATTCTGGCTGCGCAGCAGCAACCCGTGATGATTCACTATCACCTGCCTGAGCGGATCTGCTGGGCCTGGCTGCTAACTATCTCCAGCCCCTGGCTGCGTCTAGCTCATCCACAGGGAGTGATCTGGGTTCCGCTCGGTCGAGTCTCATATGCAGAAGTGGGACAGCCTGACTCAGGAAAAATTTGGGGTGCGGATTGAGCATTCGAATTCGCCGCAGAATTAGCGGCTGGCTAGTTCTGACGCTGGTTGTCATCTCTTCCTCAGGACTTCTACTGTTCTTTTCCTTGAATAAACCTTTGCCGACCTATTTGGTTGCTAAACGAGATCTGGTTCCCGGAGAGCTACTTGAAGCAGCTGACTTTGAGTCTGTGCCTATTGACCTAGGGCCGGTTGCCTCGAAATATCTAACGTCAGTCAGCCCAAGGCTTCAACTTGTCTCTCAGATACCTGCGGGTGAGTTGATACCGATTTCTCGGCTCGGAATTGAACTTGCCGACAACCAAACTATTGTGCGCCTGATCCCCAGCGTCAAACCTGCAGCAAATGTGAAACCTGGCAGCTGGGTATCAATTTGGCAAGTCGTAGAGAAGGATGAGAAGTTCTTACCCGAAATGTTGGTTGAAAGAGCTCAGGTCTCTGCGGTTGAATACGGCGAAGGCCTATTTGCTGATCAACTTCCTGAGGTGGAGATAGTCCTAGGCTCTGAGCAGGCAACCATGCTTATCACTGCGCTGGCCGCAAAATTTGAAGTCTTTGTCCTACCCCTGCCATGACAGCAATAGATCTTCGAAGTGCTCTCGACTACTCCCTAGAAACCTCAAAGACCTTCCAAGCAAAGAGTGTTGTTTGCTGGGGATCAGTTGGATCTGGAAAGACTTCAATTGCAGTAAATCTCTCTTTTGAACTTGCAAATCTCGGCCATCGTGTCTGTCTTATCGATGCCGACACCTATCACCCCTCAGTTGCGGCACTCTTAGCTTTGACCTCTCCAGGCGGAGCGCTGACGGCAATCCTTCGACTGGCGAGACAGCAAAGACTTAGTAATGAGGAGTTTGCCAGACTCAGCAAAAAAATTGATTTCGCTGGGGGAAGTGTGTGGGTTATCCCAGGAATAAACGCGCTGGCTCGCTGGTCGGAGGTGGACGATATCTCACTTGCTGCCCTATCCCAGGAACTAGGTAAGAAGTTCGACATTTTGCTCTTTGATGTTGCTACTCACACCCAGTCGGGACTTATCGATGCTCTTTCGGGTAAAGAGCGCAATCAAGCGACGAACCATCTGCTTTCCTCCGCAGACATTGTCTTAGCTAATTTTTTGGCAGATCCAGTGGGTGTGAACCGATTCCTATTCGATCTTCGCTCTGCTTGGCGAGAGGTTCTGCCTGTTGCCAATAGGGTTCGGCCAGGCGTTATAGGCCGCAATCCAGTCGGCCAGCTCAAGGGTATTTTGGAGCAGACGACAGAACAGAAACTCTTTTCAGACATCAGCGAGGACGAGGGTTTTGATGTTTTGTTGCAGAGCACTCGGCCCCTGTTGCTTCAGGGCAGGAGCTCTAAGGCCCAACAAGGACTTAGGAAGCTAGCCAAAGAAATAGTGGCACTGCTGGAGCGGTAAACTCTGGCTCGTGCAGGAAAGCAATCAGTCAAACCAAGCTTGGCTTCGCAGCCTGATGGCTGACTGGCAGCTGATTGCCGATGCTGCGTTTTCTGATCTGGTGCTCTGGGTGCCAAAGCGGACAAAACTGCACTCCTTCGCTCACGCCCGACCCTCGACAGCAGCCACGCTTTTCTATCGAGACATAACAGGAACTGTTGCTAGGACTGACTGGCAAAAAACTATCGATCAGGCATGGACGACTGGCAAGCCTGTCGTTGCTCCGACTCTGACCGAATTCAGTGGAAACGCTTCGAGAATTTCCGCATACCCTGTGTTTGAACCAGATCGAGCCGCTGATTCAACCCCCATAGCTGTAATCACCCGCCACACCAACCTCGGGGAGTCGCGTTACCCAAACAAGCTTCAGTTGAACTTTGTTGCCTGTGCCGAGCAGCTTTTGGAAATGGTTTCAGCAGGAAAGTTTCCAATTCGAGAATCGGGTTCTGCTACCAGGCGTGGTGCACCGCGCGTGACAGACGGACTTATTCGACTAGACAAGTCAGGAAGAGTGCTCTTTGCCTCACCAAACGCTCTTTCCATGTTCAATCGATCCGGGCTTGAGGGGGAACTCGAAGGGAGATTGCTGGCAGAGGCGGTAAGCGCATTGCTTCCAGCCACTAAGCATGTTGACGAGGGTCTTCCTCTTATCCTCACTGGCAAAGGTGCTTGGCGCACAGACATCGAACTTCCGGAACTTACCATCGCGGTGAGATCGATTCCCATCTCTGAAAACGATGAGCGAGTTGGCGCTGCGGTTCTGTGCCGCGACGTCACAGAGCTCCGGGTTGGTGAGCGAGAGCTTCTAACAAAAGATTTGACCATTAGAGAAATTCATCACCGCGTGAAAAACAACCTTCAGACTGTGGCCTCTCTGCTAAGAATTCAATCCAGGACCAGTAAATCTGAAGATGTGAAAGAGACGCTGGCTCAGGCAATGCGAAGAGTTAGCGCAATTGCGGTGGTGCATGATGTTCTATCTGAGGGAATTGAGCAGGAGGTTTCGTTCGATCGCATATTTGATCGAATTTTGCAGCTGGTCCCAGAGATAGCAACTGGATATCACACGACAGTAAAAACCAGCCTCAAGGGTAGTTTCGGAGACCTATCGACCGAAAAGGCGACGAGTCTTGCACTCGTTCTAACAGAGTTGGTAGCTAACGCTGTTGAGCATGGTTTAGCTGACAAGTCAGGGGAGATTGTTGTCAGTGCGGACAGAGATGCTAAGTCGCTTCGCGTTGAGGTGGTTGACGATGGAGCCGGACTTCCCGAGGGCAAAGTGGGAACAGGCCTTGGCACCCAAATAGTTAGAACCCTGGTCGAGTCAGAGCTCAGGGGGAAGATTGCCTGGACATCACCTATTCGCGGTGGAACTAGGGTTTCGATCGAGCTTTCGCTCTAGCTTGCGCGGCGAGCGCGAGCGTAGCGCCTCTTTAGTGATCTGCGCTCGTCTTCACTAAGTCCTCCCCAGACACCGGTGTCTTGGTTCTCCCTGATTGCATACTCAAGGCACTGGGCGGAAACGTTGCACTGACGGCAAATGGACTTTGCTTTTTCAATTTGCTCAAGGGCTGGTCCGGTATTTCCAACAGGGAAAAACAGCTCGGGGTCTTCGTTGAGACAACGGGCCTCGTTTAGCCAGCGCATATCCATATTTTCGGTTATTCCTTGAGTCGATTACGTCTTTGTTTGCAGGTAGAGTCCTACTGACGCCAAAATGTTTTCACACGGAGGCAAAGAAATCAAGACCCAATTCGCCCGCTTACCTAAGCGTTTGCTGATAGCGATAATTATTATTTTTGCTCAAAGTGCAGTTATTTGGGGCTTGACATTTTGGTCAATATTTGCTCTTTTTTCTGGTGATTCTTCGAATCTTTTCAGCTCAATATTTCTGACGGGAATTCTGGCTGGGTTTGCACTCTGGTCAATCAACATAGCCATTGGACTTTTCAAGCTAAAAAAGTGGGCCCACACCCCGGCAATGATTCTTCAGCTAATTGCTGCTGCGATTGCTACAGCTAGTTTCAGTGGTGAATTTGCTCAACCTTCAATTGGAGTGATGTTGCTGCTGGTAGCAGGTGTCTGTTTTGTCTGCCTGTTTGGCGGCGGAGTCAGAGATTTACTTCATCGATCTACTGAGAAATGATTCTCAGAAGATTTGGGATGTGGCCAGTTGCTCGAACGTTATACATAGCCTCTTTTACCCTGCCGCCTGCCTCAACCACGATTGTGGAACGTAAAACACCTTTGTAGAGACGACCAAAAATACTTTTCTCCCCAAAAGCACCATAGGCCTTGTGAGCGGCGAATGAAGCATCGGAGAGCAGTGTGAAGGTTAGTTCGTGGGAATCCTCAAAAGCCTTGAGTCGCTTAACCGTGTCCGGGGATACACCAACGATTTGGTAGCCATATTTCTCAAACTGAGGCAAATGATCCTGAAAGTCTGCGGCTTCTTTGGTGCACCCTGGTGTGCCAGCCGAGGGGAAGAAGTAAAGAATCGTGTTCTTAGTAAACAGCTCGGAGTTGGTTACTAGCTTTCCATTCTGATTCTCCAGAGACAAAATTGGAGCGCTGTCACCAGCTGCTAGCTTTTTTATCTGCTCAGCCATGCGACCCTCCTTCTTGCCCTCAACAGACTATTAGGGGTAGGTAAATACACGGTTGAATTTCGCCAAAAGCGAGCCAAGATGCCCTCAGATTAGTGAGTTTTCAGACATTCACTTGCTTCAAAGCCAAACGGTCAACTAACCGAAAGCTGACGGGTCATAATGGTTTTCATTCTGGCTAATTGCTAGGGTTGGCAAAACGCCTTCATTGAGGGAAGTATGTGTGTTGTTTGCGTTACCGTGGCGGGCACCCTAATTGCCGCAAGCCAACTAACACCAGTTCAAGTTTTATCTGATTTCACGACAAGCCAAAAGACCCTAACGTCTTTTTCCGGAACTTCAGCGGCACTTTCAAGTAGACAGAAAGTGGAAATAAAGAACCTGGTAGATGGATCCCCTCTAGCAGAGTCAGTCGTGTGCACCGGTTTGGTGACAAAGAACTCAACCAAATCGGCATTAAGTTCCGCAAGGAATCGAGCCAAAGCGGCTTGTGAATATGCGCAACGGCTTAACGCAGGACTTGAAACGACTGTTCTGACTCGCACAACTAGCACACGGGCTAATTCTGGGAAAGTCACTTTGCTTATAAGAACCCCCAAGGAATCTGATGAAGTCGCGGCACCGGCTCCGCAACCTTCGCCAGGGCCAACTCCACAGACACCATTGCCAGTTGAGGGAACGAATTGTTCAAAAATTGGGCAGAAGGTAGCCGATAAAAACGGCTTTATGAAGTGTGTCTGGCAGGGAGGCCCTACAGAGGATTTTCTAAAGAATGTAAATTGGAGGTACTTCACCGTCAACAAAGTCTCAACTAGCGCATCAAACAATTACACAACCACTCCCCAGGAGAATGCAGCATGCACAAACTCAGGAGACACTTTTGACATTTCAGGTGGAATCCTTGAGTGCCGATGGATAGCTGGCAAAAAACTCAATTGGATAAAGATTAATTCAACAAAAACGAGTTTTACCAACGCTGCTAGCCCTGTACCCATTGACATTTGTAAGTTACAAAACAGTGCTTCAAGCGCAGACAGAACCGGCAGGAACTCAGGTAGTGGTCTAGTCGGTTTTCCACTTGTAGATACCAATAAGAATCGGATGAATTTGAAAGGTACAAATGAGGTCTTGATTGTCCCTATAGATTTCCCTGATTTTCCTGGGGGCAGTGAGGTCCTAGCGCAGCTCGATTACGACAAGAAGTGGATGACTGACTGGTATTCCTACTTCAGTAACGGCCAAGCCAAATTCAATATCACAACGATAGACAAGTGGGTAAGAATGCCCAATGAGCGAGCAGCTTACCCAAGCGATGCAAAAACAAAGGATGCTTTTGCTAGCGACCATGGTCGACGCATGGCGGACCAAGCTCAACCCTTTATTGATCAGATAAGTAAAGAGGTCGACTTACGCCGATTTTCGACTGTCTACTTTTTTTATCCCGATGGTGAGATAACTTTTGTGGACTTCATTATTCGTAACCAGTGGTTCAAGACAAAAGAAGGTGACGTCCAACTCAATGTATTTAGTTGGGGTAAGAACCTCGAGGGAATGGAAACTTTGAAGTGGTCCTACTACATCCACGAAACTTTGCATGACTTCAACATCTCTATGCATGCGCCTGGAAATGGCTGGCCCTTCAGCATTGGAACAAATCAATCTGGAATTAGTTTGGCTCTAAATCCCTGGGAACAGTTTCTTTTTGATTGGCTTCCTGCAGATCAGATTTACTGCGACGATGTAAGAACCCTGAAGAGTGCAAGAATCTCTTTATCACCTGTTGAACGCGAAGATCGGCAGACAAAAATGGCTGTCATTAGGCTCTCCGCAACTAGGGCGATTGTCGTGGAGTCCCACGGAATTGACAAATGGAGTAACTTCAAATTTGGGGACCGAGAATTCCCACCCGGCTTCTATTCAGTGATGGCTTATATCGTTGATTTGGACAAGAACGCTGCTCCTCCAATCAACTCCGACGGGACGTCTCGCTCTAATGAAGATTGGGCCTGGGCTGTTTTTCAAAAGGTAGAGGGGGGTCGGTCGAATGAATTCAACCTCAATACCAACGGAGTTAACCTTGCGGACCACGTAGCAGTTTTGGGCGATTCATTCTTGATCGAGGGAGTCCGCATTAAGTTCGTCTCTACTGGGGACTATGAAACCATCG
>JACCDO010240971.1_pt1 | contig 30869 bp, 16 predicted proteins | sample 7446101 | NCBI WGS metagenome assembly JACCDO01 (sample SAMN15323440, study PRJNA562643) | freshwater metagenome | isolation source: river surface water | place: USA:Blue River Watershed | collected 2017-08-16
CTTCTTAATCAGACCTTCTGCCACGCTATTTAGCATGGTTCTAGGCTACACTAAGTGAGTTGCAGTCTAGCACTCCGACGCCTGAAGACAGTGAAGATTTGGTAGAGTGGTACCGGTATGGTACCGGTAGAGAATAACCGTTCTGCAGGCGGAATATCGCCATGAAATTCCTTAACGTGGTCAAATAGTCCAGCGAGTACGGTCCTATCTGGTTCTGTTTGATTGATGTATAGCAAGTAGCTCAGACATCTTCCTTCTGTTCTCGGCAAGTGTCAAAAATTTGCTGCTTTGATGGTATTTTGAACTGATTAACAAAAGGGATACTCTGTACAAGTATATAATTATACTCTTTTCTACTCTATTATAGCTGCTGATCTTGATGCAGCAAGGCTCTGCACTCCGCGAGTATCTGGTCAATCATGCGTCTATTCGCTAAGGGATTATCGTCAGTTGCGCTGACTAGGTTGTAGGTGAATACCTCACCTTTCCCCTTCATACTGACCATTCCTCTCGCCTTAATCTCGAAAAGCCGCGATTTCTTCAAATATTTCGTCATTTCGATGGACATGTGAATGCATCCTGACTCACACGACGACTCCAGCCGTGATGTCATATTCATCGTATCTCCGAAGAGGCACCAGCGCGGCATGAGGTCGCCGATCACGCCGCTCATCACATCGCCCGAATGTATACCGATGCGGATTCTAATGGGGGTATTATCAACTGGTGATACTACGAGGGCTACGGCTTCGCGCACGATTAATGCGAAGTTGGCGATTGCTATTGCATTCTCCTCCGGATGGTCACTGTTGAACAAGCCCGAGGTGATGACGTACGCGTCGCCAATGGTTTCCAGCTTGTACAGCCGCGGTGACTGCTTTGCTACGTGGTCCATAATCCTATAGAGTTTATCAAGCATTTCCATGACTTGGTAAGGTTCTGATCTGGCTGCAATCGCCGTGAATCCCTCGATATCACTGAGGAACAGAGCCGCATCGAGGTGCTCCTCTGGAGATATCTTCCCATCCTTCAAATACATATCCACCTTGGTGGGTGGCAGCATCTGGGACAGCAGCGACTCATAAGCAGACTTCTCTCGCATTATCACACTAGCCTGTTTCTTTCTAGATGTGTAACTGCCGACGAGTGTGATGACTATGGATACGAATGTGATGAGATAAGTATAAATAGTCGCGTATCCCGCACCCAGTAAGCAAGAATAGTAGCAAGGTGCTTCAGCTACATACGCATATATAGGAAACCAAGTAACGAAAAGGTACACCACCAGGATGCACGTGTACATGATGCAAAGCACTCGTTTCTGGTCATTTTCTGAAAAGTATTGCGACTCGTTATCGGCGGTGCGACTGTACATTGCGTACAGATACCGCGAGGACGTGATGAGCGTATCTGCCATCGCAATGAGTACTGCAATAGGTTCTATTAGGATCATCGAATTACCAACTTCATATGGAGCGTACGTTAGGAATGCAGGGACAGTATTAGCAACGGCCATGGAGTAGACAATGGTATACTGCAACCTCCTGCGCCACATGACAGGATCCAATAGGCGCAACTCTTTCACAAAAAAATACATGTACAAGATATCCCGAGAAGTACTTATCGCTCTATAAACTAGACCCAAACGCAATGGAACGCATACAAATAGTATAAACAGATCGGGAAGCAGTAGGAGGAGGCCTACTATCGCAGTGTTTCTGAGCACAACTCTTATGGTTTCCGCGTCTGCATTGATGTTATTATCGGATGTTCTACGCTTTGAATTAAATAAACTTTCGACATACTCATACTGAGTAAGTAGTAAGACGGTAGAGCATGCAATCGATGCAACTAGCGATATTTCGAACACCTTTGAATCAAATAATGTATTCACTACTTCTTTGGTTACGTCGGTTGCGTCCATATTATTATTATGGCCTCGTCCAATCATGACGGGAATAAAGTTGACGACAACAATGACTGTAATTATGATAGCATCGAATGCAGCGACATCAAGTGATGGCAAATGCATCGTTGGAAGCGGTGTTTGATGCTCTTTCAACACACCATTCTCAATATCTACTTTTTCATCGCCCTCCACAACAACTTCGTCCATCGCTAACGCTGCGCTCATTCGCGCATTCACTCAATCACTCACAAATGTATGCCAATCTCTATAATTTGGATAAAATATAATTCAACCAATGCAATGTGAGGAACTGCCCTTCAATTTCTAAGTTCACAACATATAGTGGTGAGGTCACCATCAGGTACCATTAGTGGTGACCTTACTTCATGTGACCGGTACCTTCTGGTACCGGTGTGTGAACGTTTCAAAACAGAAACAGAATTACGTCGACACAGTATTTATTTGGCCACATGCTCGCTGATACTCAATGGTCTCTGCAAGCTCTTTCTTCGTGTAGTAAAATATGGTGTGAGGTACCTACACTCACTGTGACTCACAGCGTCGAGGAGGGTACCATATGGTGCTTCTATATAAAGAGCCACTCACAGCACAAGGTCCGAAAGGTAATAATAAAGAAACTATATACAAAACGCATATTTATGTCCAAAGAAGCAGTTTTATGTTGCTTTATTCAGCGCTTCTTGCAGTATTTGCTGCGCATTTTCCACGAACGGCAGGTATTCCTTGTCGTTCTGCAGGCGGAATATCGCCATGAAATTCCTTAACGTGGTCAAATAGTCCAGCGAGTACGGTCCTATGTGGTTCTGCTTGATGTCTAGCGAGTAGCTCAGACTTCTTCCTGCTTTAGCCAAGTCGAAGTACACGTAGTTTGCCATTGCAACGTTGTTGGCCAAGGTACCATATGCTTGGTGCTTCTGTCCGCATACTTTCTCACGCATTTTCAATACTTTTTCAAAGATTTCTTCCGCTTTATCTATTCTTTTCTCCGCAATAAGTATGATCCCCATTGTGTTGAGCACGGAGGTGGTGTCGGGATGGTCGGGACCATTGACTCGGCATCTCATTTCATAAGCTTCTTCACAGTAACTCATTCCTTTTTCAAAATTTTCTACACCTAAATAACACTGTGATATAGCATGGAGACAAGCGGCTATCTCATCGGTATCCTCATACTCACTCATCTCTCCTTTTGCTTGGCGGTATAGTTTCAATAGCATGTCATGTGCCTCGAGGTACTTATCCAGGGCTTCGTTGTACTTGTATTGGGCTTTCAGAGATCCCGCTAAACTCAATAAAGAAGAAGAAATATAGGGATGTATGCAGTCATCACCATACACATGGTAGAGAATCCCGGTCACTATCTCGAAGCATTTCTGCGCCTCAAGATGCATGTCCTGATCCCCATACAAGCATCCCAACTGACTTTGCATGAACGCATGAAGTACATTCTTCTCATGATAAACACGACAATTTTTGATTTCTTTTTCTAACGAATAGAAGCAGTTCATGGCCGCTTCGAACTCGCTTCTGTCGCGCAACTCAACCATTTCATTGATTATGTCGATGCACTTATTCAGGACTTGGTCGTTCTGATATGCTGATAACATGTCATAAGGGGATTTGTCCAACACGGCCGCATATTTCTCTACTTCCACACCCACTGCAACTACTGCGGTACCGTCTCCTCCCACACCACTTGCACTCACACTCGTTGCACCTGATTCTTGCTGACTCATGGTAACACTTGTCGCATAACTCGACTCTTCTTGCAGCGATGACGTCACACTGGTACCGGTAACGGATTTGGTACCGACACTTCCTCCAATAGATCCGTTATCACCTTCGCCATCCGCTTCTTCGCCTTCTTCTTGTTGTTGTTGCAACTTCAACGCAAGGAGAGCCGCTGCTTCTGCTTCTTCTGCAAGTGAGTGAGTGAGTGAGTGAGTAGGTGAGTGAGTGAGTGAGTAAGTAAGAGTAGGTGAGTGAGTGAGTGAGTGAGTGAGTGAGTAGGTGAGTGAGTAGGTGAGTGAGTAAGTGGGTGAGTAAGTGAGTGAGTGAGTGAGTGAGTGAGTAGGTGAGTAGGTGAGTGAGTAAGAGTGAGTGAGTAAGTAGTTACCTTTTTTCTTTTTTAACACCGTTAACTTGGTGTTCACGTACTCATTCAGGTCGTGCGCAACTGCTTGGTTGTACAGAATCTGCTGGATTGCCACGTGTTTCACACCGTATTTCGCTGCTTTATACGTGTATGCATCACTAAGAAGCTGACAGGACCGGTGTAAATTCACTAGATCCTGGGGTGTGGAGGTCCGGTGATGAGTGAGTACCTTGGCAAGATTAGTCATTGAAGTTGCAAGCAAGATGTCCGAGATGCGGGATGGACTGTTATTGTTATTCTCTTGTCTTATTTTCAACGCTTTTTCTAAATATTCTAGGGATTTCGGGATGTTGTCGACCTCAAACAGCAGCAAGGCCACGTTCGACAGCGAGTCCGCCACGTGCTCATTCGACTCAATTTTATTCTCATTTTTAACTAAATTATTAACTTTTTGTCTCATTTCTAATGCACAAAAATGATATGATAATGATTTTTTTACCACACCCATTTGATCATAATTATGGGCGATTGCGGTCACGGCCCCGGACACACTCGCGTGATCCACACCATAGAATCCCTCGAACATTTCTTTCGCCTTCGAGTGCCACTCGATCGCCTGCTGGAAGTTGCACAGTAACTCTTCTAGATTACCTAATATTGTATATGTTGCTGCTACATCAGGGGAAGAGGTACCGGTGAGTGCAAGGCGGTACCGCAGAAGGAGTCGGTATTTCTCGCGACATTGTAACCATTCACGCCGGTCTTCTAGGTTCTCTGCCACTAATTGCAAGGCAGTTACCAGGTTGAAGTTGATCCCTTTAGCTTCGGGATAGACTTCACAAAGTACGTCATAGGCCTCGTTGCAGTGAATCCCTGCTTCCTTGAACATGTTCTGACAGGAATAGATATCACTTAGCTTCAACATGACTAATGCACACTCTTTAGTGCGTCTTCCATGGGCATTTATACACTCCTTCAAGGCCTCTTCCGCGTACTGCTGGCTTTCTTTGAACCGGCTTAAAAGGCGGAAATGAGTGGATAAATGAACCAGAATCTCGACTAATTTGCGCCTATTTTGGAGTAATAAATCACTTTTAGCACCGGGATTTGACTGTTGAGTACCGGGATTTGACTGTTGAGTGCCGGGATTTGACTGTTGAGTACCGGGATCTTCCTTCTTCAAGTCGGGATCTGCCTGTTGAATCCGGGATTTCAACTGCGACATGATACTTTTCAACACCATTTCTGCAAGTGAATATTCTTTTGTTTTCTTAAATAATTCATAAAAAACTATTAATCTCTCCAACTCCCTGCTTGCGCGACCGTTAGACTCGAGGAAATCCCTCATGAACTGGTCCAGCATGGCGGGATCGTTGGAGATTTGGTCCATTTTCTTCAAAACTTTCAACTTGAGCGAAAGCTGTTTCGCAGTTGAAAAACCAAAAAATGTTCGAAAATATTTGTAAAATCGATAAGTTTTCAGGCGAAGGCCCGCGAAATAGATTTCGAAGTGGTGAATCTGCAGCTCACACACGAATCCACACCCCTTGGGTCCACACCCCTTCTCATCATCGTCGTCGTCTTGATTTTCAACGATGAAATTGACGTATGCAGTGACGAGGATGTCGCGGTAGCCGTTGGGACTGGGGGATTTGAATCGGTTTTTCACGCTTATAACGGTTAGATTTGGAGTGGTGTACACGGCCTTCAACACACCGGTAATCTGGTCCTCTGTTATGCAAATTATACTTGCGCGGACCTACATGGTTAGGTGAGTGAGTAAGTAGATGAGTGAGTAGGTGGTTAGGTGAGTGAGTGAGTAGATGGTTAGGTGAGTGAGTAAATACCACATCATTAAGGTAAACCACACCCGGGCCGGGCTCTAAGCCTTCATAATCCTCAAATGCTTTCTGTATCGCTCGGTCCCGGTCCTTCAACGGCATTGTCACTAAGCCGCATACCGGCTTCTCCACCTCATCAATGAACTTCAGCGCCAACTCGCTGTCGTACTTCAACTTGCCGTTATGTTTTGCTATTTCATATTCATTTTGTTTTTGTAAGATCCCTTGAATACGTTCATGATACCATTCACAACCATCGACACCATAACGCATCTCGATCTTCATCCTGCGCGCAATCACATACAACACTTGATCCCAGATCGGCTTCGCTATTGCAGCTGCTTTATAGATGTCATAAATTGTTGTTAATGGAAGACCTGTATCTGGTAAGTAAAAATCACTTAGTCGTTGAGGTAATGGACGACCATGATTCTTCTCTATCTGCGTCAAGTTGTACTGTATCAACGCGGCGGCGAACTCCTTTGACTCGAGGATTCCTTTGGACCAAACCGCCCAACTTGATGTTAGATCCACGCGCACTTTGATGAAGGCAATCACGAATTGAAGCCATTTACGATCATTTTTAACGTTATCCATCTTACCAGTACTAGTAGCAATAGTAGTGCACTAGACGGAGTAGACACGGAGTAGCACGCTTACAGCTTGTAACCGACCATATGGAGGAAGTCCTTCTCTTCCTTCTCTCTTTCTTTCCTTTTTTCTTTTCTTTTTTTTCCCGAACGGGCGAGGGTGTGGATGGAAAAAGAGAAGGAAGAGAAGGAAGAGAAGGAAGAGAAGGAAGAGAAGACTAGTGGGTACATGTGTGAGCTCTCCCTCCTTCACATAGACGCAGCAGTGTCAGGTCTATAAGGTTTCAATATTTACATAGATACAAGAGCTCATGATACCGCGCCCTCCTTCACATCGGCGCGGCATCGTCAGCTTTATAAGGTCTCAATGAACTTGGTTTGAGCATCGGCCGCGTAATCCCTCCTCCTCCCGCAGAGCTACTCGAGTTGCGACTCGAGTTATTCGAGCGGTTCAAGTCGCCTTGGATCCTCTTGGCGTACTCCAACTTCAAGTCATGCAGTTCATTCATACGTTCTTGTTTCCGTTGGGCTTTCTGTAACTCATAATTTTCTAACGCACTTTGTCTTGATTGTAACTTCTCTATATGATCCCTTTCTCTCTCATTATTGAAATTAATTTGTGAATCACGTAGGGATTTGGGATTCAGGTGCTTGAGGTCATCACTCAACGCACTCCTAGATAACGGGATCACGGTGCTACTACTCACCTTGCTAGGTACTTGCTCATATTTCGGGTAATTCAAGAACTTGGTTACTTGCTCTGTTACCTCACTTGTTGGTGTCACAATACTCTGTGCCACCGGTGCCGCATGTGGCGGACTTACCGGTTTCTTGATCCGATTACTAAGCATGCTGTCAATAACGTCGTCATACAGGTTGATCTCTGCCATGGCTTGGCGGCAAACGTTGTCTAAGCTGTTGAATAGCTTCAAGTCTTCCATCTTCTCTCCTTCACTTAGTTTATATGATTTCAAACGGTTTTGCAGGTCTAAATCATGCGATGTTGCCACTGAACCATACTCATCACGGGAGAAATCTAACTTCTCATACTGCAACGTGCGCTTGACATCACCTGCTGCAGCATGTGCAAGAGAAGGAGCTGGCTTCGAGGGGGATGTGTCCCCTTGCTTCGAGGGAGAGGTGTCCCCTGGCGCAAGAATCCTCTTTATCCGCTCCAATGCACTGCCAAGTCTCGTGGCAACGTTATTCTCGTCGATATTCGGATGGAATGCGTCGTCGTAGTCGCTTGTTTCCAGTTGATAGGACGCGTTTGCTAGGGCGCCAAGCGCACCGACTACATTCCAAGAGTTAGAAATCGTGGTGTCAACTCGGGATGTGAGCCGAGAGATCAACGATTTCTCGTTCTCTAGCGCATCTAGCACGGACTCGTACTGCTTCAACCGTTTCTTGTCAATCACTAGCAACTCATTCAACTTCTCATGAAACCTTTCTTCTTCATGCTTTGCTACTGCTTGCCGATGCCTTTCAGTTGTTCTGGTAACAAAATTGTTATCTCGCACGGGATTTGCACGTGGTGACGGTAGTTTGATTATATCCTTCGCTGCATTGGTTCTTTGCGGCTTTGCAGGGACTTCAACAGGGTCATTCTCGGCATTATTACCCACTAACCGTCTCTTGTACGGCTTGGCTTTGAAGTTGACGGGACCGGAGACGTGCTGCTTGCGCTGCCTCTCCTCATCCCTCTGGGCCTTCTCTTGTTGTCGCTGCATCATTCCTCGGATGTATTCGTTCTGAGATTTCTGTTTTTTCTTGAATTGTAATGATTTTTGTTCAATGAGCTCCTTTGCTTTAGCCTCGGCAAGCTGCAACTGATACTCGCGCTCTTCTATCCAATGCCAATACATTTTTTGAATAATTCTGGCTGCAGTGTCTTCATCTAGTACTTGAATCGCGGCCGTCTTATTAGATTCAGCTATGCGCATCTCTTGTAATTTGGCCTCTTTCAGCAGCTGAAACTCTTTCTTGGCCTTGCGACTGTATAGTATACTCTGTATTTTCGCTGCTGCGTCATTTAACTCTTTGTCTTCCTTTAGCTTGGCCTCTTTTCTGTCTTGCAATTCCTTTTTGGCTCTACGACTGCGCTGTATACTTTGTATTTTTGCTGCTGCATCACTCAACTCTTTGTCTTCCTTTAGCTTGGCCTCTTTCCGTAGTTGAAATTCCTGCTTTGCTTTGCGACTACGCTGTATACTTTGTATTTTCGCTGCTGCATCACTCAACTCTTTGTCTTCCTTTAGCTTGGCTTCTCTAATTTTAGCCTCTTTCCTTTCATTCAACTCCTGCTTTGCTTTACGACTGCGCAGTATACTCTGTATTTTTACTGTAGCTGTCTCTATCTCAAAAAGATCACCACCAAGCTCATCTACAATCCCATCAAGTATTTCCACAGCTTTTGGATCTGGTGGTGGAGTAGCAAAGTCTCCGGGTGATGGCTTCACTACATCTAAACCTTGAAGTCGGAATAACTTCTCTCTGAATTTATCTTGCTTCTTCTTCAACCTATACTGCACTGTCCCCTTCTTCTCTATCATACTACTAAACTGTATACGCCAGCAATATATAAGCAATACCTATCAAGTTTGTCTCACCTCACTGAGAACTTCATCGTGACTCTCACGAGTCTACTAACAGTTCGGATTCGAAAACGAGAAAATTTCATTCGGTTCCGGTTTATGTCGGTACCCACTTCCTTTATCACCGACGATGTTGTAAGCTTGAAGAGCCAAGAATGATGAGGCTTATCTCGTGGTTGAAGTCGCTATTCATTCGTCTTAAGTACTTAACTACGCATCGGTCACGCAACTCGCGATTCATGGCGGTACTTTTTGGAATTCCAAAGAAAAACTTTCTGAAAAAAGGAAAAAAGTACTATTTCATCACGCAAATTAACTGTTTCGATGCCATTAAAGCTGATGCAATAGACATGAGTGGTGTTTACGTGCTACTTTTTTTAATTTGGTGCTCATTTGGGCTTTGTAGACAGGACTCAGTTGGTGCAACAGTTGGAGTTAGCGTAGGCAACTCAGTTGGTGTAACAGTTGACAACAAGGCAGATTTGAACAAAGTAGATGTTAAAGTAGAAGATTCTAAATTCGATCCCTACATTGACAATGGTGGCACGGTGGTTGGTGTGGCAGGCGAAGATTACATTATTTTAGCATCTGATACTCGATTATCTGATAAATATGTGATTCGATCAAGAAATGTGAGTCGACTGTACGAGGTATCTGATGAGGTATTCTTTGGCGCATCTGGATGTCTGGCGGACATCGTTCAGTTGAATAAACAGTTAGAACAAATTAGTAAAGTATATAAATATGAAAATAATGTGGATATTAAAGTAGATTCGCTGGCGCAAGTGCTGTCTATGGTGCTATATCAACGAAAAGCATTACCATATTTTTCATTCTCCACACTTGGTGGCATTGATAACGACGGTCATGGTGCGATTTACAAGTTCGATGCAATAGGCTCATTTGAAAGAGTAGCTGCGGCTTGCTCTGGGAAAGGTATGGAGATGATCCAGCCCATATTAGACGATCTAGTAGACAACACTATCGACAATGGATTGTGGACACTGTCGCCAGGAAGTAGCTCATTTAACGAAAATCAATCAGGTTTTGTCCGAACTGCTCTAAACGAGACACTTCAGACCGTTATTAGAGCATTTGTCTCCGCCGGTGAACGAGAGATTACCGTGGGTGACGGGGTCAGTGTTGTGATCATTCGTGCAAGCGCCACTGGCAACCTGGTTGAACGGAGATACTACCCGCTGTATAACCCTTGATGTAACCTTATGTACGAAGTGTAGTATAGTATAATCACATTAATTACAAATATGTTATTCCTTCTTTTCCGCGGGTATACTACCGCGTGTATTGGGACTGTTACCTAAACCCGCCAAATAACCAGCGACATCGAATGACGCCTTCCTACGCTGAGGGGGCGAGTGAGGGAATCCCGGCGGCCGATCGGGTATTTGGTCAACATCGCCGTAGTAAATGGGCACCTCATTGCTGGCATCGGTATCCATGTAGTCGTTATTAATGACCATGTTAATATCCGAGAATAACCGGTCGTCTTCATTGAGCTCTTGCTGGCCTCCTGACGAGTGACTAAACCAGCTAAAATCGGTTGCAGCAGTGGGTGTAGGCGACATTATATTAAGACTTGTGAAGTTAAAAGAGTCCAACGGCGACGATAGAGACTGGTCCTCGTACATGGGATCAAATTCTGCAAAGGAAGAGTGGGGATACACCTCTAGTAACGAGCGATCTCCAAAAGGGTTGTAAGCTTTAAAGGAATCCGCATCTGCCGCAGAATCTTGTATTTCTGGTGGAAGCAACACGTCATCTTTGTTGCTTTCATCAAGCAAGTCTACTACTTGTTGCACGGTTTCATGGCTACTCTCAGCACTAGTACTAACAGACGCGGCATTGCGGCTTTCCAGCAACCTATTCACAGCTTTTAAGGTAATGTCACTGATAGCATTGTGGTCGTTGCTACTGAGTAAGTATTGCAGGTCCTCGGAGCCGTCAGAGCTCTTCTTGCTCTTCATCCCACTCGGGTCTGCGGCACTTTTCTTGCTTGGAGTCTTGACGCGTTTGCCGCTTGTATTGACCGGAAACTTCTTCTTGGATGCCTTGAACAAAGTAGCTATGCTGGAGACGGTACTAGAAGTGCTGCTTCTGCTGCTGCCGTGGAGCATTTCGGTGTGGAGTATGATGGTGGCATTGCACTTGGTCTCGAAGCCGATCCAAGCAATAATGACTACTATCACGATGATATCTTCGAGTGTGATGTTGTTATAGCTGATATTTCTGTGTTGACATGCGTGCAACAAGCTCTTTATTATCCGCGTTCGTATTTGAACACGGACAATATCTCCTGAGTCTAGCACGAGCTCTAGTGATGAAATTTTCCCTGTGAATAAGCACACATCAGACTGACTCAGCTCCAGCGTAATGGCTTTGGTTCCTCCAACTGGCACATAAACCGGCATCTCTTCGAAAGAGTTGGACTTCTCCTTGTCACCCACACCGTAGTGTAGAGTGCTGTTATTGATGACGATCTTGTTGATGTTCACTGCGGTGGCGCCGTAGTTAGCGAGGTGTAGCGTGAAGAGAGTATCGTCAAACGTGGTAATATTGACGGTAACTTGCGCGACCTCACTGCTACCAGGCTCCACTACATACTTCTTGTTATTCACGTTGTGGCTGTACTTGAACGAAGATACGCTGTGGACGGAGAAGTTAACAGCCGCACTGAGAGTCGACATGTGCACGTGCTCCTCACCGGTGAAGTTATTCGTGACGGTTAAACCCAAGTTATGTCTGACAATGCTTCCTTCTACACTAATAGCCGATGGAGCAAAGAGAATAGGACCCACGTACTTGGAGCCACCAGGTGCCAAGACACACGGCTTCAAAGTATCTTGAGATATAACGAATGCTTTACTACCAGTCGTGGAGACATCGAGCTCCGCGTCAGTCTTGAGTAGATGGCAGCCCTTCAATGATGTCACTACCCGTGAAACCACCTCATCACGCACGGTGTACTCGATTCCTTCGTATGATGCGCGGTCGATAAAAGGGAATGCATCACTTAACAACGCGTGTGAAATCTCGACGTGGTTTGGAACTAGCTCTGCAGTGCCGTTACTTAAACAGATTTCTGGGTTCAGCGCGATGGAGGCCGTTATTGGATGCATGAAAGGGTTCGACAGCTGAACGAAGAAGAGGAAATAATCGTTTTTTCGTACGATGTTTTCACTTCTGAGTGACGAACTGTGCACCGATGGCAGGTTCAGATGCGAGGTCGTGGCAGGGAAAGGCAGCTTAACGGTGATATTTTCAATCAGTTTATGGTGCAATGAGTAAGGGGTATAGGTGAGTAACACCACAGCTTTGAGTGGGATACCAAGAGGGAAATGGGTGGCTACTGCACTACGAATACTACCAAGTTGCTCCAGGTTGCGCACGTTGCTCGATGCAGAAGCTAGTTGGTTCAACAGCTGCACTAGCGGAGCACTTGAGTCATCACCACTCATGCCGATGCCATGTTCAGTCATGTATAGTGTAACAAGGTGTCGGATAGAAGCGAACAAGTTACTCGAGCCAAGATCAATAGTAGTTTCCCAACTGCTGTCGTTACTTCTGCTCACGTAGGTGCCGAAGATGGATGGGTTTTCGACACGGTTCATAGAGGAGTACACAGCACTCGCATTACTAAGATAGACTTTCGTGATAATATCTGCGGTCTCCAATGGCGGTCCCTCATACAACTGTGTCACTACTATAGACGAGTGACCGTTTACGCTCAGTACGGGATCAGTCAAGCGAACGGAAGAGAGGAGATCTAGGCGTTGAAGCTGCATACGCACAAACACGTGGATGTGTTGGTATAGAGAGCCCAGCACGAACGAGGTGATATAGCTGCTGGCCAACAAAGTGTCCTCACTTATATCAAAGAGAACAGTGAACAATGAGATATATCCCACCTTGCAGTGAAATGCCGAGGTTTCGTTGCCGCCGCGCGAATTATCACGGTTGCACGAGCATTTCTGCTTGTCATTCATAGCTTGCTGGTAAGTGCGATCGGCGATACTAGTCATCCTGGATATCGCCACGTCGTCATCACTCATCCCCTCAGGCCACGAGGCTTCGAAGCATATGCACAGGTCGGTATCTGTATTCAACAGTGCCAAGTCAAGATTGATCGGATTATTATTGACGTAAGCCAGTCGCAACGGTCGAGGGTCTGCGATGGAGACCATCCCCATATCGATGTCGTAGATATCTCCGTTTGTTATGTAACCGTCCAATGTCAGCTCGCCATCACCACTGTCGTGACAATACTTGGCGGTAGTGTCATGCCGCAATTTATCAAGCTTATATAGGTCATTGTCGCTAGAGTCCACAAGCCCTGCGGCTTCTACCTCATTCTCGTCGTACATGGCAGCATCGGTAAATGCCAGTGATAACGCGCCACTGATGATGTGGAGAGGAATTCGGTGAGAAGAAATATTGGTCCACAGCTCAAGCCAGCACGTGTACGGCAAAGCATCGGGATAAGCGGAGAAGTGGTTCACTGCTAGATCTTGATGGAAGGTCAGAGGTATCGACTGCAGCTTGTCTGTGCTACCAACCACTTGGTTGCGGAGATCAGCTCTACCTATAGTAGTCGTGATGATGTTGTTGCAGGCGGATAGCTCAACGATATTGACAGCGATTGGGTCTTGGAAGTAGTTAATTAAACCTAAATTCCTCTGTATCGCGCCCCTCTTTGCACCACGGTTGCATGTTACATTGGTGATCGGCAACGGAAATATAATTTTCTCTTGGTCGTAACCAATGCCACCCAATAGCACCGCGCCTTCAATGTCTATCTCTTTCACCGCCAAGATGGGATTTGAATGGTTGGTTGTTATGAGCAAGGTATTCTTGATCTTCTCGGCTTTGCTAGCCGTGTAAGTGATGTCTATAGTGATATAAGAGTGACTATCAACTGACTTGGCATCTACTGGATGCAGTACTCTTTGGCTATTGCTTGTCACATGCATGTTTGGGTCGTCGTACTGGGTCATGATGTTGTGCACATGCAAGGTCTCGGTGCCCCTATTCATCAGCAACACTGTCACTGTTTTTTGCTCATTCACAGCTATCAATGTCCCGAAATTGACTGCGGCAGGCAGCGGGACCAGGCCACTGTCCACCACAAATATACTGACTGGGATGACTATGTCGTCGTGGTTAGTCTTGATGTGCACGTAACCAGTGTAATTCCCTCCTTCATTCGCGGCAAGAGAAAGCATAATTATCTCTTTGTAAGCACCTGGTTGCAATGAAGTGGTGGTGTGCTCGTGCCCAAGAATATTCTTTAAACTCATGAATAACTCCGTCGTGAAGATCTCTCTGATTTGTAGCAAGTCGTCAAAAGCGTTGAATATGCTTATAGACTGTTCATATGTGGCGCCTATGTATGTCTGATGACCTAGCAATGGGTATATGCGATAGGGGTTGACTTTCGCTGAGCCGACAATGCTATATTCAACCGACAAGGATTCATTTTCGGTGTCTTCGTCTATACTATCAACACTAGCTTCCACTTGCAATGTTCCCATGATCCTATCGTCGGGATAATAAGGTAAAAATATTACTGTTATGGTAATATGTTCTTCGGCATTAAGACTTATCGGAGCAAAGAACACTGGATTAAACTGGATGTTGTCGCTAGTAACGCTAGTTATGGTAATTTTTCTATCCTTTAACGTGTTATATATCGTGAATTCGCTACTGGATGGGATACATGTGCTCCCACTATAATTCAAAATCGGTGGAATGAATGCCAAATACTCACCAATCAATGACGTTGGATCTGTGTATTGTGTACCAGTTGGAACATCGTCACCTCCATCTCTCCCAAGCGAAACTATGCCAGCATTGGACTGTACCACTCCCTCTATCACATTGCTCTCATCATCGTATGTAACTGTGTGGAAGGCAGAGGCACCTCCTCGATTGTAACTTTTCTTTAATTTTTCATCACTAGCAAAACTAGAGAAGAATATCAGAACAAGGCACAATGCCAGTGACAGCAATGTCTCGAGTTTCATCATGAACTACTTGGTGGGTGCCATAAGAACCCACTCTTGACTTACCAGTCTTCCTTCCTCCTGAAAGAAAGGATGTTTTCTTTAAATTTTTGGAACCAAAAATTTGCAAAAATGGTTAGCATGACTCCGGAGCCGGTCAAAGTGAGTGAGTGAGTAAGTAAGTAAGTAGGTGAGTAGGTGAGTGAGTGAGTAAGTAAGTAAGTAAGTAGGTGAGTAGGTGAGTGAGTGAGTGAGTGAGTGAGTGAGTGCATCTTATGCTACATTAGTTACAGAATATTACAGTTACACAAAGTAAGTACCCAGCTTCATCTGAGGGAGACGGCTATCCGGTGCAGCGACTCCATCACACTCGGCATGACAGCGCTAACACTGTCGATAATAACCGTTTTGATGTGAATATCCGCGCGGTTGTCATCCAAATCCAGCTGTAACCTCTCTTTCACCCCCATAATGGCATCCATCGGCAGCTGTTGCACAGATAAGTCAGTGATAGACAGCTCACTCATCAGGCGAATCAGATTCAACAGGATATGCGACGACCGACGAATACAGTTGTAAGCGGAAGAACAGGAAGTTAGGAACTCTTTATACAGCAAGGAGTCCTCGCCGCCCATTGCAAACATCATCTCTTGTGTAAATCTTAACTCCGGACGGAATGGCTTGGGATCTCGACCGAAAATATAACCGAAATCTACATGGAGGAACTCGCCGTTGGCTTTCATCAGTAAATTATCCAGGTGGCGGTCGCCAATGCCCAGAATATACGTGATAACCGAGTAACCGGCGCAGCTGTGGATATACCGTTTCATTACATCATTCATAATGAAATAGGGATCACTGGGTGAGTAGTGATACCGTCGCATGTAGGCTTGGATTGGATTCAACTCACCTGCCTGGCTGTACTCATCGATGACGCTGGACAGAGGCTGCGCCCCTTCGACCCACTCAATAACCCCCTCGCGATTGCCAGTTGTCAACACTTTATAAGGTGTGATTGACAGCTCTAAACGGTCAGATTTCAAGATTTTATCGATGACTTCGATGATGTTCATGACACATTGGTCCTGCCGGAGGTCGTCCTCGCGCTTGTAAAGCATGGTGTAAATACCGTAGTCGGGACTCGCGCTGCCGCCTTTCAAACCCTCTGCTGTGTCCTGACCTTTGCAATTGCGATGTATTTCTAATGAACCAGTCAAGTTCATTGATGTTTTGTGGTGTTTCTCCTGGTTGCTGTCGCAGTCCAACAAGGAGTCACTAATGAGTACGTTGAAGCTCTTGCGACTTGTGTGGCGGACTAACCCGATGCTTGAGTCACGCATTTCTGTTGTTGTTAAATGAGTGTTGTTGCTACTGTAAAGCAGCAAGTCAACGGGGATCGTCAGACTCGGCGACCCGAACTCCTCCATCTCCAACTGGGGCAATGACTGCCAACATTCCCCGATAATATTCGAGAAATCTGGATCAACACTCCATTGAAACGCGATAAATAGGGATTTGCTGGTGCGGGACACATCCATAGTACCCACGTAGAACGCCGTCATTGGAATTGTCGCACGATATCCACTTGTTACTTGCACCGGCTCGAAGTGAATGATATTCGCTTGCACTTCTCCCATTATACTCACCCTGCAGTACAACACGGGCACTTGGATATCCGCATTAACAAGCAGCAAATCCTTGAACTCGAGGTAGGTTCGGTCGATTGGGCTTTTCGACGGACTCGCCACGTTGCTGGGATAAACAATGTCGGGATCCTTGGCTTTATCGGTGCTGCTTGGCAGACAGGTTCTGCAAACTATGATTGCGGGGTACTTGGAGGACTTCAGCACCTTACAACGCGAGTATTCGATGCCATCTAGCAGGTAATTGGGGTGCAGGGGACTAGGGATAGGCCAGATCCCGTGAGTCCTATCTAGCATCTCTTGCAGGGAGCATCGCAGTATCTTGTCCCGCATTTCATGGCTTTCGTGTAAATAAGAATGTACTTTAGTAACTGCATACTTGATTGCGCGCATAAGTACACACTGCCTCGCTAGTGTCAAGCCTAGAGTTACACTGTGACTGGATGTCGTAGGGATGGTGAATTGAAGCAAGTTCCTGCAACGGTATTGGTCCCGCAGTGACTGCCGGATAAAGGTGAGTGGGAAGTGAGTGACAGCATCAAGATCGTCATCAGAATCAACATCTCTCCAAGTCATCTGGATTGATGGCGCGGGTTTCTCTACCATATCACTGTCATCCTCATTTTCCCGCGGTGCAACGGGTGTCGCACTGCTATCGTCGGTGATTAGGAGGCCTGTGATGAGCGCCGACATGGAGTTCTCTGGGTCTTCAACAGCAAACATTTCACAGAACCCACTGATCAATCCGTAACTTTTCTCCAAGAAGGAAATATCTTCGGTGTCTGCTATCCTCTGCATCATGTGTGTAAATGCAAGTAAGTAGTTGATGATGCCAGTAACGGCTACATCTCTCGCCGCCTTGCTCTCCTCGGACATACACCTGGAAAAGGCCTCCACACACGCAGATTTCACGGTCCAAAACAAGGAGCACATGAGACGGAACTCGCTTTGACTTGCGCGGAAAAGAGTCGAGATATACTTCGTTTTACTCGCGTTCAGGTCCGTTGAGGACGGCACAGTCGTGGCCGCGTGCTCGAAACATCTTACATTTAAGACGTTAGGTGCTAGAAACAACGGAGACGATACCGGCGAGTAAAATTGCGAAATAACGAGTTCGTAACCGAGTAGCTGCACCAGTAGAGGCAAGCAGTCCTCCAGTGACGCATCACAAATGAGGTCGATGAATCGGATGTTGGAATCCTCCATCTGACACACATTATCATTCCGATTAGACTTGTATATTTTGCGCCCAAGCCCCACAATGGTGCACATCAAGGCATCAACAGCCTTCCATCGATCATATATAAACTTCTTATCCTGTAATTGTATCTTCAACAAATGATTTCTTTTGTTGTACTCTCCCAACACGAGTTCATCCGTGCTAGAATAGATATAAGGAAGCATCAAATCGGTGGTTGTGTGACCTGCAGAGTGCCGCAAACCAGCAAATTCAATTTGAATATTTGTTTGATTTAACGTCCTTAGCTTCTCTACTGTGAAGGTATAACTTAACTCCCACATATTGATGGTGTCAATCCTTATAATCAAGTCGCCAGCATGCACACCATTCTTGGAGGCAACGCTGTCGTTACTAACAGATTCCACCTGGACTAAGTCTGATGCACCGCACCATACTATATCTCCCATTTCCTTATCCCAAAATATAACATCATAAAATTTACCTGATTTAACAAATCGTAAACCCAATGGGAAAGAAACACATTCTAGCATTTTGGTGATGGATTGGAATGATTCCAATACCACAATAATACCATTTATATCAAATAACACAGAACCTTCAGATATTTGTGAAGCATAAATACTCAAAGGATTGATAGCTAGTATCATAGCACCAAATCTAGTACGGCGCAATACACATCCTACTGATGGTGAAACAGGTCCACATTCAACTGTGACATGACCCCAAGAGACACTTGGATCATCTATTATGCATCGTTCATTTTTTAAATTATTAAATAACTCACACCATTGTTGCAAACCCTCACGCTGTATGGAAACGACATGCAACAATGATTCGGTCGCATGAGATGGTACACTAAGTGCACTGCGCTGCATATTAACATACTATTTCATGACACAAACATCAATATGTTGAGATATCCAGTACCCAAAACTTTCTTTTAAATTTTTATTTTATCAGCTCCGAGCTCAGACGGGGGCCGCGTAGTCGTTGAGTCCTCTCGTCTTGGTGAAAGATACAGAAAACGATACGTAAATTACACAATCTTACATGAAACAATTTATGTTGGTAGTGGTGTCTTACATTGTATATTGTTTAACTGTATTATCTTTTAAATACACACTAGAGTAACAAGAAATTAGTAATCAGTTGCATACTTCAGGTACGTAGTAGAAAACCGTCGAATGCTGATTCTACATTTCGAAACGAATTAAATTAATCAAAAAAGTGCTAATGTATTGTGACATCAAGTCGTTCAACAAGTTCATTAGATTTATGAAAGATCGGTGCCGGTATTTGCCGTTAAAAAAAGCTTTGTATCGCCAAAAATTTTATCAGGGAGATAAGCCAAGTGATTGTCGATATAACAGGCTTCGGCGCGCAAAGTAGTAGAGAATTACGCATTTTGTTACAATTTGCTGATAAAAATGTTATCAAAAACAACGATTTCAGTTATAAACAACGAGTTCAATGAGAAAAAGCGTGTAACAAATACGATAATCAATTATGGTTTGCAATACGATGAGTTGAAGCAACAAATTGCGCAAGTAATACGAATGTCACCTGATGATAGTTATTATTTTGTAGATAAAATCATGCTTGGTAAAAAAGAATTTAACGAAAGCAGTGATGTGAACGAATTCTTGGATTCATTACAACATCTAACAGTATATGTCTCCATAGATCATGATAAGCCTATCGGTGTCCCAATTAGATCAGCAACACCAAATAAGCTTAGAAGTGGTACACCAACAAGGATTGCAACTCCTGGAAGAGCAGGCACACCCACCAGATCAATGACGCCAAGTAAACAAACACCATTGAAAGTTGAAATTGATAAGAGTCTTATTCATCCAGAGAAAGAGAATAAATTTAATCTAGCAAAATCACCTGCAGTAAAAAATATTTCTTCATCACCGATGAAGTTGCGATTGTCTCAGCATCCTAGCACAACCCCGCGTAAGTTTCAATCACCAGCCAAAGTGAGACCATTAACTAAGCCAACCACTGAAAAGAAAACTAGAATCATTAATGCAGAGACAACCGAGTCAATGGAAAGTAAGCAGTTATTTGCCAACAACGAAAAGAATGAAGTAACTGTTGCTGCGGCAGTACCTGAAGAAGCAGATGTAGTTAATGATACGTGGAAGGATGTATTTAGTCCCATAAAAGATAACGAAGACTTGGCAGCTGCTGACACACAGACAGAAGCGCAACCAGTAGTAAGCAATGATAGCACAACTGAAGTTGTCGCATTAGAAACTGCTGATGTTGTGAAAGAAACAGTCGTCGAAACAGCACCTGTATCTACAGAGTTGGCAGCACCGAACACCGTCGATGTTGTTCCTGCAACAGTAGTTGACACCCCTGCGATCATCGAGAAGAAACCATATCAACCAGTGAAAGCCAAGACAGGAAGCTTGTTTCCAAACGGAAAAACCGGCGGAGAAACCAAAAGTTTCTTTGATAACAATCTCCGCGCAACCATGAAAGCATCAACGGTCGCATCTGCCAAGACTGTACAGCAAAGAACTAAAACCCCCACAAGACTCGCAGCGTCCTCAACGAAAGTCATATCTAAGATTGACGCCGCACTAGCATCGCGAGACGACAGCGATGGTCGACCCAGCTTCCATACAATGGAGCAGCAGTGGTCATTCATGCGTGAGCAATTCATCAACAATTCTACTGATGAACTAGAATGGTTGATGATATCCAAGACGCTGAAACAGTCCTATGACTACGCGCACAAGAAATATGAGGAAACAGAGACGAAGTATATGAAGCTGTTGCACGACATTAATCGCATGGAAAAGAAACTTGAATATCTGACAAGCACCGTCCCCAGCGAGAGTCACATCCCTACACTCATTGCCAACCTAATAACTGATTGCGAGAACTGCTTGAGTGCCAGTGATAACGAGGCAGAGTATACCCGATTTATGAATGAGAAATTGAGTAAACAAACGAAATTAAAAGCAATTCTAGAGGAGGAGCAAGGCGTGGTCAGCTACTTCTCAGCTGAGACCATGAAGTCCATCCGAAGTATTACAGAGAAAGGTATCTCCCCTAAGCGAGTACTCAGTATTGCAACCACACTAGTGGCCACGACATTCCCAACCATGATCAAGAACACCGAGACAGCGCTTATAAATACTCGCAAGAAGTCTGAAGATGCAAGTGAAGACATGGAGAAGTGGTCCAAGCGAGAGAAACAAGCACCAGATTACGCCAAGAAAATCCAAGAACAAGAAGCTTTATGGCTTGAGAAAGAGTTGCAGAGCAACACGGAGGCATTGCGAGTAATGCGCAGCATCATTCCTGTCAACATAGCTGAGTTTTCTCTCCAGGATTTCATGACTCATGTTACCCAGTCCGGTGGGTCATACTCCCTCGAGCTAGCTAATGAGCTCCGCAATAACGCGCTTTTACACTGGCTAGTCACCGACGTAGATGACATCAAATCCAGCAACTTTTTGCAGGGTGAAAAGAAACAATTCTTCGAGTCATTAGAGTCATTGGATGTAGTTGAAGTCCGCGCGTTATGCGCGATACTACCAAAAAAGTTTGAGTTGGATCACGATGGTAAGAAGAAAGATTGGCGCGATCGATTCATTGCGAAAGCAAGGATTATGATATCTCAAAGCAACGGTGAAACTGTCGCTGCTGGCTGGAATCCCGTGTTGAAGAGACGCGACGTCAAGAAACTGCCTGAACTCAAGGCAGGGCAGAAGCGACGAGCCGTTTATTTCTATAAAAAGCATTCCGAATGCTTGTCTAAGCTGCGGACTTACACCTCCAAGCACGAGATGCTGCAGAAAAAGCAAGTGCGGCTGGTTGAGTGTGAAATCCGTTGTAAAATAGCCAAAGAAGACTTTGAAATCACACTAAAGGAGTGCAGAGATCCGTTGGTGAAAGCCGCATTTGCATCGAATGTTGATGTAGCTAACAAGCTGACATACGCGAAAGAAATGGCCAAAAAAGAGTTGAATGAAGCAGAAGTTGCACTGAAGACAGTTAAACGTGAAATTGATGGCTTGAACAAGGTGATCGCGGCTTTCCCCATCACGAAGGAGAACTACGAGGCCTACCTCGCGTCCCTCGAGGCATTCATCCTCGGTAAGTACGGCGTGGACTATGCAACTTCAGAGGATGTTCTACCCATCGAAGGCGTCTTCGATCCGAACCCAGTGATAGCTCGAGTTACTCGTGCATCGAATGACGACCAAAGGGGTGTTGCTACTGTCGACGTGACACATGCAGTGGAAGGTGCGCGTATAGATGCGATTAAGTTGAAGTTTGAAGGCAATGAAGTGGTTGAAGCAACACCTCATGGTGACAGCAACGAGAAGAATACCGTCCAATCTCGCCTGAACCCGGAGATGCTGTCGCAGTTGAACAAGGTGTACTCACCTGTCCCTGCCAAAGGCAAGATCGCTTCTACTCCCAAGGCAGCTGCAAGCCACGAAGTTGCATCCCCTCATCCAACCAAAAGCTTAGAAGAGCTACAAATCAAGTCAAAATTTATTCAAGAAGTGCTGAACTCTACTGTTCCTGAGGTCACCACAAGTGCGCCGGTCAGGGCGGCACCGCTGTCTTTCCTGGATGCAATCAAGCAACGAGGTGCCAAGTAGATTGTTTCATCGTAATTACAAACATAATATAATAACATATAGTTTATTCTTCTAGCAGCGACTTATACAGATCAGCGGACTCGTGCCCAAGAGAGATGAGGTTGGAGGACGACGTGTCCTGCGGCCGACGGTGAGTCAAGCTGCTACTTCCCTCCTCGGCGATGTTGCGGTTGTCTCTTTGATCTTCTTCATGTTTCTTAGCAAATAATGTGCGATCTGTTGCGTACATGCTATTCCGCGACCGCTCAATCTCTGCTGTATCCACACCAATTTCCTCTAGTAACTCCTCTGCATCCGTAGGAGTTAGCAATCCCTCTTGCAACATTACCTTGACTAATTCGGCTTCCTTCGCCAACACCGCTCTAGCCGTTTGCTTGACTTGAATCTGATGGACAGTTGAAGGAGACATTGAGTTGAGCAAGTGTTTCGCCTTCTGCACTACCTGTTCAGACTGCGCAAGAATAAACTTTTCTTCAGGAGTTATGGCGCTCTCCGTGGTTTCCTCGTCCTCTTCCATCTCATCCACAAACGAATGTATCTTCTTCTGCGCGTGTTCATGCGCGGTAATAAATGCCGTTAACAGATAAACGGATCTCTTCTCCTTGCGCGCATCAAATTTAGCAATGAAATAGTGTATCCACGTCAACCAAGCAGGAGAGTACTGTCCCACGGAGTGCAACAGCCGGTGGTACCAAGCCTTGTTGTTGATCTCTGCCTCAACGCAAGTCCAGTCATGGAAACCGTCGATCGAATCAGAAGTGTCTAAACCCACGTCAACAGTGTATAACAAGTACTGCGCAGAGTGTGATAACCGAGGCAACGTGCCACTCTCAATAAGATGCCAGTACTTCACTCTTACAATTTCTAAGAATATTTTGCGGAAATAAAGTATTAATGCCTTGATTAGCCCGGAGTTGTTGGACCGTTGGTTCACTGAATTCAGCGACTTCGACACAAGGCCCTTGACTTCAGCAACACTCTTGGAGCGAGAGATCGAGTTACGTCTCTTCTTGACAACAATAGGAGGTGCTTCACCCATGCACCAGCCCCACCAACTCCGCTGTTGATTGAAGGAGCCGTTGATAGTATTACTGCTGTAATAGCTGACTCTAGACAACCTATCTAGCTCTACCTTTACTTGTTCTGCATCAACATCATCCTCTCGTAGCAGACTACACGACTGTCGGACCTCTTCTATAGCTTGCGCACCCAGTTGAGGGCTCAGATCCTCGATCATTTGGTTGATTTTGTTCCTCAGTTTCCCTTTTATCTTGCGTATCACCAGCGTCTTCTGCACACTGTTGGTATCCAACAAGCCCAGCCAATTCAACATATTTTTGGCAAAAGTTGCATTTATTATCAGGGTTAAAGCCGCAATACCGCCGACATAGAAGAACAAACGAGACGCTTCAGAATCCGAGATATTCAGTGTCTTACTGTTCTTTACTAACAATGCCAAGGCCATGCCTAGTGCACCGCGCAGACCTGCCCAACTCATAAAAATGGCTTCTTTCACATTACATTTATGCCCTATTGTGCTTAGAAATGGGTATAGAATGAGAATAATAACAACGCGCAGTCCCATAAGGAACAAGTAAAGCAGAATGCAGTAGAACCAATCCATAGCTTGCACGTGCTGTAGGGTGCGGCGCCCAATGATTAGTCCCGCAAGTATAAAGATGAGTGTGTTGCCAATCCATTCAATCATAGCCCATACCGAGTGCATACTCTCATGACTTACAATGATTGGGGCTGCATATATACACAAGACAACACCAGCACCGCAACATGCTAAAACTCCACTGATCTCTAAGCCATATTGTGCAGCAAAGAATACTAGATATGCGCAGCAGATGGTTATACTGATTTGAATGAATATGTCGGACTCTTTCAATGGTCTACTTGCGGAGCGTAACCAGATCAATGTGGCAAATCCAAAGACAAACCCCAGAACAACAGATCCTATTGCTGCTTCAACAAAGAACGCAGTGACACTACCGAAGTTATAGTGGTCACCTGAGAGCATATTATAAAATAAAGTGAACATAACCATTGCCGTTCCATCATTTAACAATGACTCTCCTACTATTAATATAGTTAATTTTGGTGATGCATTTGCTGATTTTAATAATGCAACGACAGCAACTGGATCTGTTGCACTGAGTATAGAACCAAATAAAAAGCATAGTTCCCAACTCCAATCATACGGCAATAAAGCTTTCGTGATAGCCCCCATAACTAATGCACCAATTACAACACCAGGACCAGCTAAGATTAAAGATTGTATCAATGCACCACGAACATGATGCCAATTTAAATTCATTGCTTCTCCAAATATTAATGGTGGTAGAAATACAAACAACATTACATCTGCATCGATATTGACCCAATCAATAATAGAATCACTCCATGCACCGAGAGCACCAGTGGCGGAGCAAGCTAGTATCCCACCAAGTAAAAATATGACTACTGTATAAGGGACACTCTCACCGTATACAGCTATCAATTGAGTAACAACGATACCCAAAGTCAAACCGACAAACATAAACAACAACACAACCGCCTCATTGTGCATTTTGGATAGCTACGGATTGCAAGCTAAGTCCAAAACTCTCCTGTTCTTGGAGATACCTATGAATCCAAAAAAGTTCAATCAAGATAGCCAGAGTTCCGGGAATCCAATGAGTGCGGTAAGTTGTTTACATGTATAAACTGATGAACACTAACCGAACAGACTTGGCTCAACAGCGCCTTTCTAGCATATATACCTATACCTACCATCTAATTACTGACGACGCAATTTATGATTCATGTCATGCGGTACCGGCATTTTGGAAGTGAAGAGAAGTCTTAGAAAAGTGGGATTCACTGTGATTGTTCTAAGTTGATACAGTAGTAACGTCTAGAGTAGGATAATAGTTAAGAGCTGCCTAATGGACTTCGAGGGAAAATACAACGATGCCAACAGTTTTGGTGTAAAAGCAATAGCTTCAGACAATGCTGGTAATTTTGAAGAAGCTTTTAATTTCTATAAGACAGCAATCAAGACATACATGACGGTAATCAAGTACGATACTATTGGTCCAAGAAAGAAAGCTGTGTCAGAAAGAGTTCATGAATATATTATGCGAATAAAAAATATTGGAGCTGCAAATGCTGATTTAGCAGTAAGATATGACTTAGCTAAACAATATGACGAAGCATTGGATCATTATAAAGCGGCAATAGAGTACCTTAATTATGTCGCACAGAAGAAATTCGAGAATGAAGAGTTTTTAGACAAGGATATCAAGGATCAGCTGCATAAAATGAAAGATGAAGTATTAATAAAATTAACCAAAGAAAAAGATGGTGGATATTATGGTCGTGCTGAGGCAATTAAGAAGCTATTAGCAGAGTCTCCTCCTCGGGATAAAAATGGTGGCGACGGCAATGCATCCACTATGACAAAACCAAAGGATACAACAACATCAAAGGATAAAGAAAAGGCTGAGTTACGTGGAGCACTTCAATCTGCAATTGTTGCAGTTAAACCTAACATTAAGTGGAGCGATGTAGCCGGGCTAGAAGGTGCCAAAGAAGCTCTTAAAGAAGCGGTTATTTTGCCTATTAAATTCCCTCAATTATTCACAGGAAAACGTGTCCCATGGAAAGGAATACTATTGTACGGACCACCTGGCACTGGCAAGTCGTTCCTGGCTAAAGCAGTAGCTACCGAAGCCGATTCGGTGTTTTACGCTCTATCCTCGTCAGATTTAGTCAGTAAATGGCAAGGTGAAAGTGAAAAACTAGTCAGGAGTATGTTCGAAATGGCGCGTGAGAACAAGCCAGCCATCATATTTATTGACGAGATTGACTCGTTGTGCACATCACGTTCCGAAGGCGAGAATGACGCTTCTCGTCGCATTAAAACAGAGTTTTTAGTTCAAATGGATGGCGTTGGCAGCGCACAAGGAGGATTGCTGGTATTGGGAGCTACCAACGTGCCATGGGAGTTGGACCCAGCAATTCGACGACGATTTGAAAAGCGAGTGTATATAGCCCTTCCCGAGGCAAATGCAAGAGCGGGTATGTTCAAGTTGAACCTAGGAGATACCCCGAATAGCTTGAATGCTTATGATTTCGATAGTTTAGGTCAGAAATCTACAGGATTTAGTGGTAGTGATATCTCTATATTAGTGAGGGATGCCATCATGCAGCCAATACGCAAGTGTCAGAAGGCGCAGCAGTTTATCATGGACCAGCGTGGATTCTATCATCCATGCGAGGACTACCCGAACTGCCCTTATTGCCCTATGAACTTGTCTGTGTATAGGCACTATAATTGTGTGGATAAAGTATGTCCCACGTGCGGTGCTACCCGCATGTCTCTTTACGACATACCATCCGATAAGTTGCAGGTACCTGTAGTGAGTATTAGAGATTTTGAAAATGCAATTAAACGCGTGAAGGGATCAGTGGCCACTGCCGAGCTTGGGAGGTTCGAGACGTGGACGAAGGAGTTTGGTCAAGAAGGTGAATAAGTGTTCATAAATGTAGAATATCGTGTGTGGCGCCAACACAACTCTTATAGCTGTAATGTAAGTATGTCATATAGTACGTGTCAACATCTCGAGTAACATCTCGGTTAGGTTAGGTCGCACATGGCGAAACGAGTGGTCTATAAGCATTCACATTACTATATACACTATAAAAAGTTTACTTTGTGCACGAAATCTACTTCAAATTAGGGGCGACAGCGAAGGTCAAGAAGGCGGTGTGTCCCTTGATCGTATGCATCGGCCTCGCTATGAACACGTCAGTCGTGGGCATTGAAGAGGTCTTTTTTGCTGTAAAATCCATATATATCTTCTTCGATCCCTTATCTTTCTCGCTATTCTTCACATCAACTTTTTCATCGTCTTCCTTCTTCGCAATATCACTGTCTTGGAGTTTTCGCTTACCTAGTGCAGTGTCTGGCGCACTACTTTCAGTCTCTTCAACGACAGGCTCTGCCTCAACACTACTAATCACCTGCGGTCCATCTCCACTGCTTCTACCGACATCTGCATTTTCAAATCTATGATTTCTGGCATCAAATGGTCGACGTCTCACCTCTATCATGTAGATGGAATGAAACTTTAACTCGCGTAACTTTTCACAGGTTTTGATGACTTGCTCGATACAAGGGGAGTAAGAGCAGAGCTTCTTGCCTGGTTTGATCACTCGATGAGCTGAGTCAATAGCGAGCCATGGTTCTGGTAAATCTAAAAATACAGCATCAATTGATTGATCCTCCACACCGGAGAAACCATAACCTTTTTCAATTTCTTCGAACTTTCCACAAACATCTCTACATTGTACTGTAACGAACTTCTCTAATCCAAACATTTTAAATTCTTCTCTAGCTGCATCTGCTCTAATAGTATTAAACTCATAAGTATATAAATGACCAGTAGGTGCAATTGCTCGTAAGATAGCTAATGACATACACCCTGATCCTGTTCCTGATTCTATGACTCTACATCCAGGATGCATATCTAAATAACCAACACATATACTTGAATCTACTTCATCAACAATTTGTGTTCTCACATTTACTGCTGCATTCCAAAGTTCAGGTGATGGTAACAATGCATATATAAATCCATTTTCTCTATCAAAGCTTTTTATTTTACTACCAAATGGTTTGCCAATCATGTCATCGTGACGATATCTCCCGAATTTATTACATATAATCTCACCATTTTTGAGCGTCGTGTGACTGAGCGAATCGTGGCCTAAATATATAATCACCAAGTCGCCTGCTGCCATCAGCCTAGCCATCGGCAGGCGCCCAGGCACTCTTGCACCGTTATCCCTCGGTGCCACGGCAAAATCCATCTAACGTTCCTTCGCCTTTGCAACCAAACTGGCCATCACTCGCTGCACAACCTTCGCCAACAAGTAGGTACCGAGTAGGTACCGACAGAAGGAATATGTGTGTCAAAATCAGCCAGAAAGGTATGTAATGGATAGACATAGATAAATTGCCCGTTCCCACTCCATTTCGCGGTCGTTTGGAGGTGAGAGTGTTACATCTCTTGTTATTCAACAGTTAATGGGTACCTGCGGAACTTACCGAAAAAAAAATATCTTCCAAAAACAAAAGAAAAACCACTAGATAGACACCTTTCGATTCATTGATATTCAATCTTTGACGAAATTACAGTATTACTTGGATGAAAGGGAAATACGGTAGCATTCCTCAGTCGCAGGATGATAAGACTCTCGATAACTACGACGACAGTGAAGCCTCGCCGATACTTGCTAATAGCAACAGTAATAATACTTTAGATCCCAATGATTACTCAAGGATAGGAGCATTTATGATCTTCTTCTTTCCTGCATTAGGTGGCCTACTGTTTGGTTATGATATCGGTGGTACTTCAGCGGTTGTAAGTCAATTGAAATCAGCTAATTATTCAGGAGTTAGTTGGTATGATAATGTAGCTGATAGTAGTGTATTACAAGGTGTTATAACTTCAATAGGAATGTTTGGAGCAATGTTGGGATCCATGACATGTTTCTCAATTGCTGATGATTTAGGCAGGAGAAGATCGTTATTATTAGCTTCATTTTTATTTATTTTTGGATCTTTATTCGAAGCATTCTCTGGTAAAAGTACATATAGTGCCAAGAAAGGTATAATCTTGTTACTTGTTGGGCGCTTAATATATGGGTATGGTTGTGGATTTGCCATGCACGGTGCACCTGCATATATCGGTGAAATGGCACCTCCAGCTATTCGTGGCTTATTAGTATCATTAAAAGAAGCTTTTATTGTACTAGGTATGGTTTTAGGATACTCTATTGGTTATGCATACGCCCACACTGTAGGTGGTTGGAGATACACGTACTTCTGGTCGTGTCCATTTGCAGTAGCCATGTTCCTTGGTATGTTTTATTTACCATATTCAGCTCGTTGGTTGGCATTAAAAGGAAGAGTGTTAGAAGCCAGAGAGTCGTTGAGGTTTGTGTTACCTAATTTACCCGAGTCAGAGGCTGAAGCAATGCAAGAAGTGGCAAACAAGGCAGCGGAAGCTCAAGAACAAAATAAATCAATGGCGGGTGATTGGAAGAGACTTACATCGCCCACTATTTTACCTGCAATGGTGGCGGGGGTTGGTTTAGTATTTTTACAACAAGTTACTGGCCAACCTTCTGTGTTGTACTATGCTGATTCCATTTTTGAGGACGTTGGGTTAGACACTGTCGCTTCCATAGGAGTCTCTGTGTTTAAGCTAGTAGCAACGCTGTTTGCTACTGTTACAGTTGATAATTATGGCAGAAAGTTACTATTGTACATTGGTTGCAGCCTTATGCTTCTCGCACTCATGATTCTTGGCACAGCATTCTTGTTTCCTTACACTTCCGCGTCCGATTGTGAAAGCGAGTTATCCTCCGATACTTGCCCTAGCACCTGTGTATGGTCAGACACATGCCTATCTGACTGTAGCTCATCTGGTTACTACGACGATACCTCTTGCGTTTGCTGTGGAGTCAGTGGAATCAACACCCAGAAAGCGGTCATCTTAACGGCTCTATTCATATATATTGGGGGCTACCAGGTTGGATTCGGACCTATTTCCTGGTTACTTATATCCGAGATTTTTCCGTTAGAAGTGCGAGGAAAGGCTGTGTCTATAGCCGTTGTAACCAATTTCTTTTGGAATACAATAATGACGTTTTTCTTCCCAGTTGAGCTGGAAACCATTGGCACGGCCGCTACGTTCTACGTGTACGGAATCATTCTCGCGTTTGGTATCTACTTCATCTACTTAAAAGTACCAGAAACCAAGGGATTAAGCCTGGAAGAAATCGAAGATTTTTTCTTGCGTTCATCTAAAGTCACCATTCGCAACGTCACTAACGGTGTTAGGAGTACGCCGTACAGAGAAAAGGAAAGTTTTAGGGTTTCTGCGGCGATATAAAACACTTGATGAATTACGCAAGGTTTTATGGTCGCAGTTATTTATAGTGTATATAATTGGGTTGTTCATCATCGAGCGGCGGACCGCGTTCTCGCCTGCTGCGTGCGTCTCTCTCTTTTCTATTGCCTCTCTTCTCTCTAATAAGAGTGCTGTGTGTGTGTACACTTACTGTAAGTCTTATGCATGACCGGGCAAGAAGATGCAAACCAAAAAGGAGTCAACTTGTCAAGAAAAAAAGAAAGACAGCAATTTACAGCGAGAAGCCTAGAGTGAATCTAGACTGTGATCCAAGAGATGCTGCCGTTGTTCTTGCTTGTATTGGTTCTTCTTTGCAGCCCAATACTAAGCGATAATACAGTAGTATGTCGC
>JACCDO011487932.1_pt1 | contig 30863 bp, 32 predicted proteins | sample 7446101 | NCBI WGS metagenome assembly JACCDO01 (sample SAMN15323440, study PRJNA562643) | freshwater metagenome | isolation source: river surface water | place: USA:Blue River Watershed | collected 2017-08-16
GTAACTTCGTTATAACATTCACAAACACACTGAATTAAACATTCACCATTACCATTACAAGATGTCATTTTAATTTAGTTAATTGTAATATTTTATATTATAATTAAATCAATTTTATATTAAAATGAGCGTTTTAAATGTGAAAAGGTGTAAAAGGCGGGAGCCAAATGTTTTATCTTACTTTGTTATAACCTTTCTACAATTTTTGGCTCCACCTTTCCCAAAGGTGGAAATAAAATTGAATACTATTGTTACTTAATATTAGATAACAATATTATAAAACAATATTATAAAATATAATATTAAAATGATCCATCGTTTAATTTGCTTTCTCATATTTACTAAAAATTTGTTCCCGGATTATACTATTTATAAGACATATCCCTTGCTAGAAACTCCCACTGAAAAAATTATAAATAAAGTTCATTCTCTATATTTTAACGAGTATTTTCACAATATAATATTTGAATCGGGTGGCCCTGAAAAACTGGTCCTGGTTTCGGCAGTAGCATATGATAGTTGCAATAAGTATTCGGGAAAAACAATCAACGGTACAAGCGGATTTTTCAAAAATAAATTTGAAGACGTAGAAACATATATTTCAAAAACGGTTGCCACCGTGGAAGACGACTACCCGATACCATATAGTGCACCTCCTTTTGATATTGTTGAGTTGTACAATGGCAAAACGATCCCTTATGAAGAAAAAGTTTTAGAATATTATGATTATGACAAATGCATTGTGTATAATTATAATTATGATAACTGTGACATAGACATACAAGTATAATGATCAATTGTATTTTCTCTACATCATATAAGGTTAATAACAAATCATATAAGGTTCATAACAAATGATAGAATGTTGGTATAGTAATCGCGTTGCATCCTTATATTCTAAATCTTGATGAATACTTAGAAACCAATCTGTTTCAATTTTCGATGAAAACCGAAACCTTTTATAATCTTTCTTATTCCACCATAAATTAGATCGTGTTTCTGCATCCATTTCTTTTGCAGTTGGTATTAGAATTGCTGAAATGGTGGTGTTGAAGGATATTTTTTTATCTGTTTTTCTTTTCTTTATTTTGCATTCATATATTTTGTCTTCATCTATTTTTTCCATTTGTCTTGAAATTTTTCTTTCCATTCTCGCTATTTTCTTCATTCGATGTTGCACCCAAGCATTCTGATATAAATTTTGATATTGATGATCCATTTTGATTTTGATTTTGATTTTGATTTGTAAGTAAAACGAAATTTCATTCAATTTTTTTATTCGAAAACTAATATTACTGAAGAAATAGGTAACTCGAGTGTATCATATTATTTGATACAATGATCTTGTTCAGCCTCATAATAAGGTTCATAACAAATTAAGGAGTGCTGATACAATAATCGCACCGCGTCCTTATATTTTAGATCACTATTGACGCGCAAGAAAAAATCAATTTCAGCTTTAGAATCTATATAAAAACTCATATAGTCCTCCTTGTTCCACCATAATTGCTCGCGCATTTCGGTATCCATATCTTGAATACACGGTATCAAGACGACTGAAACTATATTATAAAATTGTATTTTTTTTTCGGGAAAAAACGACAGGTTCTTGAAAACATTGTTTGCCATATTTATCATACCACTAGGTTGTAACGCAGAATTTCTCATTTGTTATAATTGTATTACTAATATATATGTAGCAATTAGCTTCTATATTTTTTATCCATTTATTATTTTTATTTTTTCAATTTGTTATTTTTATTTTTTCAATTTGTTATTTTTATTTTTTCAATTTGTTATTTTTATTTTTTCAATTTGTTATTTTTATTTTTATATATTTTAATGTAAAAAAAATATTAAGGTAAAGTGTAATAAAAAATTAATACACTAGTAATATAAGAATGAAGTTATCAAAAAATAGTAAAAAGCTTATGTTATTTTTTACAAAAAATAAGCATATAAACAAAAAACCTCAAACCGCTGCTACCGAAAATATATTGATCGAATTATATAACGACATTTTTGACGCATACAACTACTTACTTTCTATGAAACAAAAGGGTAATTATTTCAATGTTTCGATTAAAAAAATTGTATCCGCCACCCAAATATCTAGACCACAAAACTTTAATTCAAAAAGTTTTCCTGAATTGGTAAGAACACATATTGATGAGTTAACAATGTCTGAATTGACATACACTTTTTCTCTCTTTAGTCGCAATATCAAAATACATTTTGTAGTAGAAGAAAGCAATATTGAGTTGAAATTAGACACCTATAATAATTATGTAGATGCCATCATTATGTGGTTATATATCTTGAATCAATACGCGTCCAAACAATGCTCTACTACGTTGATTGTGTATTTATATTTTACTTCTCTCGAGAAGAATCTGCCTGGATCAAATATTCATATACTGGATGAAATAAACGTGAATACCGCATTTACAACTACGTGTCCAAAGGATTCCGAAATCGTAGTATTTAGAAAAGAGGAATGGTTTAAGGTATTTATACACGAAACATTTCATAATTTTGCACTTGATTTTTCTGATATGAATAATGCGGAGCCACACAAATGCATACTAGATATATTCAAAGTGAAATCGGATGTAAATTTATACGAATCATATACTGAATTTTGGGCCGAGATTATGAATGCATTATTTTGCAGTTTCTTTTCGTTAAAGGATAAAACGGATCTAGCCGAATTTCTGAATCATTCAGAGTTTTTTATAAATTTCGAAATAACCTATAGCTTTTTCCAGCTAGCCAAAACATTGAAATTTATGGGATTGACGTATAAGGACCTGTATTCTAAAACGGAACACAGTCGTATCCTTCGTGAGAATTTATATAAAGAAAAAACAAATGTGTTCGCATATTATGTTATTAAAACAATACTAATAAATAATTATCAAGGTTTTTTATTGTGGTGCAAAAATAATAATTTTTCTCTCTTACAGTTTAAAAAGACACTTGCAAATCAAAAGGAATTTTGTAAATTTATCGAGAAAAATTATAAAACCTCTAGTATGATAGAAGGTGTACAAAATGCCGAGGATTTTTTAAACAATATACAAAAAAAACGCAGGACCAAAACTGCAACCAAAAATTCAAATTTAAATTATACATTGATGAATTTACGTATGAGTATTTGTGAATTGGGTTAAAGCGAAGTAATTATTTTATAAAAGTTCTTGATCTATAATGAAGGAAATTTTTTATAATGAGATCGACAATAAATTTCTCGTTCTATGCATTTTATACCGCATTTTTTCCCATTTTTATCAGCACAACAAATATATTTGAAAGATCCGTTGCCTATGCTTTTTTTATTTTCTCGCCACGCTTTACTTGCTTCATCAAAATCTATATCCACATTTGAGAAATCCACCTTTGAGAAAGGTGGAGCCAAAATATCATTCATTTGTATCTTCTTTAATAAACGTTGACTTCGCCTCAGTGGTACATTTGGTTCCGCAACGCCAGTCCCTTGGACATTTTTTAAATGTGTACTATTTTTTGGCTCCACCTTTTTTAAAGGTGGACGAGTTTGCATTTTATTTTATTATTTGTTAACTTATACAATAAATAATAAACTGTTTCAATTTTTATTTAAACAGAAAACCTGAATAAACCCGAATAAACCTAATATAATATAAAATGAAGATATAAAAATATTTTATCTTATTTATATAGGTAAATAATATGTCAGCATTTCGAAAATATAAGGCCGCGCCTGATTATTGGATGATTGATGATGAAGAAGAAAAAAGAAAAGAAGAACAAATGAAGAGAGAAGAGAAAAGAAACTACAATTCTATTTATAATGATGCTATAGAAGTTGTATTATCAAATATGGAAGAACGTCCAACTACACATAATATGAATGAAAATTATCATAATTATTTATTTAAAATTAGGTTATTTTCTGTTTTTGTTTTTCTAATATTTATGTTTACCGTATCAGGAACCATATACACGATATATAAAAAACACGATAAAAGTATTACTAGTTCTACTATTGATGAAATGATTGATGCTACAGACGATAACAAAAACTTTGCTACATATACCAATTCCTTATACGATGATATGAATATAACTGTATCCAACGAATATGGTGTATATAGTGGCGCCAAATATGGATGGTTAAAAAATAAATATTTAGCAGAACCATATAAAACAACGGTTATTTCTGTAGATCTAGACGACGAAAATATTGTATGGAAATGGGAAGAAGAAGATACGAATAATGAATATTGGGGAAATACAATAGAAAAAATATTTACGAATACAGGAGAATATAATCTTTATTTAAATGGTTTGAATTCAATGAATGAAACCATAATTAGTAAGACAATACCTATTATTGTCAAATATGTGAAGAGAGAATTGCGTGCATTAACATCCGATGATCGACATAATTTTTTGCACGCTGCATCTAAAATATGGAAATATACAACTAGTGAAGGTCGCGCAAAATACGGAGATAAATTTACTGGAATAAATGAATTAGTAGAAGAACACGCACTTGCCTCTAATGATATTAAATGCGACCAATTTCACGAAGGAAGCGGGTTTTTTACACACCATTTTGCCATCACGCAAACGTTTGAAGCTGCGCTTAGATCTGTCAACCCGGCTGTTACACTCCCTTATTGGGATTTTACGATCGAAGGACAACAAATTAAAGACGCTGATGAAAGTCCATCATATTTTTTAGAAATTACACCATTTTTAAACGATAAATGGTTCGGCAGTACTGACGAAAATGGCCACGTTCAAGACTCCAAATTTGCTTACGCCAAAATGCCCAAGGTAACCAATACGTCCATTATAGCACCAAATTCTTATGGGTATATCAGGTCTTATTGGAATAACAATAATGACGAATATGCGGTCCGGCATTTATTTGATATTTGCGGCGTTGAAGCAAAGAATAAGAGAATTCCGTCGTGTCAGACCCATTTTGACATTATTAATGTCACTACTTTGTCTGATTTTCAAATATTATCACCAAATGATGGTCACGGAACAGTTCACGTTCAATTGGGTGGAATGGGAGGCGAATGCGTAGAAACCTACAAAAATTTCACCGATACGTGGTCTTATTTGCTAGATGCTGTAATGACCCCTGAGGAAATAATGTCGCACGGTTACACTATGGACGAATGGGAGTGGGGAACACAAGGTCCTCGTCGAACAATGTTGGAAAATATGGTGATGGGAGAATATTTTCACGTATATAAATCATTATGGCGATCTCATATGTGTTCTAGAGATGGGACACCAAATCTATTAGTGTGTCCTGAAAATTGCGAGGAAGGAGAAGAATGTAATTGTCAAGTAGAATCGTTAGTAAATGGAACAACAGATTGGGAAAACGTATACAACTGTATATTATCTGGTCATAGTCAGCAAGTTTTCAACAAAATATTCCCCGAAGAGTTCATTATTGATATGGTTTATATGTTAAGTACAATGTCGTCTATAGAAGGTGAAATGTTGGAATCGTCTTCACCAATTGATATATTATTTTGGGTAATACATCCAACAATAGAGAGACTATTAGCAGCGAAAAGAGTAGATGCATATGTGGATTTTGGTGGTACACCCATTTATCGTTGGCCTACCATTGATGGTTCAGAAGAAACGTGGTATTCATTTTCATATTTTTCATTAGAAGAAAATGAGAATGCATATTGGCCGGAAAAATATACGTGTACAGGTCACGATGCGACAGATTCAGTTTTGCCTGCATCATTACCATTGTTAGACGGGTTCGCGGAATTAGCGGATACAGATGGGGATGGAATAATTACAAATATGGAATATTACATAGCCATTAATCCGAATAATGGGGATGGTCTAGATTATGTGTTTGATAATTTTGAATGGTCACATTGTTAGTCCACCTTTGAAAAGGTGGAGCCAAACCCCCTAACTCTAAAATAATTTATATTGACAATTATTTTAGATTGTTTTGTTAAATTTTGTAGAACTTTTCTTAAAATGGAGGGTTTGGCTCTACCTTTTCAAAGGTAGATAGTCAAATAATTTGCGCTACACGTATCCTCTGATTGCACTGATTGAGGACATTCTATTTGCAATACAGGCGAATGCGACCAACACGTATATACCCCTGTAAGAATATTGGTATTACTACATTGTAGCGCTGCATAGGTAGATCCACCGAAAGCATTCCTTAGATCCGATGTAGCCAAAGAGTCCGTCGTATTTATGTACTTATGTAGCACTTCGGGTGTTACAAATGTTTTAGCCAATTGTATAGCTTGTTGAAAATAGTCATATTGCGATAGTTGTGAACAAGTGCCGTGTTTATCCCACTCGTGTTCCCAAAAGCTATCATAATCGGGATCAGATTCGGCATATTTCACATCTGGATAGTAAGTGATCATAGTATCCCAACCAATCTCTAATGGTACATTCGTATCAAAACTTTCCGTAGAGCAATAAGAAGGATACCCTGTTGTATCGTATTGCGGCCATAAACCGTGAATCGTAAAATTTTCAGTCCAATAAGGTTTTGGGTCTACACATCCAGGATAGCTTGGATTTGTAGTATAACAAAACCCTGGCGTCCACGAATACGCGAACACATAAATGATATTTTCATTTTTAACCATATTTGTGGTAACATAATTATTAAAAGTATTTGATGTAAAAGAACACGAGCCGCCTTTATAAGACACTGAGTATGTTACTTGATATGGTTTTGTATGTGAAGACGATTCGTAACTAAATTGCCACGATAATGATGCAGACGTTGCGCCTCCTTTAACACAGTCATAAATAGCACCTTCAAATTTTTCCCACGATCCTCGATTCATTGAAGATTCTTGTGGGAAAATATTAATGGGTTGGTTTCCTTGACCGCCTAAACGGTTGGCTAGAATATGTCCAGCGTCACAATTTTGCGCACCATCATCGTCTAGCATTCTAGCGTAATCTTGCGTACACGATGTGGTATCTGTACCAGTATCCAAACTCGCTGAAGTAATAGTTATTGATGCTGAAGTGACAACTGGTTGCCCGTTATGAGTAGAATAATAGTATTTACCAGTGGCATCCCCGCCACCAGTACTTAAATAATTATAACCGTTCGTAGGACAAGGTACTGTTGTACAAACACACGCACTTGAAGATGCATTAATAATTAAATTTTTTATATTCATAATAGTTATAAATAAAGTTAAACCAGAAAACAATGATCGAAACATCTATTTTACAATATAAGTATAATTTTATATTGTAAAATTTTTAAATTGTAAAACTCGAAATCATTATCTAATCATTTTATTCAATTACTTCGGGAGGATATCTCTCTAACAGATACACTTGATTATATCTTAATGTATAATTAGTATCATTCGTTTTGATAAAATAAACTACTTGTATTAGATTATAAAAACCGTGCCCTATAAAAAAATGCCACATTGGATGTCCAATTAAAAATATAGGATGCTTAATATAATTACACGATAATTCGGTAAAGATCCATATAGAACCGCTTAAAGCTATTGTTTTTAATGAGTTATATGTTTTTATAGTAATTAAATCTTTGTTCACTGTAATCATTTTTAATAACATAAAAATTTTAAAATATAAATAACTAGCTACGCAGCCAAATACGGTTGGAAATAATTTGCGGAAATTAGACATAATATTACAAATGATAATCAGACACATTGTAAACAAATAAATAAATAATTTACCCTTTCTTTTGTATATTATATTTTTTATCATTGATTCATTTTTATCATACAGGTTTTTACATAATAAAAAATGAACATTATCTGTATAAATAATACCAGTAAAAATTGCTAATATCATAGGTATTTCATCAAATAATCCCCAACCAATATTTCCACGCCAATGATAACCAAAAGATCCGAAACCAACAATTATTAAATTTGTATATAATATATCAACGAATAGTTCATTATAAATATTGAATAGTCCTTTTATTCCAAATAAAACAATAAATAAGGATGAAAATGCATTATAATATTCTGGTAGTCCTGTTAAACTACTTTCGCAAAATGAATGATCAACATCAGTCCAGTACATAAATGGTTTATATGTTAAATATATAGTGAATATTTATGTTGTTTTAATATTTATTTTGTACGTTACACACATTATATAACGTATAGATTATATAACGTATAGATTGATTATATAGATATAAATAAAATTGAAAATAATAAATAACGGTTTAATTAAACTAAAACAAAACAAAAACAAAAACAAAATAAGAGTAGTAATAGAAACTATAAAAAACTATAAAAAGAAAATACAAAACAAATGGGTATTCGACATTTAAATAGGTTCTTAAAAGATAACGCAGGCGATGCTATAAAATTTATATCAATAGCCGAATTATCAGGAAAAAAGATAGCCATAGATATTAGTATATATATGTATAAATATGCGTCAGAAGACAATTTGATAGAGAATATATATCTAATGTTAGCTGTATTCAGATATTATAATGTAATACCTATATTTATATTCGATGGTAAGCCTCCCGCTGAAAAAAAAGAACTATTGATAAAACGCCGTGAAGATCGAAAAGGCGCAGAAGAAGAATATAATAATTTGAAAAATACATTGTACAATAATTGGAATATGGATGAACTAGAGAAACAGGAATTAATAAATACTATGGATATGTTAAAAAGGAAATTTGTTCATATTAGTAAGAAAGATATAGAAAATGTAAAGAAACTGATAAGATCATATGGTGCTACATATTATGACGCTCCTGGGGAAGCAGATGAATTATGTGCTTTATTGACGATTAAAGGTAAAGTGTGGGCTTGTTTAAGTGAAGATATGGATATGTTTGTTTATGGTTGTCCACGAGTGATTCGTTATCTAAGTTTATTGAATCACACAGTTGTTTTATATGATGTTAAAAATATCCTGGAAATACTGAGTATTAACCAAAAAGAATTAAGAGAAATTTGTATTCTTTCCGGTACAGATTATAATAGTTTACACGACGATACAAAAAATATTCCGACACTAGATACAACTTTAAAACAGTTTAATAAATATCGCAAGGAAAAAAACAATAATAAAACAAATAGTGACTTTTATGATTGGTTAATTGAAAAAACAGATTATATTAAAGATTACGATATGTTATTAAAAATTTATGATATGTTTGATTTAAATAAAAATCACTATCACATAAAAGTATTCGAAAATATCAAGATCATAAATGGTCCTATCCAGAAATCGGATATTTATGATATATTAAAAACAGACGGATTTATATTTCCTGTGAAAAAGTGTAGAAAATAAATAACAAGATCTACGTATAGTTATAGATCTATTTTTTACTTAAATATATAATATATACTATATGTACTATATAAATGTTAGACTTGTATAATAAAAAATATGATAGGCAAACATTAAAAGATTATATTTATGCTGTTAAATTGATTGATATTTTGAAGACACAAACTATAGATGTCACATTTGCGGTACGTTATATATTAAATAAAAAGTATCAGATTCATCCTGATGACGATATAACAACGCCGATTGTACTATATTATCAACCGCATATTGTATATCAAGATTTGCAGTACGCACTTGTGAATTATGATTCTGATGACGATAGTACAAATGATTTCGAGACAGTGGCTAATAAATGAATCTAGATGAATACTGGTTTGTCTATATCAGCGAATGTTCCTGATGAAAATTGAGGTATTTGTTGATAATTGTATTCTTTTAATAGATCACGCATTTTTTTTATTAATTCTCTCCAACTACAATTTGGTTTTTGTTTTAAAGATTCTAATAAAGACCAAGTCATTGCTCCATTCGCTTGATTATTAAATACTGAATCCATACTTGTTTGTTTATCATTGCATCCGCTGATCATAAATACGTTGCCGAGTGTTTCTAATGTTTTACTATTTTCTCTATAATTATCGTAATTGAGTGAGTCCATATACTGATATCTTAAATCTAGTACTGTACCACTGAAACAACTATCAAACATAGCAAAGAGGGTAACACCTGATTTTAAATTTGTTTGGATAATTGATTTCAATTCATCGTCCAAAATTACCTTTAGATCACACGGTAATATTAATTCGTCCCGACCATCTATTTCATCATTGTTTCTATCGATAGTGTATGACCCGTGACCACTATATAAGAGGAACAATAAGTCGCCTGATTGCGAATTGATTAATAAACTTTTTAATTCTGCTAAAATATTATCTCTAGTCGCCTTTTTACTAGTTAAATCCGTTAAAACATTTACACTAGTGAATCCGTTTTTAGATATTCTCTCTTTGACTAAAGTTGTATCATTAATACAACCGTAAAGTTCGTTTGGTGTTCCGGTATAATTGATACCAATTAAAAGTGCTTTTTTGTTTTTATTTATTAAAATTGGTTTTGGAACAAAAGCTTGAATGGCTGCTATATTTCTGTTGAGAGCGGTTTTTAAATTGTTTACATTTGCGTTATACTGTGTATTTAAGTTGTTAATATTTCTTTGTTTTAGGGTTACACTTAATCTAGAAGTTTGTACACTTCGAATATTGCTATTCAAAGTGGCGAGTAATGAAGCTACTGTTGAATTATACGCGGTTTGTAATTCACGTATTTTGTTTTGCTTATAAATAGCTAATTCGGCGCTCATTTATATATTGTTTGTATATAATAATCCACCGTTTGGAAAGGTGGAGCCAAAAACGCATTTTAAGTATTCAAATTATTTACTTATTAAATTATGCAGTCTTTTCAGACTATATAATTTTTATTTTGTTTTTAAAATTTGTTTTTATAATTTGGTTTAACCTTTCCCCAAGGATTTGGCTCCACCTTTCCTAAAGGTGGAATTTAAGCACTTGCCTCGGCCTTTACTGCCTTTGCAAAGTGAGGAGACATATACTTTTGTAAGTTAAAGTATGTTAGCTCATCAGTCTTCTTTAACTTAAGAAGGGCTGCTAATTTGGTATCAGGATTGATCTTGCGACCATTCTTCTCGTCTTGTAACTTGTGAGCACGAATATAAGTGTTGATCTCACGAGTAACATCAGTGCGAGCCATCTCAGTACCCTTATCCTTGCCTAAAAATGAAGCAAGCTCATCTGAGATCTTGGTTGGCTTAACAAATCCTGAAGGAGCACGGTTACCTGCCTTTCTCTTTCTCTTGGAGGATTGCTTTTGGGCAGTCTTAACTTCGCGTGACCACTTCTTCTCAAGAGTTCTGTATTCAGACTTTAATGAGGAGATAAGAACACCAAGTTGTTGTAACTTGGCAAGGAATTCAACGGATTGTTCGGCAAGAGGAGCTTCAGCATCGGCTTCAGCAGCTGGAGCGGCTTCAACAACTGGTGCAGCTTCAACAGGTGCGGTCTCGGCTTTTGGAGCCTTGGTCTTCTTGACTTTCTTTTCTACTGCAGGAGCAGCTTCAACAGGAGCAACGACTGGTTCAGTCTCGGTTTTAGATGTGGTTTTCTTTGCAGGCATCTTATTATACTATATAGTAATAACTACTTTTTAAGTGATTTAAGGCAAATAATATATATTGTTACGGTAATATGGTATTATAAGTTTTATAATACAATAATTAAACATCACTACTTATAAATTAAAAATATCCAAAACTTTGAAAAAGCCAAGGGAGTGATGTAGCAGCATTTTCGTTTACTAAAGTCAATGCTCCAAGCACATAATATGCACCTAGAGCTTTACTATCCTTGTCTATACCGCAATTTACTAATTTTTCTAAAATTTCAAGAATAACCTTTTTAACATTATATAAATTGTCTTCGGTATGAATATATGTCATACTCAAGTTCCTAAATAAATCTCCATTAGGAGGACAAATATTGCGTTTTGTTTCATTTGTTATTTGAGCCCTATAATTCCAGATATCGCATAATTCTCTTATAAATCTTATTAATTGTGTTCTATTCAAGGAGAGAAACCATTTTGAATCAGAATAATTGCCTAATGCATCTATATTTTGAAATAAACTTAATGCTCTTAATTCGACTGCTTTTTCATTCGATACATTTTGTGTATCATCCTCGTAATGCAAATTTATATGTACCTTTAATATTCGGCTAAATCGAAGTATTGATTTAATTGTTTTTACCACATATTCAGGTATATTATTTCTGTTGTATGGATTTTTTACTGAATCTGTATCTTTTGACTTTAAAAATAAATTATGGAGAGAAATAATGTCAAACCCGTAAATAAACCCATCTACATCTTTATAGCTTAAAAATTGATGGAAATTAATTTCTTCCAAAGGCTCCATTGTTATAAAATCTTCGGTATTTGTACATAGTGATCGTTTCATTACAGCCGGCCCGTGTAACAACTTATATTTCCGAACAATTAAACCGCGAAAAATCCTTTGAATTTTAATTATGTAGGATGAAAAATATAGATACGAATATACACGTGTTATTAATTCGTTCTTATTTCCGCTAATTTTTAGTTTATAATTTTTTGCTATCATTTTCAATTGTGAAACATTGTAATTGTATTTTGCTATATCATCATAATTTTTGATGGTTGGAATAACAATATTATCATCACTGATTTTTAGTGGTTTCTTAATTATAGTCATTTTATTTTCACATTTTGATATAATATTACTCATATATTCGTCTATTAAACTATCATTACTTTTATTTTTCTTCAAAGTACTGTTCATATATTATTTATATATTATTTTCTTTTTGAACTGTTTTATTAAATAAATATAATTTATATTTTGTTACCATATTCAATCATATTTGTTTTGACTCTGACCATATTTTCATTTATATTTAAAAAAAAAATTGATTTAAAGATTTCAATATAGTATAAATTATAAAATAAGAAATGGCAAGCGCAATAATCGACGGAACTAACATTGATACCACTTTATTCTCATACTCTGCTCCTAAGGCAAATCCTTCTGGAGGCAAAGTTGTAAATTTATATAATAAAAATTTTAAGGAATCCTTGACTATATCTACACCATTAATGATTACTTGGGGAGCACAAGAAGGTATGGATCAAGCTAAAAATCCTACTGGAAAATACACTATGTCTTTACAATTTCCAAACAAGGAGTATTCTAATCCTGATGCAGAGGCTTTCTTATCATCTATTCGCGCACTAGAAGCGAAGATCAAAGCTGACGCATTAACATATTCAAAAGAATGGTTTGGAAAAACTATTACTAGTGCAGATGTTATGGATGAGAAATTTAACGTAATGCTTAGACATCCAAAGAAGGAAAAGGGTAGCGTTGAACCTGATTTAAGTAAACCACCTACTCTTACTGTTAAGGTTCCTTGCTGGAAGGGTGTTTGGCAATCAGAAATTTACGATGAGGAAGGAAATCCTTTATTCTTAAAAGGTAAAAGCCCTGCTGATTTATCACCTCTTGATTTTATTAAGCCTAAGACGCACGTGATTTGTTTAATTCAATGCGGCGGTTTATGGTTTGTAAATGGTAAGGTTTCTATTACTTGGAATTTAAAACAAGCGATAGTACAAAAGCCAAAAACATCTTCAATTGTTGAAGGAACTTGCTTCTTAAAACCAAAGGCTGCAGATGTTGCAAGACTTAAATCATTGCCTCCGCCAGAAGACGATGTAGATCCAGATGGTGCAGTAACAAGTACTATTGTAGAGGATTCCGATGAGGAGGATGAAGAATATGAGTTACCTGCTCCAGCACCAGTTGTTGTTGCACCTGTTGTTGAAAAAGCGGTTGAGGAACCAAAGAAAAAGAAGGTTGTAAAGAAGAAGGAATAAATCCACCTTTAATCCACCTTTAGAAAAGGTGGAGCCAAAAATAAAAATAAAAAGTGTTGTAAAGTTTGGCTCAGCAACGGCTTAAGCTTCGCGGAAGTCCCTTTGGACCTTTTGAAAGGTTGAAAGGTTGAAAAAATAAAAATAGTGGGTTTAATCCCCAACAAAAACTCGTATAGTGTATCGGTTCGCACAATGTTCTTATAAATCATTAGGCTGAGTTCAACTCTCAGTATGAGTATCAAATTATAAAATATTAAAAATATAAAAAAATAAAAATAATATGTTGTTAAAAACATATTATTTTTTACCTTATAACGCATCACAATTATCAAATACTTTTTAAACAATTATGATTTTAATTATTATATCCGTTTTTTCTGATACATCATATATATCTTTTTTAATCTTTGATAAACCAGATCCCTTTATTCTATAATATTGTTCTCTCTTTATATACAATCTATCGAGTGGAATATTATACTGTTGATCTCCGACATTAATATTAATATGATCATTATTTATTATTTTCTTTTGCAATTCACTAATGGTTAAATTAGTTTCAACGTGTATATTATTATCTTCGTCAACAGATAATCCTTGCGGTAATTCAGGATCACATATTACTATTATTTCACATCCAGAACTATCAAAATATGACTCGTGATGCCATAAAGGTACTAAAAATAATTCATCATTAACATACAATTTATACACATTATTATTCAGTAAATCGTTTATACTAGGATTTAATTTATATATTTCAACATTATCATATTTTTTCACTACCACATCTCTAATCATATCCATAATTTCTTGGCTCAAATGAAGCACGGAGCGGTAATTAGAGAGAAATGTGTATATATTTAAAGCAGTATCTTTATCTAGATCATCAAATAATTTTACTGATACTTTTTTACCTGCATTTATTATGTCATTTACTATTTTAGATAAAATATCTGTATATTGTCCTTCAAACACAGTCTTCATAAAATTTGCTAATATATCAAAATAAAGTGACGGTTCTCTTTCATCTGTTTCTCCTGACGTATTTTCAAAATCCGATGGTTTTAGATGAGCGAGCTCCTTTTTCAAATAATGATAAGCCGACTGTATATCTTTAAATTTTTCATTCGATTCTGACGTATTACCGTTTTTATCAGGATGATTTTTTAAAATTAATTTTCGGTATTGTTTTTTTAAATATTCTAATGATATGTCATTGTAATTAATGATTGATAAATCTATTTCCATTATTTCAAATGCGCGTTTATAGTCCATTATTTGGTATGGATTATAAACTTTAAGTATATACTTGTAAAAGTATAGTTTTAGAAAAAGTATAGCTATAATATATAATGGCGATTCATACAAGTGCTATTACTTATACTCGTGGTATTCCAAAAACAGCAACCAACTTTTTTTTTGTTGCGCAAGCAAATAATACAATACCAGCTCCAATGAGTTTGTATTTAAGAAATTATCAATTTTATAATAGAAATGTGATCAATCAAAATCGCGGTAGATGGCCTTGGAATAATTAAATCATATTATTTAATCTATGCTATATTACCTATGCTATATTATGAATTATTTTGGCTAGATTTAATAAATAATGTTCAACGTGATATATCGGCCTATAGTTATTGTTATAATATTGAAAAAAACAATAGGTCTTTATTAGAATAGTTGATAAATGTTCCCTTTTAATTTTATTTTGTTCTATTAATGAAGAGAGAATATACCAAATGCAATCACTAATATCTAGATTATAAATAAATAAATCATACAATACATCTCGAAATTTTAAGTATTGAATATCATTTATATTTATTAAATTTTTTATGATTTTATTACAAATGATTTTATATTGCAACATCAAATCTTCATTATAAAGATGTAACACTTTAATATTTGTTATGTTTTCTTGTTTTAAATTTGCAGGAAGTTTGTTTTTAATACATTTAATATACGCGGTTTTTGTAGGTCTGCTTATATTAACTATTTCACAACAATTTAATATGTTATCTGGTATAAAACTTATTTCTTTAGTAATTAATATAAATTTAAGATCTATGGAAATATTATTGTTTTGTTGCATATAACTGTAAAAATTTTCTAATAATTCACTATGTATATCGTGAAAATATTTACAAACAATAATTCCAGATTTCTCTGTTTTTGCGGATATAATATCAATGATTTGTTGATAAATTTCGTGCCAAAGTAATTTTGAATTACATCCAAGGAGAGACATATCTACTTCATAATGTATATCACTTATTTTAAAAAAATATTGTTGTTTATTATATGTCAAACTAATTTTCTTTTCATATTTTAATTCAGTGGGACTATATTTTTTTATTGATTTCAACATTTGAGTATATTTTCCTGTACCGCTTGCACCATAAAAAATAATATTTTTTAGATTTATAATCGACTTTGGAAATCTATCATATATTTTATCTAATTTTGGATGTAAATTAATTCTATTATTTTCATTTATATATTCTTCAAAATGCGTTTCATAAAATTTCATTATTAATAATAATATGAAATATTCTTTATTTGCATTATAAACCAAATATATAATTGCACCTACCTTGTATTTTTTTTGTTTTATTATGTTCACCCCATTCTTTTCGCATTACTTCTTTGAAACTAATAAAATCCATATCTGAGTCTGGCTCATATTGTTGTTTGTTACCTTCATCATCTAAAAAATCAAAATAATCATAATGTTTATTTTCGTCTTCGTACATATAACATTGAATTGTTATACAAGTTTGTTTCTCGTTTTTATTTATAAGCTGGTGTGTTTGATTCAATGTTGGACTTATCCAAGTAATTTCATCTTTATTGAAATCAGCTGTTCCAAAAGGTTCGACACCATCTTTTTCTGCACATAAAAATGGATATAAACGAACGTGAATCGAACCGTGTAAAACGCGAATAATCGCACTTGCATTTGCGTGACTATGAATGGGTGAAAAATGATTCGATGGCCAAATTTCCATTACATAAGGAATTCCAGGAGACTCACCATTATTTTCACCTAAAGTAATTCTCAAATAGGTTTCTTTTATATTTGGCTTATCTGGGTTAAATTCCCTACTTTTTGATTCTAATTTTGTATTACACCATAATCCGGGTGTAGCAATACTATGTTCAATTGCTTTTGTAAAATCAGGAAAATCTGTATCGTCTAAAACAAATTTTTTTCCTGAAATACAGTCATATAATTTTTGTGAAATAAGTGATAAATTTGCTTTAGGCATAAAAGTGGATGAAGCAATATCACTCATTGTAATATCATCTGTATTTTTAATTACAAGTGGAATATTTCTTGTAATCGGATCCTTCAAAATTTTTAAAATAGTAGTTGTATAATCATACTCTATGCAGAGCAGGCTTTCCAGAAACGCCTTTTGATCACTCATTTTATATTGATAAATGACAGTTTCTAACCGAGGCTCTCCAACACCTACATATATTTGTTGCGTCTGTGCGTTCATACTTACCCAATAATAAGCTCCTTGTAAATGAACAACTCCAGACACGTTGCTGGGATCTATATATTTTATCGAGTCATTATACATAGTTACTCTATTATCAATTACTAATTGAAGCATATTTTCTTTATGTTTATCACAAAAAACTAAATGTATTGATTTTTCTTTATTTTTGAATAGAACTACTCCTTGGCCTTTTACAAAAAATTTGGATTCACTCATATATTAAATATATACATAAAAATAATATATTACTACTAATTCTAAATGGTAAATGTCTAATAAAATATATAACTTAAAAACATTATAAGATATATATTTAATACTATATACAATGAATATTGTTAAAAGAATAGACCAATATGATGAAAATAATGTATTTTTTTGTGAACCAATTAAAAATAATGTAATGAATGAGGGAAACTTTATTAGAATTTTATATTCTACCCATAATGTGGTATTTAACGGAATTTATTTGTTACTTACATTAAATGACATTTCTTGTGAAAAATATTATACCAAATATAGATGTAATTTCAATGTAATGACTCACAAAGATATTATAGATAATTTGAAAATAATCGAAGAAGACTTATTAAAAAAATGTGAAATTCCGGATAAAATTCCACAACCTAAAATATACGAACAGCTTAAAAATGGTAATTTAAAAATTTTCACTGATATTGGTAATAAAAACATATCGTCGTTTATACTTAAAATATCAGGAATATGGGAAACACAATATAATTATGGTTTAACGTACAAATTTATTAAGGTGAATTAAAATAAATTAAAATAAATTATTAGACTAATTAGTTTATATTTTTTCGATCAATTTATAATTATTTTGGAACCCATCTGTAGTATAATACTTTAAAATCGTGAATAAAATGATTGAGCATATAGCACTTAAAACACTTAATAAATATATAATACTAGATGTCACTTTTGGTATTTTTCCGGTGGTTTCAAACTTTTCAGTTGTAATATTTGTATACACAATATACAACTGTATAAACAATAATATTATTGATATATTACTAAATGAGTAGTACCCTTTAGAAACTCTGTCATTAATTATGTTATTTTTATATGTAATCATTAAATATAATATAAATGATATTACTCCAAGCATTAACAAAAATGGACCTGTACTTATTAAAATTATATACAACAAATTAAGTGTTGAAATGTTTTGTGACGTATTTAATATATTATTAAATAATATTAGCAGTATCATCATAATACCTAAAGTTAACACTGAATAACCTGAAATGTATGCACCTAAAGAGGTTTTACCTTGTGTAAAAAACCCTACAATAAATGCTACTAATCCAGCAATTATAAATCCTTTATATATACTATTATACCAATCTTTCATTTATAATATTGTGCGATAATATTTTTATTATATCATTTATACTATATTTTTTATACCTAACAGTTCTTTTAATTCATTAATTTCATTTTGCATATATTGTATTTTCGATACTAGTAACGGTATTAATTCTACATAATTTACCCTTTTATATCCTAGTTCACTTTTTTTAACCAATTCTGGATAAACCTGTTCAATTTCCTGGGCTATAAATCCATAATGTAATTGTTCACGCACATCATTTCTATATTGATATTCGACTGGATTCAAATCTAATAAACAGTTTGTTTTAAGTTTTGATATTGGTTCGATGTGTTTTTTGAGACGCACATCAGATGTATTATAAATCGATCCATCAACATATAAGTCGCTTGATATATACACTGGCCTAATTTTATCTGCAGGAGTTTGAACCTTTAAACCACTTGGTAACTTTTTATAAATCCATACAGCTAAACTATCCGCTCCAACAACAAATTGCTTAGTTCCTTGAAAGTTATCTGGTTGTCTACCTCCATAATTAGCAACTGTACCTATTAAAGACATATATATATTATTCTAATGTTTTTATTAATAAATAATACCAAATATATTTTATTGTTATTTTATTGTTATTTATAATTTTTATATAAAAAAATTATAGTATATTATATTAAATATGTCTTTATTTAATATGAATAATTTTGCTAACGAAGGGCGACCCAATTTAGATTCATTCCCTTCTAGAACTTTTAACACGAATACATCACATCCTCTAATCCAAAGTTCACAGGAATATATGTATTATAAAAAATACGTTTCAATACATTCAGAAGATCGTGATATCTTAAAATATCCGAATCCAAGTGAATTTGAAATAGAAGTTCCAGAAGATCTTCTCAATGTAGCGTCATTAAGATTGGTTAGTTGGACATTTCCTGCAAATTATAACACATTTTCTTTAAATTCGTCCAATATATCTATGACATTTAAAATACATAACCCATACAATCCAAATAATAATAATGTTTCTAATTTATTAGTTCAAAAAACATTTGAATATTTATTTTATTATCAAAATAGTGAATACTTAATAGTAATTGAGGAAGGATTTTACAACCCAATCCAAATGGTCACCGAATTAACAAATAAATTCAATTATGCTGTCACAGTTAGACTTATAAATTATTTTAATGAAAAATCAACGGATACGTCTCTAACAACTGAGGAACAAGAAGAATATACAAAAGCGAAAGCCCTTTTAATACTAAACGGTGGTTATACAAATTTTGTTATTGTATATAATAATGTAAGTCAAAAGATATGGTTTGGAAATACGTGTGATGGTTTTATATTAACAAACGAAACACAAAGTATAAAAAATACATTGATCGATAATTTATACTGCGGAGCTAAATCACAGATGCCTGACTTTAGTAATTGGGGTTTACCTGGTAATCTTGGATTAACCAGATGTAATGAAGAGTCTATATGCGGATCTAAATTATCAGATAAAACAAAATTCACCAATTATAACGATTTTGTTGTACCTAGATTTTATTATGGAGATGTATCAATCGGCGATGAAGGATATTGGCTTTTACCTAATTTAGAATTAACTGGTTCGGAAGTACAATGGATAGAATGTACATATAAAATTAATTTAATGGGACCAGGATATATGTATATGGAAATAGAAGGTCAAAATTGTATTGACGAGACATCCCCTTATAATGTGAGTCAGTTTACGCTGCGATCTAATGAGACAAATGGTGTCGCTAATTCCGCCTTCGCCAAAATCGCTATACCAACGACTCCTATCGCACAATGGTTTGATCGCGATTCTTTACCTTATAAATTTTATTATCCTCCCGCAGAGAGAATGAGACGATTTAAAATTAAAGTGCGTTATCATAACGGAGAGTTAGCGAATTTTGGTGTATTTAATTATAGTTTTGTTATCGAATTTACATTGCAAATGCCGCAATTATTAAGAAATTCTACATCTATTGTGTATCCTCCATTAGTAACACGCCATTAGTATCGAGTTAAAAGTATAATTTTAAAATTTTTGATTAAAATTATACTTTATATATTATATTTTTCTGATATCCACGACTTTAAAATAGTTATATCACATATTTTATAGTCTTCACTTGTTTCTGAATAAAAGCCTTTTATATCATAAAACTGAGGCTTCTTCATTTTGGATGTCTTATAAAATAAATAATCACCCTTGGGTCCCTTTCTTATTGACATAGATGCGCTTATTTCTCGTATCAAATTACTACCTTCTTCCAAATATTTTTTAACTTCTTCAAGGGTAATGTTTTCCATTGGTCTGTTACCAAGTTCTTTGAGTGTTTTCGTATTTTCACCCCAAGATATATAAAGCCCAAACTTGCCTTTTTTCAAAACAACATCTTTACCACCGTGTTTACCTAAAATATACTGGCTTTTTGCAGTTTTATTGGTATCAAGTATATCGTCGACAGTGTAAGTACCATTTTTTAACATTTTAATATCAACATCCTTTTTAACAGGCTTGAAACTAATCTCTTCCTTTCCATCCTCCGTTTCTTCAACACATTTAATGACTGGGCCATATTTCCCTATTAAATATGTATTGTTTTCGTCAATTTTAAATTCCATTTTTGTTTCGCCAGCTATTTTTTCGAGCAAAAGATCTATTTCATTATTACACGTTCTACATAATTCAAACCATATTAATTCTCCTTTTGCGATCTTGTCCAACGCTTCTTCCATTAAACTTGTATAATTATAATCAAACAATTCATTAAAATGTTTCTCTAGAAATTCCATTACAATTACACCTAGTGGTTGTATTACTAATTTTCCTTTTTCGTTGCCAAATTCTCTCTTGGTTTCAATTTCACATATTTCGTTATTTTCTAATTCATAGTCTTTACAAATTAATTCTTTACCTTTTATATCTTCCTTTTTAACATACCCACGTTCTTGTATTTTGTCTACCAGTGAAGAGAATGTAGATGGCCTTCCTATTCCTCTTTCTTCTAATAATTGTACTAACCTTGCCTCGGTATAGTGTTGTTTTGATCCTTTTACCGTAACTTTTGCGTAAATTTTTTTATGGATAACCGGCGTGTTTTGTTTTAATTGTTGTAAATATTGATACTCATTCGTGTCTGTAGAATATTTTTTCTCAACTATTTTCCATCCTGGAAAAGAAATTAATTCGCAAGTATGGGTAAATTTTGTCTCTTGAAAAGCAGTAATATTTGCAGTAACAGCATAAAATATAGCAGATGTCATACAACTTTCTAATGTATTTGTCCAAATTAATTTATACATTCGCCGCTCTTTTGATCCAAATGTTTTCGCATCAAGTGTTTCTGGGAGTTCACAGAGGGAAATATTTGTCGGGCGTATGGCCTCGTGAGCTTCCTGCCTCAATTCGTCGGCAACAGGTGTTTGTTTTTGTGTTTTTGATGATTTCTTCGTCTTTTTACTATTCTCTTCTGGTATTTCCACCTTTTTAACTCCGGTAACCATATTGTCGAGTTCTTCGTTTATATATTTTTCACCGTCTGCATATGATCGTGTGATGTAGGACTTGGCCGCCTCTATAAACTCGCCACTATATGTCTTCGAATCTGTTCTCATATATGTAATAAAACCTCCTTCATAAAGTACTTGGCAAATTCGCATTGTTTCTTTTGGCGAATAATGCAATTCATTGCTTGCAACTTGTTGTAATCGGGAGGTGGTAAATGGTTCGGGTGGTTTTTTGAATACCTTTGTCGGTTGTGAACAAGTGTATATATGAGAAAATTCTGAACTACCGTCTAAAAAATCAATGACATCATCTTCTGTCTCATATTTCCCTTGTGGACTATGATCAAATGCTATATTTAAATTGGTAAAATAACCGGTTATATTATAGACTTTTCTCTCTTCGCTTGATTTAATATCTTGTTCATTATCATATATTAACCGGAGTGCGGGGGTTTGACATCTCCCGGCGCTGAGTGCGTTTTCTTTTCCCTTTGGTTGAGCTATGCATTTCCATAATGTAGGAGTGATTTTGAATCCCACCAGTATATCCAATATTTGTCGCGCCTGTTGAGCGTGAACCAAGTCCATATCGATTGTTTTCGGATTTTTTATGGCGTTTTTTAGCGCGGTCTCAGTGATTTCATTAAATGTAATCCGTTTTGTCTTGTGTATGTCTAATTTAAATAGCTTACATATATGCCAGTTTATCGAAGATCCTTCACGATCATTATCACATCCTAATATAACTTCGTCTGCATTTTTGATCTCCTTTCTAAGAAATTCTATTTGTTTTTTCTTTATAGCATTATCTATAATTGTATATGTTGGAGTAAAATTATTTTCAATGTCAATATTTTTGAGAGAAGGTAATTCACGCAAATGCCCATAAGAAGCAACGCATTTATAACCAGGTCCCAAATATTCTTCTATTTTTTTACATTTAGCAGGAGATTCAACTATTACGAGCGTTGTAGTAGTGGTTGAATATTTTTTTGGCATATATAATATATACAAATTATATAGAAATACATTTATATAATTTATATAATATATAAATATGTTTACATCTTTTATCAAGATATTTTTAGTAATATTTCTTACATTTATACAAATGAATTATTCCATAAAATATTTGACAAATAATCAAAAGCATCTTATAAAAACAATTTTAACACATCCGCAAAGTACGCCATATATGATTGATACAGTACACCAAATTTTATATCATCAGTATCAATATAAAGCAATGGAGATGGCATTCGATTTTAAAAAAAAATACTCTATTCAAACAAAACATATACAATTTATAGAATTAAAAATGTATGCTTCAAAAGGATTATTGCTGGCAATTAAAAATTATAATCCAGATTACCCTTTTATAACACATATGACCATATATGTGAATGGTCAACTACACCAAGGGATGTGTGATCTACATCCATTAACTATTTTACCAAAAACTATGAGATTATCTAAAAAATGGAAGGCCGAAAATAAGAAGACATATAATAGCCTAATAAAGACTACATTTGTAGGTAACGACGAATATTTATATGAAAAAAATATGAATCGCCATAAAGTTAATAATTATAAAGAATATGAAATTTTTACAAAAGTTTGGAATATTATTAATAATCTTGATATCGAATATCAACGAATAATGAGATATAAATACAATTTTTTAATGGAAAAAATACGGTCAAATAGCGACGTTGCAGAATTAATGTGTTGTAGTCACGAATATATCCGAAAGAAAATAATTAATGTTAAAAATATAATTAGAGAAGAATTAAATCATAACGACTTAAAAGTTTTACTATAATATAATTATATTCAAAATGAAAGGTATTTTAAATATAATAAACAATTTTATTTAAAAAGAAAAAAAGGTATTAGGTAGATGGAATATTGAATCGTGTCATAAAAAAATGAACAACAAGGTAGATATGTCTAATGAAGACCATTGTGGACCTTGCGGTCAATATATACTAACTAAGGAACAACCTGCCAATCCTAATAAAAAACATTGGCCTGGGAAAAAGTAAACGACTAAATATAAATAAAAATGTCAAATAATTACTGCTATTTACGTGATTGGATAGACGTATGAATAAGTTTAAAGTGGAACACTCAATATAATGGTATAATATGACAAATATAAAAAAAATTGATTTACCTTTTTATAATTGTCAAATATCAAACAAACAAAAAACAACAATTAAAATGTCAAATAATAACTACGTGTTACGTAAATGGATTCCGATGGATAAGTTAAATTGGGAATATTTATCGGCAAATCCAAGTGCGATTCATTTATTAGGAAACTATCTAGAAAATTACGAAATTTGTTTGTATGCGTTATCGACAAATTCAAATGCGATTCATTTATTAGAAAAAAATCCAGATAAAATTAGTTGGTCTATGTTATCAGGAAATCCAAGTGCGATACATTTATTAGAAAAAAATCCAGACAAAATTGATTGGACATATTTATCAGGAAATCCAAGTGCGATACATTTATTAGAAAAAAATCCAGATAAAATTGATTGGAAATATTTATCAAGAAATTCAAATGCGATTCATTTATTAGAAAAAAATCCAGATAAAATTGATTGGACATATTTATCACTGAATCCAAGTGCGATACATTTATTAGAAAAAAATCCAGATAAAATTAGATGGGATTTATTATCAAGAAATCCGGGTGCTATTCGTTTATTGGAAAAAAATCCAGATAAAATTCATTGGAAATTATTATCAATGAATTCAAATGCAATTCATTTATTAGAAAAAAATCTAGAAAATCACGAAATTTGCTGGTATGAGTTATCAGGCAATCCAAATGCGATACATTTATTAGAAAAAAATCAAGATAAAATTAACTGGTATAGCTTATCAGGAAATCCATCTATCTTTGTTTATGATTATCAACGTATGAAAAAAAAAAATAAACTATTCGCGGAAGATTTAATAAAAACGGTACTTCATCCTGATCGATTACTTGACCGTATAAATAGGGGAATGGAATTTGATGATGTAGTGCAAGAGGATTTTGGCAAGTATAGTTTGCCTCCTGGAAAGGAAATTATAATGGAAGATGACATTGGCCTTCCTGCTAAAAAGAAACCAAGATTCGCATCATACGATACGATGTAATAGTATATAAATAATAACACTATGAAAAAGATTGATTAGAGAAAACAAATGACAAAATAGAAATACTATATTTATTTATTCATTTTCTTGAATTGTTTCCAAGAAATATTCACTTCAGCCTTTTTTGGTTCGACCTTACTTTTCTCTGCTAAATCATCCAACTTTTCGGCCTTTTTTAATGCACTATCCACATATAATTCTTTTAAAATGGTACCAACTAGAAAGGATCCCTCGTGCTGATCTAATTCTCCGTCTTCAATGCGTCGTAATACATCTAAAAATTTGTTTAATATACCTATATCAATCTCGTCTTTTCGAATCTTGTTAAAAATGTCTGTGTAATAAGTGAATAAGAAATTGCACTCGTTTATACACTCATCATAAATTTTATCCGCATCTCCTCTATATTTAGCTTTAATTAAAATCATATTATTTACATCATTTCGTAAAATTTGACTGTGTTTTAAATTGCGGATTAATTCCGTTTGATCCTCGACATTATTCGCCTTAATCATATCCGACAATTGTAATCTTTGTTTATCGTCCATTATAATTATAAATGATATTAAGTATTTTATTTTTAAACCAAAATTTTTTAAATGATAAAATTATACAAACTATAAATATTTATATTTATATAATATATATGTCTAATACCACTATTAATGGAATGATGTATCCAACAACAAAAGGTATGGTTGGTGCAAACCCTGCGGATTCTGCTAGACTTTCAATGGAAAATAAAGCGCAATTACAAACAAATGCCAATAAATTACTAGCAGGAGGTAAAAAACACAGAAAAAATGTGCGTTATGGAGGTGCCAGTGATACAATTACCATAGGACAATATCCGTTATTATATGAGCCTCAAGGAGGTGTTGGAACAAATCCCAATGACCAAATTAAGGTAAATTCTATGACATCTACGCAAATGGCAGCCAATGCAGTTAATGATAAATATGCTAGCAAAATGGGTGGAGGATCTAAAGGCAAAGGAAACATTTTTTGCTCTACTTTTTCAAAAAGTAGAAAAAGTAGAAAAGGTGGTAACCCTGATTGGATCTGGGGATGTATGAGCGGCGGAAAGAGGAAATCGAGAAGAGGACGTACTAATAGACGTCACAATAAACATAAAAAAACTAGAAAAACTCGTAAACATTAATTAATTGTTGTTTTCTATTTCTTCTTCTATTTCTTCTCTCACGTGTAAAGGTTCTATGATTTCTATAAATCTGCTTTTATTCATTTTATATATAAGTGAACCATAAATATTACTCAGTTCATTCACAAAACTCATTCTTTTTGGGCGCTCCTTTTTAATTGGATATAACTCTTTAACATCTGGTATACCTATTATATAATTAAATAAACTTATATTATTCCAAAATAACTCATATTTTACACTGTATACTGGATAATTTTTATTTGAAGACTTTCTTGTATAATTATCAAAAAATTCTTCCAACCCATATAAATCTTTTTTACTTCTCAATACGTCAAAAATATTTATATTACCATTATTTATACACTTAATATGTTGTAAGTGTGGTATATTTGGACCGTGTGTTTGAGATAATCTGGTAAATATTACCTGAATAGGGTTTCTATATATAAAAATTACCTTAAAATTACCCAGATGTTCTTCGGGTATTTCTACTTTATTGAACCATTCGTTATAAATATCTTCTGTTGTATTATGTTTTCCTACATATGTTAATTTATTCGGAGGATAACGATCGTGAATATGATATACATTTCCAAAATTAGAGAGATAGTTGAACAAAACGGTTGAACCCGATCCTCCAAAACTGCAAATATAGTAATGCATATTTTTATTAAAATAATTCTTTTTTGCTAATGAAATCGGTTGGTTATTTTCCGCAAAGGTTCTTTTCATATTCATATACGAGTTATTTGTTAAAAAATTCAATGAAAATCTGCTCATTTACATCTACAGTATAATTAAATTTTATATTATAAACTAACATTGTGAAATTTATATTTCATATTATTTCATATTAATAGTATTTTAACTTAAATTCTATTAAATTCCACTAATAATTTTATATTTATAATATAAGTGTTATGCCATCCGGAAAAAACTGGGTAAATTTTGTATATATAAATCTTGCATTTGCAATATATATTGCAGGTGTTTTTTATTATAGTAAAGTAGCTGAAATTAAAGCAAATTGGCCTTTATATCGATGTAATCCAATGTATATGCCTTTAGCAGATAATATGGAAGAAAATTTTGTTTATTGTATTCAAACTATGCAAAGCAGTTTTATGGGTTATTTATTACAGCCATTAACTTTTATTACAAATTCTCTAGGAAGTATGTTGGGAGGTTTTATGGATGAAATTAACAATATTAGAGCAATGTTCAATAAAATTAGAACTTTCTTTTCTGATATTATTCAATCCATATTTGGTGTGTTTTTAAACTTAGTTATAGAATTTCAAAAAATTACAATTGGAATCAAGGACTTAATCGGAAAGACAATTGGTATAATGGTAAGTCTAATGTATATGATGGATGGAAGTATTAAAACAATGAATAGTACTTGGAACGGACCACCTGGACAAATGGTTCGTGCACTGGGTAAATGCTTTCATCCTAATACAAAAGTTTTGTTAATAAATGGAGATATTAAAGCTATGAAGGACCTTGATTTAGGAGACGTTTTAAAAGATGGATCTGTCGTAGAATCAGTTATGAAAATAGACAATAAGAGAGAAGCTGTTCCTTTATATGTAATTCGTAATGCAGGTGTTAACGGCGAAGATATTTATGTTACTGGGTCACATTTAGTATATGACTCTGAGCATAAAAAATTTATAAATGTAGAGTACTATTCAAAATCAGAAATATCCGATTTACAAACAGAATGGTTTAGTTGTTTGATTACTTCCAACCATAAAATACCAATTGGAGACGAAATATTCTGGGATTGGGAGGATCACTTTGTTAAGAATAAAATGTAATATGGAATCTTGTAATATGGATTCTTGTAATATGCGAATTTATTTTTGATATAATACTTTTTTATAGTATATTTTTTTACGAATATACTATATGGATAACCCAGGATTAGAAAATATAAAAAAAATGTATGAAAAATTAACTTATTTTGACCAGTATGGTGGATCAGTCATATTGTATATTATAATAACCATTATATTAATTATACTCGTATCTTATTGTTTTATTATGATAAATGTTCAACCAATTATAGATGATTGGCCAAATCAAAGATGTAAACCAAATATCATACCTATAGCTGGATTTATAACACACCCTGAAGGAATCTCTGCAACTGATTATACTTATCAAAATTTCACATACTGTACTCAAAGCATATTATCAAGTATTACTGGCGGAGCACTTGAACCTCTAACTTTTGTCACCAACTTTTTAAATAGTATGGCAGAACGTGTAAAAGATGACATACAAAATATCAGAAATATGTTTAATAAAGTTCGAACTATGTTTCAAGATGTTACTCAAGAAATAATGGGTAGAATTTTAAATTTTACTGTTCCGTTGCAACAAATGATCATCGGTGTAAGAGATTTACTGAGCAAAATTCAAGGAACAATGACTGCTGGATTATACACATTGTTAGGATCGTATTTTGCTTTGAAATCGATGATGGGAGCTATTGCACAATTTATAATTTCTATTTTAGTAGCTCTCGCGGCGATGATTGCTGTTTTTTGGGCACTGCCATTCACGTGGGGAGCTGCGGTTGCAAATACAGTAATATTTATTGCTATAGCAATTCCTATGGCCATTGTATTAGCCTTTATGGTTGATGTTTTGCACGTTAAAACTAATTTAAAGCTTCCCAAGGTGAAGTGTTTTGATGAAAATACATTAATTACTATGAACGATGGAACACAAAAGAGAATAATCGATATAAAAGTAGGAGATATTTTGTTAGATAATAACGAAGTGACTGCTTGCATTAAAGTTGAAACAGACGGGTCGACTATTTATAAATTGAATAATGTAATAGTATCTGATTCTCATATAGTTCGCTATCAAGATAAATGGACGCGCGTTTCACAACACCCTGAAGCGGTTTCACTAGAATCGTATAATAAACCTTATTTATATTGTTTAAATACAAACAGTAAAATCATAAATATAAATGATACTGTTTTTACTGACTGGGATGAGATTTATGGTGATGATCTGAAGACTATTTCGCCAGAAGAAATACATACTTATATAGACGGTGGGTTTGCTGGAGAAACCAAAATTAAACTACAAAAAGGCGTGTTTAAAGATATGGCCAATATTTCGGTCGGAGATGTCCTTGCAAATGGAGAGAAAGTTTACGGAATTGTAAAAATAAATGGAGCCAACGTAAATGAACAGTTTGAGTATAATTTAGGCAAAAACCTGGTTATTGAGGGAGGCCCTAATTTAGTTATATGCGATCAAAATAATATTGGTCGGACAACTTTAAGTTTAGACTCTATGCATAAATCGATTATAAACGAAAAACGAAGGGAGTTGTATCATTTATTAACTGACACAAAAACTTTTACTATCGACCATATTAAATTTTACGATTACAACGCAGGTGTTGACTTATTTTTAGACAAAAATAACGGAAAATTATTATCTATGAAATATGTATAATATGGATATCACAATTTTCGGATATAAGTTAAATCTTGAGGTTTTAATTTTAATCGGCGTCGTTTATTTAATTTTAGTTGGACATATGTTTTGCGGATGCTGCCATTTTGGAATGATGGAAGGTTTCGACTCCAAAGACGCTAAGGCAAAGACTAACTTGGCCACCCAAACTGCTGCAGGATCTAAAATGACTGCGCCTGTAGAGAATTCCGTACCTACAGAAGCAAAAGAAGGTTTTACTGGTGCCAATATTAACTACGGCGAGTCTTCTGCATACGATTTAAATAACGATACTTCTATCAATACTTCGTCGTGGAGTGCACCAAATATGACTGTTGTACCAGGTCAACCTTTGAGTGAAGGCGTGAAGAAATTCTTAGCACGTGAGCCTCAACCTGTTCCTCTACCTGAAGGCGAAATGTTGATGTTTGCGAATACACCTTTCAAACCAGAATGCTGTCCAAATACTTATAGTAACTCAATGGGCTGCGCCTGTATGACAGGTACTCAGTATAATTATTTAATTGAGCGTGGATCAAACAATGTTCCATATTCTGAATATTAAATAAAATATTAATATTTAAAATAATAATATTTTATTCGTGTTTTACAACCCGATTACCATTTGAATCATAGCTCCTAGTTATTTTTGCTACATTTTGTTTTATGTAAAATAACATAAAAATAAAAAAACATTCATTATAATGAATGTGTATAGTACGATTTTACATATTTATATTATTATTTGAATTTACATTTTCGTCTAGTTTTAAATGTGCTGATAGTGGATCAGGGCAAATATGTTACTGTAATGGTAATA
>JACCDO011228800.1_pt1 | contig 30861 bp, 35 predicted proteins | sample 7446101 | NCBI WGS metagenome assembly JACCDO01 (sample SAMN15323440, study PRJNA562643) | freshwater metagenome | isolation source: river surface water | place: USA:Blue River Watershed | collected 2017-08-16
GGCCGAGTCGCCCTATCCGCAGGCCGAGCAGCTGGGGCGTGCGCTCCAAGCCGCGCTGTCGGTGCCCACCTCCCCGCTGGCGGCCCAGGCCGCCGCCCAGGGCCTGCGCGGCCCGGCCATCGGCCAGGCCATCGACGCCGCCCGCGAGGCCGCGATCGCGGCGCTGGGCGGGCGCTGAACGGGGCCAGGCACCCCGTTCGTCAAGGCAGCAGGGCCATGGCCGAAAGCCTTTGCGCGGATCTTGTCAGCATGGCCTCAAGCCGATAAGAACAAGGCTTGATCTTGTCATTTTGACAAGATCAAGCGGGTCAACACGGGTTGGCGCAGCGCCCTCAGGCCCCTGCACCCAGTTGCTGGCGTGCCCAGCGGGCAATGTCCTGGGCGCTGCGCAGGGCGCCGGGCTGGCGGGCGACTTCGCGGCCGCCCACGTACAGGGCCAGGGTCGGGATGCTGCGGATGTTCAGGCGCGCGGCCAGGGCCTGGGCCTCTTCGGTGTTGACCTTGAGCAGGCGCATCTGCGGCTCCAGCAAGGCCGCAGCCGCCTCGTAGGCCGGCGCCATCATGCGGCAAGGGCCGCACCAGGGCGCCCAGAAGTCCACCAGCAGGGGCAGCTCGCTGCGCGCCACATGGCGCGCAAAACCCGCCTCGTCCAGCGCCAGCGGCGTGCCGGTGAACAAGGGCTGGTGGCACTTGCCGCAGTCGGGCGCCTGCCCCAGGTGGGCGCGCGCGATGCGGTTGGTGGTGTGGCAGTGCGGGCACACCACATGCAGGGAATCGGTCATGTCGGGCTCCGGTTCGGGGTTCATACCCCAATGGGTATGCTGCAGATGTGGGCGTGTGGGCGGCTTTCAAGCCCCCGGCATCACAGCCACTTGGCGATGCCGGCGGCGATCAGGCTCAGCAGCAAGGTGCTGGCGATCGGCAGGTGCCATTCGCGGCCAAAGAGCCGAAAGTGCAGGTCGCCCGGCAGGCGGCCAAAGCCCATGCGGCGCAACCACGGCTGCAAGCCGCTGAAGACGATCAGGGCCAGGATGGTGACGATGAGCCAGCGGATCATGCGCGCGGCTTACAAGCGGTGCGAGCGGTCGCCGGCTGCAAAGCCCTGCGCCGGCCAGTCGTGGGTGCCCAGGGCGATGACCTTGAACAGCTCGCCCATCTCGTGCTCGAGCACCAGGCGCTGGGCCGATGCGCGCGTGGGCAGGTCCTGCGCGGCCATGCGCTCGGCCAGGCCCAGGTTCAGCAGAAAACGCCCCTGGCTGGTGTAGCCCAGCACCTGCAGGCCCGCGTCCTGCGCCGCCAGCGCAATGCCGGTGAAGTCCACATGCGCGGTGATGTCCTTGGCGCCCACGTCCTGCAACGGGTCGTCGTCGGCGCGGTGCAGGCGGTGGCACATCAAGGTGCCCATGTGGCGCTGCGGGTGGTAGTACTCGGCCTCGGGAAAGCCATAGTCGATGAACAGGGCCAGCGCGCCCGTGGGGGCGGCGCGCATGCGCTCGGCCAGGCTGGTGATGAAGGCCTTGGCCTGCGCGTGGGTCTCGGTCAGCACATCGTGCGTGCCCTCGATCTCCAGGGGCGGCCGGGCGTCGGTTGGGCGCTCCTGCCAGCACAGCGCGCCGCTCGGGTCCTGCGCCACGCCGCGCTCGAACCACTGGCCGCTGCGCCGCTGCAGCAGGCGCACCGGCATGGCGTCCAGCACCTCGTTGCCCACGATCACCCCCGGCATGGCCTCGGGCCACTGGTCGAGCCAGCGCACCTTGGCCGCCAACGCCGGCTGCTCGGCCAGGGTCTGCGCCTGGCGCGCGCGCAAGCTGCCCGAGAGGTCGATGATGGTGTAGCGGCGCACCGCGTCGCCCAGGCTTTGCAGCAGCTGCAGCGCCAGCGCGCCGGTGCCGGCGCCAAACTCCCAGACCTCGTCGCTGCCCAGCTCGGCCAGGCCCTGCCCCACCTGCTGCGCCAGGGTCTGGCCAAAGAGCGGGGAGATGAGCGGCGCGGTCACAAAATCGCTGCCGCCCTGGGGCATGGTGCCGATCTTGGGCAGGGCGTTGCTGTAATAGCCCAGGCCCGGCTCGTACAGGGCCATGGCCATGAAGCGGTCAAACGGCAGCCAGCCGCCGGCCTGCGCAATGGCCGTTTGCACGCGTGCCAGCAGGGGGGTCGTTAAACTATGCGCTCGGGTATCCACCCGCCGATTGTCCCCCAAACCACCCCATCTCCCAGGCCCAGGCATGAACACCGCTTCCTCTTCTGTGCGCACCGTGCTGGTCACCGGCGCGGCGCGCCGCCTTGGCCGCGAGATTGCGCTGACCCTGGCCGCGCAAGGCTGGCGCGTCGCGGTGCACTGCCGGGGCTCGGTGGCCGACGCCGAGCAAACCGCCGCCGACTGCCGCGCGCGCAGCGGCCAGGACAGCGCCGTCTGGGTGGCCGATCTGGCCGACGAGGCGGCCGTGCGGGGCCTGCTGCCGCAGGTGCTGGCGCGCTGGGGCACGGTCGACGCGGTGGTCAACAATGCCTCGCTGTTCGAGCACGACACCGCGCACACGCTGGACTATGCGCAGCTCGAGCGCCACCTGCGCAGCAACACCGGCGCGCCCATCCTGCTGGCCGCGGCCCTGCATGCCCACCTGGACGCCCGCGCCGCGCCGCCGGCCAGCGGCGTGGTGGTCAACCTGCTGGACCAGAAGCTGTGGAACCCGAACCCCGATTTTCTGAGCTACACCCTCTCGAAGGCCGCGCTGGAGTCCGCCAACACCCTGCTGGCGCAGGCGCTGGCACCGCTGGTGCGGGTGGTGGGGGTGGCGCCGGGCCTGACCCTGACCAGCCACATGCTGAGCGACGACAAGTTCGAGCAGCTGCACCGGCTGAGCCCGCTCGGGCGCTCCTCGACCCCCGAGGACGTGGCGGCCACCGTGGCCTTTGCGCTGGGCAACCGCTCGATCACCGGCACCACGCTGCTGGTCGACGGCGGCCAGCACCTGCGGCGCTTTGACCGCGATTTTTCTTTGATGTGACCGACCATGCTCAACCGTGGCCTGCAAACCCTCTCGCTGACCGGCCTGCGCTTTGACGCCAACCTGGGCATTCTCGAGCACGAGAAAACCGCCCCGCAACCGATCCAGGTCGATGCCGAGCTGAACATGGGCACGCAGCCCCTGCTGCCCAGCGACGACGACATCACCTCGGTGCTGGACTACCGCAAGGTGCGCCGCATCATCATCGACGAGTGCACCGCCGAGCATGTGAACCTGCTCGAGACCTTGATCGGCAAGCTCACGCACCGGCTGATGCAGCTGCCCGGCGTGCTGGGCGCGCGGGTCAAAATCACCAAGCTCGAAATTTTTGACGATTGCGAAGTGGCCATTCGCATGGAAACCGGACAGTGGTAAGCCCATGAACGCCCCCAACGACTCCCTCTGGCTCGAAGAAGCCAAGCCCAGCCCCGCTGGCAACGCCGCGCGCATCGAACGCGAGGCGCACAAACTTGAAAAGCGCCTGTGCCGCCAGGTCGGCCAGGCCATCAGCGACTACAAGCTGATCGAGGCCGGCGACCGCATCATGGTCTGCATGTCCGGCGGCAAGGACAGCTACGGCATGCTCGACATCCTGCTCAAGCTCAAGGCGCGTGCGCCGGTGGACTTCGAGCTGGTGGCGGTCAACCTGGATCAGAAGCAGCCGGGCTTTCCGGCCGAGGTGCTGCCCGCCTACCTGCGGGACCTGGGGGTCGAGTTCCACATCGAGACGCAGGACACCTACAGCATCGTCAAAGAAAAAATCCCCGAGGGCAAGACCATGTGCAGCCTGTGCTCGCGGCTGCGCCGGGGCATTTTGTACCGGGTCGCGCGCGAGCTGCGCTGCAACAAGCTGGCGCTGGGCCATCACCGCGACGACATGCTGCAGACCTTTTTCCTGAACATGTTCTTTGGCGGCAAGCTCAAGGGCATGCCGCCCAAGCTGGTGAGCGACAACGGCGAGTTCATGGTGATCCGGCCGCTGGCCTATGTGGCCGAGCAGGACCTGGCGCGCTGGGCGCAGCAGCGCCAGTTTCCGATCATCCCCTGCACCCTGTGCGGCAGCCAGGACCACCTGCAGCGCCAGGCGGTGGGCCAGATGCTGCGCGAGTGGCAAAAGAAATACCCCGGCCGCATCGAGAACATGTTCAGCGCGCTGCAAAACGTGGTGCCCTCGCACCTGATGGACGCGCGCTTGCACGACTTTGCCAACCTCAAGGCCAGCGGGCAGCCCGAGCCCGAGGGCGACACCGCCTTCGACCACGAGACCTTTGAGCCGGCCACCCTGCCCGGTCTGCAGGTGGTGCAGCTGTGAGCACCGGGCCGATGGGTCGTCGCCGGTGGTGGGGGTGGCTGGCCCTGCTGCTGGTGCTGGGCCTGTCGGGCTGCGGCGGCATGCGCCTGATCGGCAGCCAGGTCGAGTCGATCTCTGCCCTGCCGGCGGGCAGCGTCTTGCAGGGCCAGCGCTACCGCTTTGATTGGTTGCCCTCGCAACAGGGACAGCCGCTCACGCCCGCCCTGGCGCAATGGACGCAGGACGCGCTGGCAGGCGTGGGCCTGGTGCGCGACGACGCTGGGGCCATGCTGAGCGTGCAGGTGCAGGTCAAGCGCCTGAGCTATCCGGTGGACGATTTTGGCCGTCCGGTATCGCCTGGTTCTTGGGGCAGTGTCATGCTCGGCAATGGGGGCATGGGCCTTGGCATGGGCATCCGCTTTCCGCCGACCAACCATTACCAGCACGAGGTCTCGCTCATCCTGCGCGATCTGCGCACCCAGCAGGTGGTCTATGAAACCCGCGCCCGGCACCAGGGCCCTTGGAGCGACGACGAGCGGCTGGTGCCCACGCTGCTGCGCGCGGCGCTCGATGGTTTCCCCAACCCGCCGCGCCTGCCGCGCCAGGTCAACCTTGAAATTCCGCGCTAGGGCCATGGAACTCACCCGCATTCTGGCCATCCGCCATGGCGAAACCGCCTGGAACGTCGACACCCGCATCCAGGGCCATCTGGACATCGGCCTCAACGCGGTCGGCGAGCGCCAGGCCGCGCGCCTGGGCCGCAGCCTGGCGCAGGCCGAGGCGGTCGCCGCCATCTACAGCAGCGACCTGGCCCGCGCGCGCCAGACCGCCGAGGCCATTGCCCATGCCCGGCCCGAGGGGGCGCTGCCGGTGCACACCGTGACCGGCCTGCGCGAGCGCGGCTTTGGCCGCTTTGAGGGCCAGACCTTTGACGAGATCCAGGCGCAGTGGCCCGAGGAGGCGCGGCGCTGGCGCCAGCGCGAGCCCGATTGGGTGCCGCCCGAGGGCGGCGAAAGCCTGCTGGTGCTGCGCGAGCGCGTGGCGCAGACCGTGCACACCCTGGCGGCACGCCATCTGGGCGAGCAAATCGTGCTGGTGGCGCATGGTGGGGTGATGGATGTGCTGTACCGCCTGGCCACCGGTCAGTCGCTGCAGGCGCCGCGCACCTGGGCCTTGCCCAACACCGCGGTCAACCGCCTGCTGTGGACCCCGCAAGGCCTGAGCCTGGTGGGCTGGGCCGACACCAGCCATCTGGACGGCGCCGAGCGCGACGAGACCATCACCTGAGCGCAGGTGCCCGGCCCGCCATGCGGGCTCAGGCCGCGCCGCTGCCGCCTTCGAACAGACCGGGTGCCACGCCCGGCGCCTGCAGGCCCAGGTGGCGCCAGGCCGCCTGCGTGGCCATGCGCCCGCGCGGGGTGCGCTGCAAATAGCCCTGCTGGATCAGGTAGGGCTCGATCACGTCCTCGATGGTGCCCGGCTCCTCGCCGATGCTGGCGGCAATGTTGTCCAGCCCGACCGGGCCGCCGTCAAAGCGGTGGATCACCGCCTCCAGCAGCTTGCGGTCCATCAGGTCAAACCCCTCGGGGTCGACATCGAGCATTTTCAGGGCCGCCTGCGCCAGGGCGCGGTCGATGCGGCCATCGCCCTTGACGTCGGCATAGTCGCGCACCCGGCGCAAGAGGCGGTTGGCAATGCGCGGCGTCCCGCGCGAGCGGCGGGCGATTTCGAAGGCGCCCGCGTCGTCGATGGGCGCCTGCAGCAAGCCCGCGCTGCGCCGCACGATGCGCGCGAGCTCTTCGGGGGTGTAGAACTCCAGCCGCGCCACGATGCCAAAGCGGTCGCGCAGCGGGTTGGTGAGCATGCCGGCGCGGGTGGTGGCGCCCACCAGGGTAAAGGGCTGCAGATCGAGCTTGATGCTGCGCGCGGCCGGCCCTTCGCCGATCATGATGTCGATCTGGTAGTCCTCGAGGGCCGGGTAGAGGATTTCCTCGACCACCGGCGAGAGGCGGTGGATCTCGTCGATGAAGAGCACATCGTTGCGCTCCAGATTGGTCAGCAGCGCGGCCAGGTCCTTGGGCTTTTCCAGCACCGGGCCGCTGGTCTGGCGCAGGTTCACGCCCAACTCGGCGGCCACGATGTGCGAGAGGGTGGTCTTGCCCAGGCCCGGCGGGCCAAACAGCAGCACATGGTCCAGCGGTTCGCCGCGCTTGCGCGCCGCGCCGATGAAGATCTCGAGCTGCTCGCGCACCTTGTGCTGGCCCACATAGTCGTCCAAGAGCTTGGGCCGCAGGGCGCGCTCGAGCGCCTCCTCGCCATTGGAGACCGGCCCGGCCGACACCATGCGCGGCGGGGGTGGGGTGAAATCGTCGGTCTTGATGCTCATGGCCGCCTCACTTGGCCAGGGCCTTGAGCGCGAGCTTGATGCCCTCGCTCACGCCCACGTCGGCGGGCAGGCCCTTGAGGGCCAACGCCGCTTCCTTGTCGCTGTAGCCCAGGGCCATCAAGGCCTGCTGGATGTCGCTCTGGTGGTCGCTGACGGCGCCGCCCGGGGCTGGGCCCAGGTCGGCACCGAGCTTGCCCTTGAGCTCGAGCAGCAGGCGCTCGGCGGTTTTCTTGCCAATGCCGGGCACCTTCACCAGGCGACCCGGTTCTTGCTGCGTCACCGCCTGCGCCAACTCGCTCACGCTCAGGCCCGAGAGCACGGCCAGCGCGGTGCGCGGCCCCACGCCCGAGATGCGGATGAGCTGGCGAAACGCGTCGCGCTCGGCCGCGGTGGAAAAGCCATACAGGATCTGCGCGTCCTCGCGCACCACAAAATGCGTGAGCAGGCTCACCGCCTGGCCGCTGGCGGGCAGGTTGTAGAAGGTGCTCATGGGCACCTGCACCTCGTAGCCCACGCCATGGCAGTCGACGATGACTTCGGGTGGGTTTTTGTCGCCCAAAAGGCCGGTGAGTTTGCCGATCATGAACAGGGGTCTGCGGTCAGGGGGGTGTGCGGATATTACGCCCAAAACCGGGCCGCGCCGGCGCCGTGACATACTTGGGCGATGCGTGCGCCGCCGCGCCCGCCCCCTGTTGCCCAGAGAGACACCCCCTTGATTCTTCGTCACGCCTTCACCCCGGCGCACAACACGCGCCTGACGCATTTGTGCGGCCCGACCGATGCCCACCTGCGCCAGATCGAGCACGCGCTGCAGGTGCGCATCGCGCACCGCCACGAGCAGTTCCGCATCGACGGCCCCAAGGCGCGGGCCACGCAGGCGCTCACGCTCTTGCAGGCCCTGTACGAAATCGCCGAGCGGCCCATTCGCGAGGAGACGCTGCAGCTCATGCTCGCCGGTGACGGCGCGCTGCTGCAAGAGGACGACCAGGGCGCACAGGTCCTGCACACCCGGCGCAGCGACCTGCGCGCCCGCACCCCCGGGCAGTCGGTCTACCTGGACCACATTGCCCAGCACGACATCACCTTTGGCATTGGCCCGGCGGGCACGGGCAAGACCTATCTGGCGGTGGCCTGCGCGGTCGATGCCCTGGAGCGCAGCGCGGTGCAGCGCATCGTGCTCACGCGCCCGGCGGTGGAAGCGGGCGAGCGCCTGGGCTTTTTGCCGGGTGACCTGACACAGAAAGTCGACCCCTACCTGCGCCCGCTGTACGACGCGCTGTACGACCTGATGGGCTACGAGCGGGTGCAAAAAGCGTTCGAGCGCAATGCCCTTGAGATTGCGCCGCTGGCGTTCATGCGCGGGCGCACGCTCAACAACGCGTTTGTGATTCTGGACGAGGCGCAGAACACCACCCCCGAGCAAATGAAGATGTTCCTCACCCGCATCGGCTTTGGCGCGCGCGCGGTGATCACCGGCGACGTGAGCCAGATCGACCTGCCGCGCGGGCAGACCAGCGGCCTGATCGACGCCGAACGCGTGCTGGGGCGTGTGCCGGGCATTGCCTTTAGCCGCTTTACCAGCGCCGATGTGGTGCGCCACCCGCTGGTGGCGCGGATTGTGGACGCTTACGATGCGCGCGGCAGCGCCCCGCGCCGCGCCGGAGACTGATCATGGCCATGCCCGCCCTGCAGCTGTCGCTGCAATTTGGCGCTTTTGCGCCCGCCACCCGGCACCGCCAGGCGCTGCCCCGCCATTTTGTGGCGCGCTGCATCCGCCATGCGCTGGCGCACGACGCCGAGATCACGGTGCGCATCGTGGGCGAGGACGAGGGCCGGGCCCTGAACCACGGCTTTCGGCAGAAAGACCATGCCACCAATGTGCTGACCTTTGACTATGCGCACGCGCCCCTGGTGCAGGCCGATCTGGTGCTGTGCGCGCCGGTGGTCGCGCGCGAGGCGCGCGAGCAGGGCAAGTCCCTGCAGGCCCATTACGCGCACCTGCTGGTGCACGGCACCCTGCATGCGCAGGGCTGGGACCACGAGACCAGCCTGGCCGATGCGCGCGCCATGGAAGCGCGCGAGGTCGAGATCCTGGCCGGACTGGGCTGGCGCAACCCCTACCGCTGAGGCGCGCTGCGCCGGGCCACGCTCAGTGGCGGAAGTGGCGCACGCCGGTGAAGACCATCGCCACCCCGCGCTCATTGGCCGCGTCGATCACCTCCTGATCGCGCATGGAGCCGCCGGGCTGGATCACACAGCTGGCGCCGTGATCGATCACCACGTCCAGGCCATCCCGGAAGGGGAAGAAGGCGTCGCTGGCCACGGCCGAGCCCTTGAGCGAGAGGCCGGCGTGCTCGGCCTTGATGCTGGCAATGCGGGCCGAGTCCAGGCGGCTCATCTGGCCCGCGCCCACGCCCAGCGTCATGCCCTGGCCGCAGAACACGATGGCATTGCTCTTGACGTACTGCGCCACCTTCCAGGCAAACAGCAGGTCATCGAGCTGCGCCTCGGTGGGCTGCAGGCGGGTGACCACCTTGAGATCGCTGCGCTGCAGCTCGTGCTGGTCGGCGCTCTGGATCAGCAGACCCGAGCCCACGCGCTTGATGTCCAGGGCATGGCGGGTGCTGGCCATGTCGGCCGGCAGCTCGATCTGCAGCACGCGCACATTGGCCTTGGCCTTGAGCACCGCCAGCGCCTCGTCGCTGAAGGCGGGGGCCATCAAGACCTCGACAAACTGGCGGCTGACCGCCTCGGCCGTGGCCTGGTCGACCGCGCGGTTGAAGGCGATGATGCCGCCAAAGGCGCTGGTGGGATCGGTCTGGAAGGCCTTCTGGTAGGCCTGCAGCGGGCCCGCGCCCACGGCCACGCCGCAGGGGTTGGCGTGCTTGACGATGACGCAGGCGGGGGTGTCAAAGCTCTTGACGCACTCCCAGGCGGCGTCGGCATCGGCGATGTTGTTGTACGACAGCTCCTTGCCCTGCAACTGGCGCGCGCTCACCAGGCTGCCCGGGGCCGGGTTCAGGTCGCTGTAGAAGGCGGCGCTCTGGTGCGGGTTCTCGCCGTAGCGCAGGTCCTGCAGCTTCACAAAGCGCAGATTGGCCTGGCCGGCATAGGCCTGGCGCTCGGGCACCACGGCGTCGGCGTCAAAGCGCACCGACGAGAGGTAGTCGCTGATGGCGGCGTCGTAATTGCTGATGCGGTTGAAGGCCGCCACCGACAGCGCAAAGCGCGTGGCCAGCTGCACCTGCCCGTGGGCGCGCAGCTCCTCGATCACCTGCGGGTATTGCGAGGCGTCGGTGAGCACCGCCACATCGCGCCAGTTCTTGGCGGCGCTGCGCACCATGGCCGGGCCGCCAATGTCGATGTTCTCGATCGCGTCCTCCAGCGTGCAGCCAGGGCGTGCCACCGTGGCCTCGAAGGGATACAGGTTGACGACCAGCAGGTCGATGGTGTCGATGCCGTGCGCCTGCAGCGCCTGCATGTGCGCCGGCAGATCGCGCCGGGCCAGCAAGCCGCCGTGCACGCGCGGGTGCAGGGTCTTGACGCGGCCGTCGAGCATTTCCGGAAAACCGGTCATCTCGGCCACCTCGGTGACCGGCAGACCCGCCTCCTGCAAGAGGCGTGCGGTCCCTCCGGTGGAGAGCAGGCCCACGCCCAGGCCGTGCAGGGCCTGCGCGAGTTCGACCACGCCGGTTTTGTCGGAAACGGAAATCAGTGCTTTCATGATGGGACAGCGTTCAGGGTAATGAAAAAAAGGGGTCAGAGCAGCTGGTGCTCTTGCAGTTTCTTGCGCAAGGTGTTGCGGTTGAGGCCCAGCCACTCGGCCGCGCGCGACTGGTTCTGGCCCGCCTGTTGCATGACGACTTCCAGCAAGGGCTTTTCCACCAGGCGCAGGGTCATGCCGTACACATCGTGCGGCTGCTCGTCGCCCAGGTCGCGGAAATAGGCCTGCAGACTGGCGCGCACACTGTGCTCGATCGTCGATTGGCTCATGCGGGTGTCTCCTCGGTCTGCGGCACCCGCGCCATGCGCGAGGCCAGCTCGTCCATGTAGTCGGCCACGGCCTGCCACTGGGCGGCCGCGTCCTCGATCTGGTTGATGCGTGTGCGCAGCTGCGCCCCACCGGGCCAGCGGTGCACATACCAGGCAATGTGTTTGCGCGCGCTGCGCACGCCGCTGTACTCGCCGTACAGGCTGTAGTGCTCGTGCAGATGCGCCAGCAAGGCCTCGCGCACCTCGATCACGGTGGGCGGCGGCAGGTCCTCGCCGGTGGCCAGGTGGTGTGCCACCCGGCGAAAAATCCAGGGCTGGCCTTGTGCCGCGCGACCGATCATGACCGCGTCGGCGCCGGTGGCACGCAGCACGGCGCGGGCCTTGGCCGGCGAGTCGATGTCGCCATTGGCCACCACCGGGATGCGCAGGCCGGCCTTGACGGCGGCAATCGTGTCGTACTCGGCCTGGCCTCGGTAGCCCTGCTCGCGGGTGCGGCCGTGCACCGTCACCCACTGCACCCCGGCGGCCTCGGCCTGGCGCGCAATGCGCAAGGCGTTGCGCTCGCTGTCGCACCAGCCGGTGCGCATCTTCAGGGTCACCGGCACGTTGTGCGGGGCACAGGCCTGCACCACCGCCTCGACAATGCGGGCGGCCAGCGGCTCGTCCTGCATCAGCGCCGAGCCGGCCCATTTGTGGCACACCTTTTTGGCCGGGCAGCCCATGTTGATGTCGATGATCTGCGCGCCACGGTCGATGTTGTAGCGCGCCGCGTCGGCCATCTCCTGGGGCTCGGTGCCGGCAATTTGCACCGCGATCGGACCGGGCTCGCCCTCGTGGTTGGCGCGCCGCGAGGTCTTGAGCGAGTCCCACAAGTCCCGGCGCGAGGTCACCATCTCGGAGACCGCGTGCCCGGCGCCAAACGATCGGCACAGGCGGCGAAACGGCCGGTCGGTCACGCCAGCCATGGGCGCGACAAAAACCGGGTTGGGCAGCGTGTAGGGGCCAATCTGCATGGGCATGGGCGCCTGGCAGAACCGGCGCGGGACAGGGATTCGGGAGCGGGGGGGAGGGTCTGATTGTAATTGCCCAATTTTTCAGCAGGCTTGCCGCCCTGCCCGGCGTGCGGCCAAGGGCCTGCCGATACACTGCCGTGATGGATGCCTGGATCGCTCACACCCTGGCCTGGCTGGCCCTGCCGCAACACGGTTTGCCCGGGGTGTTCCTCATTGCCTTGCTGTCGGCCACCTTGCTGCCCATGGGGTCGGAGCCCGCGGTGTTTGGCCTGGTCAAACTCAACCCCGAGCTGTTCTGGCCCGCGGTGCTGGTGGCCACCGCTGGCAACACGCTGGGCGGCATGGTCAGCTGGTGGATGGGCTGGGGCGCCCACCAGGCGGTGGACCGCTGGCGCCACTCGAGCACCCATGTGCGCGCCCTGGACTGGCTGCAGCGCCTGGGCCCCAAGGCCTGCCTGCTGTCGTGGCTGCCCGGCGTGGGCGACCCGCTGTGCGCCGTGGCCGGCTGGCTGCGCATGCCGCTGTGGCCCTGCACGCTGTACATGGCCATCGGCAAGTTTCTGCGCTACCTGCTCATGACGGCGGCCCTGCTGTGGGTGTTCCCAAGCTGAACGCCCCGGGGGCCCCTGCGGGCCATCCCTTCTTGGCAAAACCGACTCAGGCACTGGGTTTTGCCTTGACCGGCCGCACGGCGGATCGAATAATGCAGACGTTTCAATATGGAAACGTTGTTTTACTAAAGAAACACTCTTTGGATCCCCATCCTGCGACAAGGACCGCGCATGCACCTGCTTGGCATTGACGAGATCACCTTTGGCGCCACCGATCTGGCGCGCTGCCGACAGTTCTTTCTGGACTGGGGCCTGCGCCTGGTCGACGAAGGCCCGCAGCTGCTGGTCTACGAGTCGCTCAACGGCTGCCGGGTGCGGGTGGCGCACGCCGACCTGCCGGGCCTGCCGCCCGGCATCGAGGCCGACCCCACGCTGCGCGAGGTGGTCTGGGGGGTGGCCGACGCACAGACCCTGGCCACGCTGGGCGCGCGCCTGGCCGACCAACCCGGTTTTGTGCAGGACGGCCAGCGGGTGGGTTGCCAGGACCCCAACGGCCTGGCCCTGCGCCTGCAGGTGACGCGCAAACGCGCGCTGGACCTGCCCTGCGCGCAGACCAACACCTATGGCGAGCGCCGCCGCATCGACCAGCCCTCACCCGCCTATGAACGCGCCGAGCCCATCGAGGTGGGGCATGTGGTGTTTTTTGTGCAGGACCTGCAGGCCTGCACCGCCTTCTACCGCGAGAAGCTGGGCTTTACGCTGTCGGACCAATACCCCGGCCGCGGCCACTTTCTGCGCTGCGACCCGCGCGGCGGCCACCACGACCTGTTCATGCTGCAGCTGCCCACGCCACGCCGGGGCCTGAACCATGTGGCCTTCACGGTGCGCGATCTGCACGAGGTCTTTGGCGGCGGCCTGCACATGTCGCGCTGCGGCTGGGAGACCGAACTGGGCCCGGGCAAGCACCCGGTCTCGTCGGCCATCTTCTGGTACTTTGTGTCGCCCGCGGGCGCGCTGGTCGAGTACTACACCGACGAGGACGAGCTGACCGAGGCCTGGCAGCCGCGCGACATCACGCCCGGCCCGACCATGTTTGCCGAATGGGCCATCAAGGGCGGCATCGACGGCCACACGCGCCGCCAGAAAGACGCCCAGGCCCCCAGTGGCCAGTTCATGACCGATCGCCCCAAAACCTGAGCCCTTGCCCGCCATGCCGCACCATCCCCAAGCCCTGTACAACGAGACCCACCAGTCGCGCCTGGCGCCGCCCACGGCCTACGAGAGCCTGCTGGGCGACGCGATCGAGCGCGCCTTTGCCGCCGGCCTGCACGAACTCGACGACCTGGTGGCCTACCTCAACCGCAGCGGCCCGGCCGGCCCCGATGGCCAGCCCTGGACCGCCGATCTGTACCGCCAGGTGATGGCGCGCCTGGGCGCCTGAGCCCCCCGTTTTCGGAGTTCCCCATGTCGCCTGTGATGTTCAGCCCCGCTCAAGACCCGGTCGACGCCGCCCTGGCGCGCGGCCTGCACGACCTCTGGTTCCCCATCTGCCCCTCGTCGTTTGTGCAGCAGCAGCCGGTGTCGCTGCGCCGCCTGGGCTACAAGCTGGTGCTCTGGCGCGACGCCCAGGGCCAGGTGCATGCCCTGGAAGACCACTGCCCGCACCGTGGCGCGCCGCTGTCGCTGGGGGTGATTCTGGGCGACCGCCTGGCCTGCGCCTACCACGGGGTGGAGGTGCGCCACGACGGCACCGTCATGCGCGTGCCCGGCAGCCCTGGCTGCAAGCTTGAGGGCTCGCGCCCCACGCGCATGTTCCACACGCGCGAGGCGGCCGGCGCCATCTTTGTCTACAACGCGCACGACCCGGCCCTGCCCGAGGCGCCGCCGCTGCGCCTGCCCGAGCAGCTCACCTCGCCCGAGTGGTCGTCCTTTCTGTGCTACACCGAATGGGGCTGCGACTACCGCTATGTGATCGACAACGTGATGGACCCCATGCACGGGGCCTATCTGCACAAGCAATCGCACACCATGAGCGAGGGCGACATGAGCGCCGAGTTCCAGGTGCGCGAGCTGCCCGAGGGCTTTGTCTTCGAGAAAAAACACCAGCGCGATGTGAACTTTGACTGGACCGAATGGATCGACAGCGGCATCCACCTGATGCGCCTGGAGATCCCCTACCCCAAGACGGGTGGGCCGGGCGGCAACTTCACCATCATCGGCAGCTACACCCCCATCACCGAGCGCGTGGCGGGCGTGTTTCACTGGCGCTGCCGCAAGGTGAGCGACTGGCAGCGCGACACCTGGCGCTTTCTCTACCGCAACCGGCTGGAGCAGCGCCATTGGCAGGTGCTCGAGCAGGACCGCGTTGCGGTGGAAAATATGGAGCCCGACGCCAACACGCGCGAACACCTGTACGCCCACGACATGGGCATCGTGCGCCTGCGACGCCACCTGCGTCGCCTGGCGCAACAGCAGGTCGAGCGCGAGCAGGCGTCCCCCCAAACGGACCTTGCATGAGCCAAACAGCCAACACCCTACAAGCCTGGGTTCACACCCTGCGCCACGCGGCGCAAGACATTCTTCAAGTCGAACTTCGCCCCTGCGCAGGCCAGACGCTGCCGCCATTTGAGGCCGGTGCCCACATCGACCTGCAGCTGCCCGGCGGCCTGGTGCGCAGCTACTCGCTGCTCAACAACCCGAGCGAGCGCCACCGCTATGTGCTGGGCGTGCTGCGCGACCGCAACAGCCGGGGCGGCTCGCGCGCGGTGCACGACCTGCGCGTGGGCACGGTGCTCACCATCAGCGCGCCGCGGCAGAACTTTCCCCTGCACGAGGCGGCCGATCACAGCGTGCTGGTGGCCGGGGGCATCGGCATCACGCCGCTGCTGGCCATGGGCGAGCGCCTGCGCGCGCTGGGCCGCTCCTTCGAGTGGGTGGTGCTGGCACGCTCGCGCGCGGCCCTGGCCTTTGCCGACGAGGTGAGCGCACAAGGCGCGCCGGTGCACTGGCATCTGGACGACGAGGCCGGTGGCCCGCCCGATCTGCGCGCCCTGCTGGCCGCCCGCGCCCCGCGCGGCAACACGCATTACTACGCCTGCGGGCCGGCGCCCATGCTCGATGCCTTTGTGGCGCAGTGCGCGTCGCTCGGCTATGCGCAGGCGCACATCGAGCGCTTTGCCGCCGTGGAAGTGGCCGCCGCGGCCGACGCGCGCACCCGCTACCAGGTCGAGCTGCGCCGCAGCGGCACCACCTTCGAGGTGGGACCGGACAGCACCTTGCACAAGCGCCTGATCGAGCTGCGCGCCAACGTGCCCTTCTCGTGCGAGGAAGGCATTTGCGGCTCTTGCGAGACCCGCGTGCTCGAGGGCACGCCCGATCACCGCGACAGCGTGCTGACCGCGGCCGAGCAGGCCAAGGGCGAGGTGATGATGGTCTGCGTCTCGGGCTGCAAGAGCGAGCGCCTGGTGCTCGACCTGTGAGCGCGGCGGCTCAGGCCGCCTGCGTGGGATAGGGGCTCTCGTCGGTGGCCGCCAGCATGGCCTGCGCCAGCTGCTCGGTCATGTCGGCGCGCAGCGCCTGCGCCGAGGGCTCGTCCCACAAATTGCGCAACTCCAGCGGATCGTTGCGCAGGTCCACCAATTCGCCCCAGGGCTGACCGGCCCACAGCGTGAGGCGGTGCGTGCGGGTGCGCCAGGTGCGCATGCGCAGGCGCTGCCCCAGGCCCACGTCGTCGCGCTGGCTTTCCTCTTCGATCAGCACGCCCTCGCGCAGCGCGGTCTGCGGCTGGGCCAACTGCGCCAGCAGGCTGCGCCCGTGCAGGCCGTGCACCGGCGGCAAGCCCGCGCGCGCGAGCATGCTGACGGGCACATCGGTGCTTTGCGCCAAACCCTCGCAGACCTGGCCGCCCGGGGCTTGCGGGTCGCGCCAGATCAGCGGCACGCGGGTGAGCGCGCCGTAATGCAAACCGCCCTTGAAGAGCAGGCCCCGGTCGCCCATCAGGTCGGCGTGGTCGCTGGTGAAGATCACCACCGTGTCCTCGGCCAGGCCCAGGCGGTCCAGGGCCGCGAGCAAGCGCCCCACGGCTTGGTCGATCAGGGCGATGTTGCCGTGGTTGAGCGCGATCGCCTCGCGCACCTCGCGCTCGGTGGCGGCAAAGCTGCCGTAACCGGGCCGAAAGCCCTCGGGGCGGCGCGCCTGGCGCAGGCGCTGCACCGGCGGGGGCGGCCGGTGCAAGGGCGCGTCAAAGCTGGCCGGCAGCACCACGTCCTCGGGCGCCAGCATCGACCAATGCTCGCCGGGCGGGGTGAAGGGGTGGTGCGGGTCGGCAAACGAGCACTGCAAGAAAAAAGGCGCGCCATCGGCCGCCTGGGCCCATTGCTGCAACAGGCGCTCGCCCTGCTCGGCGACCCAGGTGCTGGGGTGCCACTCGACGGGCAGGCGGGTGCGCCAGGCCTGCCCGATGCGCGGCAAGGCCCAGTCGGGCGTGGGCCAGGCGTTGTGCGGGCCCAGCAGCGACTCGGCCTGCGGGTCTTGCGCCAGCAGCCAGCGTCGCCAGTGGCCGCTTTGCTGGTCGCCATGGCCGATGCTCAGCTGCACCTGCTCGAAGCCGTAGTAGGGGCAGCGCAGCTCGTGCGCCGGGTCGGCCCAGCGCGTGGCCAGCTCCTGCCCATGCCCGGGGCCGCCCCAGTCGCGCGCCTGCTGCGCCAAGCGCTGCGCCGGCGTGGGCCAGGAAGGCGGCACCGGGGTGATGTTCTGCCAGTGGGCCTTGCCCACCAGGCCGGTGCGCCAGCCGGCCTGGCGCAAGGCCTCGGCCACGCTGAAGGCATCGAGCGGCAGCTCGCGCCCGTTCATGGTCACCCCGTGGGCGCTGGGCAGCTGGCCGGTCAGCAGGCTGGCGCGGTTGGGCTGGCAGATGGGGGTGGCCACATGGCAGTCGGTCCAGCGCGTGCCGGCGCGCGCCAGCCCATCGATCGCGGGCGTGGGCAGACCGGGCGCGCCGGCGCAACCCAGGTGATCGGCGCGTTGCTGATCGGTCAGGATCAGCAGGAAGTTGGGCCGCCGCGCGCGCACCAGGGGCCCGTCAGTCGGCGCGGATGTTCAGTTCGCGCGCCAGGGTGCCGTAGCGCTGGCGATCGGCCTGCATGAACTCGGCCAGCTGCTGGCCGCTGCCGCCCAGCATGTCCAGGCCCGCCGCGCTGAGCTTGGCCTGCACATCGGGCAGGCGCAGCGCCTCGTTGAGGTCGGCCATCACGCGCTGGCGCACCGCCTCGGGCGTGCCGGTGGGCGCGAACACGCCATACCAGGCATTGACCTCGACGCCGGGCACGCCCTGCTCGGTGGCGGTGGGCACCTCGGGCAGCAGGGGCGAGCGGGTTTTCTCGGTCACGGCCAGGGCGACCAGCTTGCCGGCCTTGATGTGCGGCAGCGCGCCGCCCAGGCCCACAAACAGCAGCTTGACCTCGCCGCCCAGCGCCGCCGTGACCGAGGGCGCCACGCCGCGGTAGGGCACGTGCGTGAGGCTCAGGCCAGTGGCCTTGCGCATCATCTCGCCCGCAAAGTGCATGGGCGAGCCATTGCCCGCGCTGCCCCAGGCCATGCCGGGGCTTTGCTTGGCCAGGGCCACCAGGCCCTTGAGGTCGCGCACGCCCAGGCTGGGATGGGCCACCAGGGCCATCGGCGTGGTGGCCGGTGCGGCGATGGGCACCAGGTCGGCATGCACATCCACGCCGCCGCCCGCCCCGGGGGGCAGCACATGGGGCGAGATCACCAGGGTGTTGGCCGACAGCAGCAAGGTGTGGCCATCGGGGGCCGACTTGGCCACCTGCGACGCGCCAATCAGCGCCCCCGCGCCGGGCTTGTTCTCGACCACCACCGGTTTGCCCCAGCGGGCACTGAGCTTCTCGGCCAGCACCCGGGCCAGCAGGTCGGGGCCACCGCCGGGCGGAAAGGGCACCACCAGGGTGACGTTGCGGGATGGGAAGGCGGCCGGGGTCTGGGCCAGCGCGCCCAGGCTCAACAGGCTGGCGCCGGTGGCCAGCAGCCAGTCGCGGCGGTGAATCGTCGGGGTCATGTGCGCTCCTCTTGGTTTGAAAAAAATCGTCAGGCAGCGGGCAGGGCCACGCGCCAGGCATCGTAGCCGTAGACCCAGTCGGCGTTGCCCTGGGTTTTCATCCATTGATTCCCGCGCGAACCCAGCTGGATGCGCGCGGTGCGCGCTTGCCGCGCCGCCGCATAGCGCTGCAAAGCCGCCTCGGGGTCCTGGCCCTCGCCCACGGCGCGGGCCAGCACCACCGCGTCCTCGATGGCCATGCCCGCGCCCTGCGCCATGAAGGGCAGCATGGGGTGGCAAGCGTCGCCCACCAGGCTGACACGGCCCACCGACCACTGGGGCAGTGGCTCGCGTTCGTACAGGGCGCTCTTGAGCACCTCGGTGCAGGCATCGAGCAGCGCGCGCGCATCGGGGTGGTAGTCCTGGTAGACGGCACGCAGCTCCTGCACATCGCCCGGGCGGGTCCAGGACTCGTCGGTCCACTCGGGTTGCCCGGTGGTGGCAAAGACAAAGGTGTCGCGCCCCAGATTGAGCGGGAAGGTCACGATCTGGCTTTGCGGATTGGGGCCCCACCACTTGGTGAAGGCCTCGATCTCGGGCACATGGCGCACGCGTTCGGTGGGCACCACCGAGCGGTACGACACCACCCCGGTAAAGCGCGGCGACTCGGGGCCAAACAAGGCCTCGCGCACGCGCGAGTGGATGCCGTCGGCCCCCAGCACCAGCTGATGGCGCGCGCTGCGGCCCTCGCCAAAGTCCAGGTCCACGCCCTGCGCGTCCTGGCGCAAGCCCTGCAAGCGGCGGCCAAACACCATCGGGGCACTGCCCAGGGCCTGGGCCAGCACCGTCAGCAAATCGGCGCGGTGAATGGTCAGCTGCGGCGCGCCGTACTGCTGCTCGGCGGTATCGCCCATGGGCAGGCGCGAGGTCTCGGCCCCGGTGTCCCAGTCGCGGCTGATGCGAAACGTGGGCCGCGCGCCGCTGGCGCGAATGCCTTGCGCCACTGCGGCGCCCAGGCCATCGAGGGCGCGCACCGCATTGGGGGTGAGGTTGATGTCGGCCCCCACGCGCTGGTATTGCGCGGTTTGCTCGTAGACCGTGACGCGGTGGCCCGCTTGCTGCAGCGCCAGCGCCGCCGTGAGGCCGCCAATGCCGCCGCCCACGATGCCAATGTCCAGTGATGTCGCCAAGCCCATGTCGAGATTCCTTGTCAATACACGCCCGGGAACGAGCCGCCGTCCAGCAGCAGGCTCTGCCCGTTCAGATAGCCCGCATGCACGCTGCAGACAAACGCGCAGAGCTTGCCCAGCTCTTGCGGCTGACCAAAGCGGTGCGCCGGGTGCTTGGCCAGGCGCTGCGTGATCACCGCCTCGACCGGCTGGCCGCTGCGCCGCGCCGCCGCCTCGAAATTGCTTTGCAGGCGCGCGGTGGCAAAGGTGCCAGGCAGCAGGTTGTTGATGGTCACGCCCTGCCCCACCACCTGGCGCGCCACGCCCGCCACAAAGCCCGTCAGGCCGCTGCGCGCACCGTTGGACAGCCCCAGGCCATCGACCGGCGACTTGACGGCGCTGGAGGTGATGTTGACGATGCGGCCAAAGCCGCGCGCCATCATGCCGTCAACGGTGGCGCGGATCAGCTCGATCGGGGCCAGCATATTGGCCTCCAGGGCGCGCACCCAGTCCTCGCGCGAGTGCTCGCGAAAATCCCCCTGCGGCGGGCCGCCGGCATTGGTGACGACGATGTCAAAGTCAGGGTGCGCGGCAAAAATCTGCGCGCGGCCCTGCGCGCTCGTCACGTCGGCGGCCAGGGCCAGCACCGGGGTGGGCACGCGCGCGGCCAGTTCGGCGCGCGCAGCCTCGAGCGGGCCCGGGGTGCGCGCGACCATCAGCACCGTCACGCCCTCTTCGGCCAGCGCCTGCGCGCAGGCCAGGCCCAGACCGGCGCTGGCGCCGCACACCAAGGCCTTGCGGCCGGCAATTCCCAAGTCCATGGTTCAGCCCCTCGCCCACGGCAGTGGGTCCTGGTTCAGGCCCCAGTACAGGCCCTTCTGGCGTGTGTATTCCAACAGGCCCTGGCGGCCCTTCTCGCGCCCCACACCGCTGTCCTTGACGCCGCCAAACGGGGTGCTGACCGAGAACTGCTTGTAGGTGTTGATCCACACCGTGCCGGTGTGCAGGGCGCTGCCCAGGCGCCAGGCGCGCGCATGGTCGCGCGTCCAGATGCCCGCCGCCAGGCCATAGGCGCTGTCGTTGCACTGCGCCAGCAGATCGGCTTCGTCCTCGTAGGGCAGCAAGGCCAGCACCGGGCCAAAGATTTCCTCCTGGCACAGCCGCGCCTGGTTGGGCAGGCCCTCGAACACCGTGGGCAGGTAATAGCTGCCCTGGGCCAGCTCGGCCTGGGCAGGCCGCGCGCCGCCGCACAAGAGGCGGCCGCCCTCGTCCAGGCCCAGCTGCACATAGCGCTCGATCTGCGCGCGGTGCGCCTGGCTCACCAGCGGCCCCATCTGCGTGGCCTCGTCGGCCGGATGCCCCACGCGCAAGGCCTGGGCCCCCGCGATCAGGCGGGACTTGAAGTCGGCGTAGACCGAGGTGTGGACAAAGGCGCGCGAGCCGGCAATGCAGGACTCGCCCGAGGAGCTGAAGATGCCAAACAGCACGCCGGCCACCGCATGGTCCAGGTCGGCGTCGGGGCAAACAATGGTGGGCGACTTGCCGCCCAGCTCCAGCGACACCGGCATGAACTTCTCGGCCGCCAGGCGCGCGATGCCCCGGCCCACCTCGGTGCCGCCGGTGAAGGCAATGCGCTGGATCAGCGGGTGACGCACCAGCGCGTCGCCCACCACCGAGCCCTTGCCGGGCAGCACGCTCAGGATGCCGTCGGGCAGGCCCGCCTGCTGCGCGATCCGCGCCAGCTCGATGGCCATGCGCGGCGTGATCTCGGCGGGCTTGATGACGATGGCGCAGCCGGCGGCCAGGGCGGGGGCGATTTTTTGCGCCTCGCTGGCAATCGGCGAGTTCCAGGGCGTGATGGCCCCGACCACGCCCAGTGGCTCGTGCACGCTCATGGTCAGGTAGTCGCCGCGCGCAGGGGGGAGCTGGTCTTCCCAGGTCTCGGCCGCCGCGGCAAAAAACTGGAAGGTGCCTGCGGCGCTGGCCACCAGGGCCCGGCATTCGCGGATGGGCTTGCCGTTGTCGCGCCGCTGCAGCTGGGCCAATTCCTCGGCGCGCGCGCGGATGCCCTGCGCGATGCGGTGCAGGATCGCGGCGCGCTCGTGGCGCATCAGGCGGGCCCAGCTGGGGGCCAGGCGTGCGCGCTCGGCCGCCTGCACCGCGCGGTCCACATCCTCGGCCGTGGCCGCATGCAGCTGCGCCACCGCGCTGCCGTCGTGCGGGTCCACCGTGGTGTAGCGCGGCCCGCTGGCGTCCTGCCAGTGGCCGGCCATCAGGGTCTGCAATGTCTCGCTCATGCGCGGGTCCTTCTCAAATCGTCATCGGCTGCACCCGCTGGTGCAGAAAGCGCAGGGCCGACAGCACCGTCAGCGCCGAGGTCTTGGGGTTCTCGGGCAGGGGGCGGCCCTGCAGGCGCAGGTGCAGCTCGCCAAACGCGCCGCGCGCGTGCACCTCGTGGATGTTCTCGCTCACCGTGGGGTCGGCGATCAGGCGCACCTGCGTGCGGTCCAGGCCCAGGCCAGCGAGCGACAGCGTGGCCGCCACATTGGCGTTCTTGGGGTACAGGCGGGCGGCCTCGCGCGCGCTGGCGTGCAGGAATTCGGTGGGCTCGCGCAGGGCGGCCAGGTCCAGCAGGTCCTCGGCGGGGGTGCCGCGCCAGCCAGCCGGCGGCTTGCGGCCGGTGTAGCGCACCTCCTCGAGCCCGGCCAGGCGGGCGGCCGACAGCGCGTCGATGCCGGCCATGGCACCGGGCAGCAGGTGCAGCTGGGTGCGCCCCGCGCGCGCGGCGTCCTCCAGGGCCTCGGGCAGGCCCGGGGCCGACAGGGCGCCCACCGACAGCACCGCGCACTCGATGCCGCGCGCCAGCGCGGGCAGCACCTGCTCGGTCAGCGCGCTGTGGCCGGCGCACTCGAGCACCAGCTGCGCATCGGGCGGCACCGCATCCAGCACCGCCACCTGCGGGCCCAGCTGCGCGGCCAGCTCGGCCACCCGGCTGCTGCGCACCACCACATGGCGCAGCTGCACCTGCGGCAGATCGGCCAGGCGTGCGTGCAAGGCGCGGCCAATGGCGCCATAGCCCAGCAGGGTCAGCGCCAGCGGCGGGGGGGTCAAGGCGGTCATGCGCAGGCCCCTTCAGTCGGTTTTCTTGGGTGGGCCGGCAAACTTGACCGGGAACGCGCCCCAGGCCGCCATGTCGATCTCCAGGACCGCCGGGCCACGCACCGCCAGCGCCTGCGCCAGCACCGCGTCGATCTGCGCGGCATCGCGCACGCACCAGTGCGGCACCTGCAGGCTGGCGCAAAAGCCGGCAAAGTCGGGGTTGACCAGGTCGACATAGCAATGCCGGCTGCCGTAAACCGCGTCCTGGATGTTGCGGATCACGCCGTAGCGCGCATCGTTCATCAGCACCACCAGCAGGTCGGCCCGCTCCTGCACCGCGCAGGCGAGCTCGCCCACATTCAGCATGAAACCGCCGTCGCCCGAGAGCACCACCGTCTTGCGGCCCAGCTGGTGCTCGGTGTTGGCCAGGGCCACCCCAATGCCCATGGCCAGGCCCTGGCCAATGCCGCCGCCCAGGGCGTGCACCCCGGCGCGCGGGTGGTCAAGCACCGGCGCGCGGTTGCCCCACATGGTGTTGGAGAGGGTGATGTCACGCACCCACCAAAAGGCGCGGCCCAGCGCCGCCGACAGCGCGCGCTTGAGCGGCAGGTAGGGGCCCAGGGTGCTGTCGACCAGGTCTTGCGCCGCCTGGCGCGTTGCGCGCACATCGGCCGCATAAGCGGGGTCGATGGCCAGGCGGCCTTGCAGCGCATCGGCCAGCGCATCGAGCGTCAGCTGCGCGTCGCCCAGCACAAAGCATTCGCTGCTGTAGGCGCGGTCCTGCGCCCGCGGGTCCACATCGATGCGCAGACGCCGCGCAGGCAGCTGCAGCTTGTAGCTCAGGGTCTCGTTGCTGCGCAGGCGCGAGCCCACCACCAGCAGCGCATCGACGCTGGCATAAAAGGCCTCCACGGGTTGCTGCAGGTTGTAGGCCGCCAGCGACATCGGGTGGTCCTCGGGCAGCACGCCCCGGCCCTGCACCGAGCTGACCACCGCCACGCCCATGTCGGCCAGGCGGCGCACCGCCGCGCTGGCGCCTCGCGCGCCCCCGCCCACCCACAGCAAGGGGCGGCGGCTGCTCAGCAGGCGCTCGGCCAGGTCGGCCACCGCCGCCGCCGAAGGCACCACGGGCAACACCGGCAGCGGCGTCAAATCATCGGGCAGGGGCAGGGTTTGCGCCTGCACATCGATGGGGATTTCCACGCTGACCGGTCCGCAGGGCGGCGTCATGGCCTGCTGCAGCGCCAGGCGCAGCACCGACAGGGCCGAGGCCGCATCGCGGATGCGCCAGGCGCCCTTGCCCACCGCGCGCAACATGCCCAGCTGATCGGGGTGCTCGTGGATGAAGCCCAGGTCGCGGTCGATGTAGGCCGACTCGATCTGCCCGGTCAGGTGCAAGAGCGGCGTGCCCGCGGTGTAGGCCTCGACCATGGCGCCAGCGGCGTTGCCGCAACCGGTGCCGGTGCTGGTCACGCAGACGCCGGGCACCCCGCTGATGCGGGCGGCGGCATCGGCCATGTTGCAGGCCCCGGCCTCGCCGCGCGAGGACACAAAGCGGATGCGGCCGCGCCGGTGCAGCGCGTCCAGGATCGGCATGTTGTGGATGGAGATGACGCCGAAAGCCGTGCGCACACCACTGGCCTCCAGAAAGCGGGCAACCAGTTCGCCGACGGTGATGGATTCGCGGTCAGTGGGGTTCATGCAACAAATGGGATTGGGTCATGGAATCGATGGGGGCGCCTCAGGCCCCCCGACGGGGCCGGTGGCGCATGTGCTCGCTCAGGGTCTGCGCGGCCTCGCGCACCGCGGTCACCAGCGGCGGCAAGGCCGCCTCGTCGATGCGCGCCGAGGGCACCGAGATGCTGACCGCAGCCAGCACCTGCGACTGCTCGCCCAGCACCGGCGCGGCAATGGTCGAAATGCCGGTTTCAAAGCCGCCCATGCTCACGCCATAGCCGCGTTCGCGGTCCTGCGCGATCAGCGCCGACAGATCGGCCAGCGTGGTCGGGGTTTTGGGCGTGAAGGCCTGCAAGGGGGCATCGCCGTAGAGCGCGCGCAACTGCGCCTGGTCCAGGTCCGACAGCAGGATGCGGCCGAGCACGGTGCCGTGCGCCGGCAGGCGCGCGCCCACCTGGATCGAGTGGAACATGGCGTTGCGCCCGGGCGACTTGGCCACAAAGACCACCTCGCGCGCATCGCGCACCACGATGTGGGCCGAGTAGCTGGTGCGGTCGCGCAGCGCCTCGATCACCGGGCGGCCCACCTCGGTCAGCTCCATCGAGGCGAGCAGCTCAAAGCCCAGGCGCAGCACCGCCAGGCCCAGGCGATAGCTGCTGCCGTCGCTGCTGCGCTCCAGAAAACCGCCCTGCTCCAGGGTGTAGAGCATGCGAAACACCGAGGCCCGGGGCCAGCCCAGGCGGCGCGAGAGCTCGGCGCCGCTCAACTCTTTCTCGTCGCGCCGAAACTGCATGAGGATCTGCAGGCCGCGCGCCAGCGCGGGCACGATGTAGCGGTCGTGGTTGTCGTTTTCACCGCTCATGCGCGCGCTCCTGTGTCGTGCAAAAAAGCCTGCACCGCGGCGGGGGCTTCGACCGCGCAGGCATGGCCCACCGGCCCCAAGCTGACACGGGTCTGGCCCAGGGCTGTGGCCACCGCATCGCAAGCGGCCGGCGGGGTCACGCCATCGGCCTCGCCACTGGCCACGCGCGCGCCCTCGCGCAGCGCCGCCGGCCAGCGGGCCATGAGGGCCTGCAGGCTGCTGTCGGCCAAGAGGTGCACCGCCTGCGTGTAGCCGGCCGGGTCGATGGCCGCCATGGTCTGGCGCACCGCCGCCCGCTGCGCGGGCGTGGCCTGCGCCGAGAGCATGGCGTCCGCGCGGGCGGCGGCCATGCCGGCCGGGCCCAGCTGCGCCAGGTTGGCCAGGCGCTGGCGGCGCACCGCCTCGCGCTCGGCCTCGGGCACATCGGCGTAACCGCGCGCTGGCGAGAGCAGGCGCACGGCGCGCACGCGCTCGGGCGCCAGCGCCGCCGCAGCGGCGGCCATCAGCGCGCCCAGCGAATGCCCCACCAGCACCACCGGGGTGCGCAGCGACAAGGCGTCGAGCCAGGCCCACACCGCGCGCCCGTAGTCCTCGGCCCTTGGCCGCGCCATGGGCAGCGGTGTGCTCGCGCCATAGCCCGGCGCGTCCCAGGCCAGGGCGCCCCAGGCCGGGTCGGCCTGCAGGCGCTCGAGCAGGGGCAACCAGCTGCCCGAGGCCGAGCCAATGCCGTGCAAGAGCACATGCGTGGGCGTGGCCGCCGCCCCGGCGCGCCGGTATTGCAGCGTGCCCTGGGGCGTTGGGACCTGGTGCAGGCGATCGGGCATGGGCGGGCTCAGCGCTTGATCTTGGCCAAGGGCGAGTCGGGCGGGTAGACCGGAGTGATGGGCTTGGGCGTGCCCAGCATCACGCACATGAGCGCGTCCTCGTCCCCGATGTTCTGCTCTTCGCGGTACACGCCCGGCGGCACCGAGATCAGGTCGCGCTCATGCAGCAGGGCCTCCCAGCGCTGGCCGTCCTTCTCGCAAATGATCTTCATCTGGCCGCGCAGCACAAAGAACACCTCCTCCACGTCGTAGTGGATGTGCATGGGCCCAATGCCGCCGCCCGGGATCACCATGGTCGAGAAGGTGAAGTGCGCCGAGGGCACGGTGTTGCTGTCGCTGGCCACACCGGTGGCGCCCGTGCCCATGTAGCGCATCTGCGCGCGACGGTAGCGCGGGTCCAGATCGGCCTGGAACTTGAGCGCGTTCCAGTCGTAGCTGCGGGTGGACTTGCGCGCCACGCGCGAGTTCATCCAGGCCTCGAAGCTCTGCTCGCTCGGCTGCAGCATGCTCGCCTGGATGGCCAGCTCGGGGGGGATCTGCGCATTGAGCAGGCCGTTCTCGTTGAAATGGGGCTGGTTGGCCGCGGCCAGCACCTTGCGTTGGTGTTCGTCCATGATGGTTGCCTGATGGGTTGACAAAAAATTCAGTTGAAAACAAAGCCGCCGTTGACCGGCAGCAGCTGCCCGGTGATGAAGCCGCTGCCCGGCGCCAGCAGGAACAGCACCGCGTCGGTCACGTCCTGCGGCACTTGCGCGCGGGCAATGGCCCGGCCCTCGCGGTACTGCTGGTGGCGTGCGGCAGGCACATAGGCGGTGGCCTCGACCTCGGTCAGGCCTGGCGCGATGGCGTTGACGGTGATCTGCTGCGCCCCCAGCTCGCGCGCCAGCGAGCGCGTCATGGCCACCACCGCCCCCTTGCTGGCCACATAGGCCAGCAGGCGCGGCGCGCCCCACAGCGCGGTGTCCGACGCCAGGTTCACCACCCGCCCACGGCCGCTGGCGGCCAGGTGCGGCTGCGCGGCGCGGGTGGTCAGCCAGGTGCCGCGCACATTGACCGCCATCACCGCGTCCCAGGTCTCGATGGCCAGCTCGTTCAGGTCCTTGCCGCCCGAGTTGGTGATGGCGCCGTTGTTGACCAGGCCATCGAGCCCGCCCAGCGCCTGCGCGGCCTGCGCCACCCCCGCCTCGATCGAGGCCGGGTCGGCCAGATCGAGCGGCACATAAACCTGGCCCAGGCCCTGCGCCAGCGCTTGGCCGCGCTCGTGCAGCACATCGCTGATCGCCACCCGGGCGCCGGCCGCGCACAGGGCGCGCACAAAGGCCTCGCCCAGACCGCGCGCGCCGCCGGTGACCAGCACGCGCGCGCCCTGCAGGGAAAGAGAAGATGGGGTCATGTCAGGTTCCGCTGCGGTCGACGGTGTTGAGGTAATGCAGCACGCGCCGCTCCAGCAGCACCACCGCCTGGTAGGCCAGGATGCCGATCACGGTGAGCGCGCCAATGATGACGAACACGCCCGCGGTATTGCCCTGGCCTTCAAAGAACACCAGCAGGTAGCCCAGGCCCATGTTGCCGCCCACCAGCTCGCCCACCACCACCCCGATCACCGCCAGGGTGCTGGCAATGCGCAGGCCCGAGAACAGCGGCGGCAGGGTGGTCGGGAACTCGACCATGCGAAAGACCTGCCAGCGCGTGGCCGAAAAAGAGCGCGCCAGGTTGATCAGGTCGCCGTCCATGGCGCGCATGGCCGACAGCACATTGATCAGCACCGGGAAGAACACGATCAGGATGGCCACCAGGATCTTGGGGTACAGGGTGTAGCCCAGCCACATCACGAACAGGGGCGCAAACGCGACCTTGGGCGCGATCTGCAGGGCCAGCAGATAGGGCGAGAGCACCGCCTCGACACGCGGGAACATGCCCAGCGCGTAGCCGATGGCCGCGCCCAGCAGCGAGCCCAGCACAAAGCCGATCACCACCTCCAGGCTGGTGATGCCCGCGTGCCAGAGCAGGCGCTCGGCGTCCCAGATGCGCAATGCTTCCTGGGCCACCCGCGTGGGCGGCGGCAGCACAAAGTCGGGCACGCCCAGCCACGCCGGCACCCACTGCCAGACGGCCAGAAACACCCACAAGACGGCCACGCTCCACAGCGCGGTGATCCACTTTGACGGCATCGCTCGCACCCTGCCCTGCGCTTAGCGCGCGCTCACAAACTGGTTGGTGTAGAGGTCCTTGACCGGGGCTTCCTTGGCCACCACGCCATTGCTCACATAGAACTTCTGCAGATCGGCCAGGCGCTGCTCGTCCATCTGGCCCGGCACCTTTTGCTTCTGGTAGACGTACTGGTTGTACATCTCGAAGGTCTTGAGAATGCCGGCTTCCTTGCCCTTGTGCGCCGGCACATGCGCCACATAGGCGGCCGTGGCGGCCTTGGGGTCGGCCATGATGTCCTTCATGCCACGCAGCGTCGCGCGCACCAGCTTCTGGATGAGCTGCGGGTTCTTGGCGATGGTCTCGTCCGAGGCCAGGATGGCCTGCGCCATGCTCTTGAAGTAAATGTCCGCCGGCAGGATGTCGACCTGCGCGCCCGCCTCCATGGCGGTGACGGTCCAGTCGGGCACGCCGGCCATGGCCACCGCCTTCTTGCTGGCAAACTGCTGCCACACCCCGGTCGGGCCGGCGGCCTGGATGTCCACATCGTTCTTGGTCAGGCCCACCTTGCTCAGCATGCCCAGCAGGGCGTAGTAGGTGGTGTCGGTGTAGGCCAGCACGGTCACGGTCTTGCCCTTGAGCTCACGCGGGCTCTCGATGCGCTCGCCCTTGTGGCTGACCAGCTGCGTGAGCGAGCCGGCGCCCAGCACGGCAACGGCCTTGACCGGGATGCCCTGCGCGCGCGCAATGATGGGCGTGTCGCCAATGGCGCCGCCAATGACCGCATTGCCCGCCCCCACCTGCTTGGCCACGTCCACGCCGCCGCGTGCGGCGACAAACTTCACATCCAGCCCCTCGGCCTTGTAATAGCCCTTGGCCTGCGCGAGCATCCAGGGGCCAAAGGCCGGCAGCACCGAGGGCGCGGGCAAGAGGTAGGTGATCTCTTGCAGCGCCTGCGCTTGCGCGGCGTGCGGCGCCAGCGTGGCGCCCAGGGTCAGCAGCAGGGACGCCAGCAGCGGCCGGCGGGCGGGAAGGCGTGGATGGCTCATGGGGGTCTCCTCTATCAGGTTTGGAACGATCAACAACACCACATCAGTGCATATCGGTTTGCGCATCGAGCTTGAGCAGGCCCATCAGGTCGCTCACCAGCTCGGCCAGGCGCGGGTGCTTGCGCCGTGCCATCGGGTTGTCGGCGTCGGGCAGGCCAACGACGATTTCCTCGATCAGGGTGCCCGGGCGCTCGCTCATCACCAGAATGCGGTCGGACAGCGCCACCGCCTCGGCCAGGTCGTGGGTGATGAAGAGCACCGTTTTGCCGGCCTCGCGCACGGTGCGCGCCAGGTCCTGCTGCAAGATCATCTTGGTCTGCGCGTCCAGGGCCGAGAAGGGCTCGTCCATCAGCAGCACCAGCGGGTCCACCGCCAGCGTGCGCGCCATGGCCGCGCGCTGGCGCATGCCGCCCGAGAGCTGGTGCGGGTAGTGCGAGGCAAAGCCCTGCAAATGGCATTTGACCAAGAGCTGCCGGGCCACCTCTTCGCGCGCGGCGCGCGCCACACCGCGCAACTCCAGCCCAAAGGTCACGTTCTGCAAGATGGTGCGCCAGGGCATGAGCAGGTCTTTTTGCAGCATGAAGGCGACCTGCTGGTTGGGCCCCGTCACGGCCTGGCCCTGCACCCGCACCGTGCCCGCCGAGGGCTTGGACAGGCCGGCGCCCATGTTCAGCAGCGTGCTCTTGCCGCAGCCCGAGGGGCCGATGATCGAGACCACCTCGCCCGGCGCCACCGACAGGCGGATGTCGCGCACGGCCAGCACCTCGCCCGAGGCGCCACGCGCCGGAAAACGCTTGTCCACGCCGTCAAACGCAATCGCGGGCACCGGGGTCTGGGCACCGCTTGGGGGGCTCGATTGTTTCATACAAGAAACGTTGATTTATTACGGAATCAATCCTAGCGCCAAGCCCCCACATTTCAAAGCCCGAGCAAAACCCTCGGGCATCTCGCCCAGGCGGCAACGGCCCAACCCCTGACGATCACTACGGGATATCCCTGAGGCCCTTGAAAGCGCCGCAATTGGCCTTATGATTAGCACTCGCTGGGGATGAGTGCTAACATCCGCTCCCCCAACAGATCCAACGCATGGCGTTCGCGCCTTGTGTTTTTTTCTGACTCTTGCAACAAGCCTCTAGGAGATGCAATGAACCTTCGTCCTCTCGCCGATCGCGTGATCGTCAAGCGCCTTGAAAACGAAACCCGTACCGCCTCGGGCATCGTGATCCCCGACAACGTCGCCGAAAAGCCCGACCAGGGCGAGGTCGTGGCCGTCGGCCCGGGCAAGACCAATGACAAGGGCGAAACCAAGGCCCTGAGCGTCAAGGTCGGTGACCGCGTGATTTTTGGCAAGTACAGCGGCCAGACCGTCAAGGTCAATGGCGACGAGCTGCTGGTCATGAAGGAAGAAGACCTCTTCGCCGTGGTCGAGAAGTGATGGGCCTGGCATGCGGCCCCCGGCCTGCATGCCGCTGATTGAATCAACCCCCCCGAGCGCCGCTGCCCCGCGGCACCCCCGGCGCTCTGTGCAAGTTTGAATTTGGAGAATTGAAATGGCTGCTAAAGACGTTATTTTTGGCGATTCCGCCCGTGCCCGCATGGTCGAGGGTGTCAACATCCTGGCCAACGCTGTCAAAGTGACCCTGGGCCCCAAGGGCCGCAACGTGGTGCTCGAGCGCTCCTTCGGCGCCCCCACCGTGACCAAGGACGGTGTGTCCGTGGCCAAGGAAATCGAGCTCAAAGAC
>JACCDO010540124.1_pt1 | contig 30849 bp, 28 predicted proteins | sample 7446101 | NCBI WGS metagenome assembly JACCDO01 (sample SAMN15323440, study PRJNA562643) | freshwater metagenome | isolation source: river surface water | place: USA:Blue River Watershed | collected 2017-08-16
CCAGTTCAGCAACTGTCCACACGCTAAGTGCCACTTTAATGATCCTTCATTAACCGGTTTTGTCCTGCAGAGCCAGCCGTCGCTACCTCTATCCCTTACTACGAATCACATCCTAGTTTGTAGTGGGGATGGGAGAAAACCAACAAATTGGCGCCTGGATTTAGTGCTGTTCCATCTTCCGTGGCTAAACTTCGCAAATGGCCCTTTCTCTATCGCCCTTTAAGTCAATTCTGAAGTGCGCCCTACATCGAATCCCAATTTCCATAATAGAAAAAATCGAAGATGCTGCACAGATGCACCAGGGAAAAGGTTCTGGGGCATGGACTACTTATGATGAAGCAAAGAGCATTGCTCATTATGTGAAAAAATTGGGGATTTCAGAAGTGGTTGCAATTGATGCGGGAGCAAATGTTGGAAATTGGACTGCTAGCATGCTGGAGGAATTTCCTTCAGCCACGATACTGGCTTTTGAGCCGAGCCAAGCCGCTTATCTTGAATTTAAGAAAAGGTTTGAGGAGAACAAGAAGGTCCAAATATTTAACTTAGCATTGGGGAATCAAAATAAATCCTCAAAATTGTATTCAGACAAAAGCGGAAGTGGACTCGGAAGTCTTACAAAGCGACGCTTAAACCACTATAACATTGAATTTAGCCATGATGAGGATGTGCAAATCGAAACTCTGGATACTTGGATCGAAAACCAGAATCTCCCTAAACTTCCAAATGTGCTCAAAATGGATGTAGAAGGGCATGAATTAGAGATTCTGCTCGGCGCCTCAAACACAATTGCAAGTATTCAATTAGTACAATTTGAATTTGGGGGGTGCAATATAGATACAAGAACTTTCTTCCAAGATTTCTGGTATTTCTTTCAAGGGTTGGGGTTTTCAATGTATCGGCTATCACCGAATTCACCTATCCCGGTCGAAGCCTACTCTGAGCGAGATGAATGTTTTCGAGCTACCAATTATCTAGCTATACGAAAACAAGATGTATAAAAGTCTTGGTTGGGCTCTTAAAAAACAACAAAACTTTGGGGTCCGGATAAGGCAACAAATTTATAGGCGGAAAACAAATTATCCTTTTCTGAGTGGTGATTCATTCGCAATAGCTTGCGATGTGTCTGTAGATCCGAATTTCAAGAATTCAAAAACCAAACTTTCCGACGCAAATTCAATTTTTTGCCCGAGCGAAAAAATTGAAGAATTCTTAGCAGAATACGGGGATTTAATTTCTGCGAAGGTTCTAGTTCTAGGAAATACTGACCGAGATTTTTATGAAATACCGTGTGAATTTCCATCCTCAATTAAGAGGGTTTATATGCAAAATTCACATATCTCCGATGAACTCTTTCGAACTTTGCCGATTGGAATAGAGAATCTCAGATACGGTCAAAACGGGCTTCTGTCCCTTTTCGACCGCAACCAATTCCCAACCGAGAAGAAAGAGATTCTCCTCGTAGGGCCTTTCTCGCTCACTCATCCAGAGCGGTTAGAACTAGCAGACTGGACCAAAATTCGTGACCCGCGCCTTAGAACTATCTCGGAAAGGATGTCACCAAGAAATCTTGCATCTCTCGCCCGCGAATTCAAATTTGTTGCATGCCCGCGGGGGAATGGAACGGACACACATAGGTTTTGGGAAACCTTGTACCGAGGATCAATCCCTGTCGTAAAGCGGAGCCGGTGGTCTGATTCCATTTCAGAACTGGGAATTCCCATTGTTCAGCTTGAAAATTGGAACTTCGAAGAATTTCTTGAAACCACAACAAATGGGATTTGGTCTCTCTTTAATCCTGAAGAAATTCCTGCGCTATGGATGGATCACTGGTCCTTGACGTTCAAATCAAAAATTGAATAGCTGTTTAAAGTAATTCTTAAGATATTCAAGAGCTGGAATTCTTCTTAATCTCTGAAAAAGGCGCACACTTCCAAGAAGTTGCCAAATAATTGCCGCAACACTTCGGCCTTGTATAGATTTACGAAATGCAGCAAAATCGAAACTTATAGCGTTTGACTGGTCTTGCGCTTGAATTAAGCCCACCTTGAGTTTTGATTTCCATTCAGGCCCGAAAAGCCGCAAACTCTTACTGTGCACATGTAAGGAATACACCTTTGTTTTATCTTCCATCAAGAGTGAAGTTTCACCAAGTGACAATCCAGTTTTTGAAGGTGATAACTTGTGAGAAACGTCGTCAACGTATCGCTTGCACATTCCAAATGAATTCTTTGGATCTTGGCCAAAATACCAGAGCCCCATGGCAAGTGGGTCAAATATCCCACCGAACCTGGTTTGTGCCTCTAATTCAGAAACCGAAAAATCGGAGCTTTGGCGACTGCACAAAGGAGTTCTGGATGGTAGGTAGTAATGCTCACTTGGGAAATCAAGTGCAAACTTTCGGAGAGCCTGCATGTCATTAATTTGAGGGTTGTCCTTCGCATAAATCTTTAGTTTGCTAATGAAAAAATCCGTGGCTTTGAATTCAGGAAGAAACACCACTGCAGCTACATCCAGAGAATTCGTTACATTCATCCATGCAACTGTGTTTAAGCCTAAAAACTCTTTCCATGGGAAATCGCTCATAGGCAAGACATCTGATTCGATATGGAGTAATGATTGGTTTGCGACTGTTGAGTGATAGACATGAATCGCGAAGAAGCGTTGTAGAGTAAACTTCCAGAAATTTTGTCTGAAATCAAAGTCTAGATACTTGGCCATTTCACGGAACAAGTCCCGCTCTAAAGCATCTGAGTCAACCTTGAATATATCCACACGATCAAAATTGTTCGCGTCTAATTCATTATCTAGGATTAATGTGATTCTCTGATCCGGGAACATTTCTCTGTGCCGCTTTATGCCCAGAATTAAATGTTTCGGTAAGGATGGCCCCAAATGTACGTAGGTTGCTATTGGATAGTTTTGGGTTGAATCCACTTTCGCCCCTTTATGTTCTGTCCTTGGAGGCAAAATACCCTTGAGCCCCAGGAAATTTCCGTTTGATTCCCTAAAAGTCTCATTTTGACGTCATTACCAGCCACCACATTTCGTATCGGCGACCCTCAGAAAAAACAATCTGCCGATCTTCATCTGGCCAGCTCTCTATTTCCTCAAAATTCATGTTTGTTTTTGATCCTGCTGACAATTCCTCCAGGTTGAAGAACTCTGCGGAATTGGCCAGAAGAGTTTTATACTTCGAATCAAAGTCGTCAACATTTTTGTGGATTTCAACAATTACAACTGAATCACGCATTCTTTTGAGATTCTGACTTGTCAATAAATCGAATTCACCGCCTTCAATATCAATTAAGAAAAGGGCTTTTGTGAGATCTACATCGTATTCATGGGTCAATATAGACAAAAAATTTGCTCGAGCAGTGCCAAGAATTGTTATTCTCGATTCTACGTTGTTAGCAATCGCATTTTCTCGAATTGACAATTGACTAGCTTCGCTAGACTCAAAACAATAGGAAGAAAGGAATCTGTTGTTGAGCGTTAGTCCTACAGCATAAATTCCATCAGCAGCTCCGACATCAACAAAGATTGAATGTGACTCTGGGCTTCCCATGATTGCGTCAACTACTTGGCGTTCGTATTGGCCCAAGAGAATTGATCCCACATCCCTTGCACTCCACGAAGTTGAAGCTAGCCTCATCCCTTTGAATGCACCATATAAAACCTGGCCGTCTGAAGATTGAAATAATCTCTCTCCGAGAATTTCTCGCCTTATGGCCGATACTTCCATAAAGCTTCTGTCAGAATATCGTCGCAAGTACCAGCGATTCAGTAAAGACTTTCCAATTTTCAGTGAGCCATTAATACCGTGGTTTCGAATTTTTCGTAAAATGAACATTTGTTCCCTGGGTTAAGTCCGTGAATTAATCTTCAATACATATCGCATGATCCGCGGTAATGTATAAATCAATGACAGTCGTCTTGAATGATCAGTTGATTTTGCATTAATGAATCTCGGATTGATAAAAATTTGCGCGCCACTTTCCACTAGTGCTTCGTGGAATGGTACATGTTCACAAATTCTATTGCCAAGGTCTGTTTTCCCTACATATTTCGCAGTAGTACCAAATAGGTTTGATTTATAAATTGCTAATCCTCCAAAAGCGGAATCAACCTTAATCCATTCAGAATTTTTTGGTATCCTCAACATTCGAGCACGAAGCGAGTAGGTAATGGCTCGTTCTGGAAATTTTGTGTATTTTCGAAAAAAAGCATGTTGCTCCCAGCAGTCATTTGGAGACCAAATCGGATGGCGAAGCGCCCATGCATCATAATATTTTCCAGACTGGTTAGCGGTGACTACATCCCACGAAGTTTGCTCGAAGCAACTTTGCACGGAGCTCGCGTCAATTCTATTGTTCAGGTTGTTAAAATCTGCAATAACCACAAATTTATATCTCTCGAAAAGATTGTTGTGTCGTAGATAATCTAGATAAGCGTTTCGCGCTAGCGCCATATTTTCAGTTCTAGATAGGGTCTCACTGTTTATGAGTTCTATAAACTTGAAGTTGGGATTTTCCTTTGAAATTCTTGTTAGAAGTTCACCAGAGGTATCGGTGCTACCGGACTCAACAACGAACCAATCTATTTTCCCAAACCGAGAAAAAGCAGTTTCCAAGCGTCGCATGTCTTTAGTCATAGTACTTGCGATATCGCGAACGATCCCAACAATAATTATGGCTTCAGTTGTATCTGCTTCGATCGAAAATAAATTTTGCCCAGGCTTTGACATATTTGATTCTCCCATAGGTAGACAATCTACTAAGATGCGACGGGTGGGAATCCAGGAAAAGGGACTGCCACGCCTAAGAAATGAGGATGGGCTCAAATGGCCGCCATTGACTTTACGGTATTGACTGATTGTGTTGCCTGTGGCGAATCCGAACTGTCCACAACGTTAGACCTTGGGTCTCAACCTTTGGCAAATGATTTTCTTGAGCCTGGAAGATCATTTGACAGTTATCCTCTTAAGCTCTTACGTTGTTCAAAATGTTTCCATTCCCAGCTCAGTATTGCGGTAAACCCAACCAGACTCTTCAGAGATTATTCATACGTTAGCGGCACATCAAAAACTTTGAGCGATTATTTCGATAATTTTGCGAAAGAGATTCTTCAGCGATTCGGTCCGAAAAAGAAAATTCTAGATATAGGTTCTAATGACGGAAGCTTTCTGGAAAAATTTAAATCTTCGGATTGGATTTCAATCGGAGTGGACCCAGCCGTCAACTTGATTCCTGAGTCAGCATCTAAGGGAGTCGTCACTATACCGACATTCTTCGATGAAAAAATTGCCGCTCTATTGACAAACGACTTTGATGTTGTTGTTGCTATGAATGTCTTTGCTCATACTCGGGACCCACTGGTAATTCTAAAAGCAATCAGTGAGTGTTTGGCCCCAAACGGGCGTGCGTTTATTCAAACCTCACAAGCTAACATGTTTACAACAGGACAATTCGACACGGTTTACCACGAACACATTAGTTTTTTTAACGTCAAATCCATGAAAGCACTGCTCGCTAGAGCTGATTTGGGTCTGGTAGATGTCACCATTGTTCCGATTCATGGACAATCCTATCTTTGGGAAATTCGCAAAGGACGTGAAAATGCAAAAAAAATTTCGAGAGAAATTGAAGAGGAGAAGTTTGGGCTCTATGACCAGAATCTGTATTCAGATTTTTCAAGGCTTGCACAGAACATTGCGGATCACGTTGCCGTCACTGTAAAAGATTTTCAAAACCGAAATTTCAAAATAGTCTCTTACGGGGCGGCGGCGAAAGGAAATACCTTCATAAATTTTGCTAAGATTTCTTTCGATTACATTTTTGATGATACGCCACAAAAGATTGGGCGGCTCTCACCCGCAGGGGGTTGTATCGTTTCTGCCCCAACCATGTTAAACATGATTGATTCTCCTTTACTTATCGTCATTCCGGCTTGGAACTTTAGTGCTGAAATTTTGGGAAAGGTTCGTTTGCTCAGAAATAATGTCGAAGACATGTATTTGACTTACTTCCCAGAGGTTGAACTTAAGAATGTATTTTGACTCTCAGAACGACTTGATTTGCAAGCAGTTTAGGAATGAGGTCGCTTCATGAAAAGCACTGGAGTTAAAGTCTTCGGAATCGCTGCGTGGAGATTGGTCCCCAACGAGCCTAGACACAATACCTGGCACAACGCCTTACACGATGCATCAAAAAAACAGGGCATCGACCTGGAATACCTTGGGCTGAATAATACTTATAAGACTAATTGGATAACACAATTACTTCCCGATTCCGTTTTAAAGAGATTCCCGTATCTGAGTCTCTACTCGTTTGTTAAAGTCTTAAGAAAAATCCGTGGGGTTCAAGGCAAAAGAACTGTCATATACATATTTGAGGGATCTGTGTCTTGGGCCTTTTTTCTTGGATGCATAAGTGCGCTGACTCCCAATTGTGTTGCAATTGTCAATTTGTTTCCATCTAGTAGGTATAACCTACGTTTCTTTTCTAAAGGGAAGATGAAGTTGGTTTACCGGATAATGTTTAAGTTGATTCAGAGACAGGGAAGCCTTCGGATTACCTTTGATACGCAGTTAATGATTAACAAAGTAAACGAACAGATAGAAAATGAGCTGGCTAGATTTCCTGTTCCATCATCTTTCCCCTTTAATCCACGCAGTGCTCTGGCTGAAGATCAGCACTACAGAGTTCTGGTTAATCTGCGGTCTTTCCCAAATAAGGATTTGCACGAGTTACTGAATGCATCCTGTAAAGATTGCACATTCGTTTTTCCTCGTGGGCCGCTCGCTTCAACTCCATTGTCGATCGAATTTGGGCACTACACAAATGCAAGTTTTGATGAATTTACTATTCCAGTTACCGAGTATCAGAATTATATTGACACATTTGATTACATGATTTTCTTATACCAACCTTCGATTGATGCGTCTGGGAGAATTTTAGACTCGATTACTCGAGGTGTGCCAGTATGTGTCCCACGCCAAGCTTCAGAGTGGGCTTTCATAGCAAAAAATTGGGGCCGTGCGGCACTCTTCGACTGGGGATCAGCGATCGACACGGCACGAATGTTTAATCACCCTCAATTTAGTGTCCCGGTTATTGACTCGATTCCTCCATTTACTCCAAACGGTTCACTCGAGGAAATAGTTAACATCGGACCGGTTTTGAACAGTCGGAGAAGTATTAGTTCTCGAGTTCTTGGACTATTTATCTACATAAGTGTCTTTATTCATTCTATCGCCGCTTCAAGTCTTAGCTTCGGGTACCAGCTGATTTTTTGGATTAGTAGGCATGTCGCGTTTTGGAAAAATCAAAAATAGTGTTGTGGAATATGTTAAAGTCTGGCAACAATTATTATTTCCAAATATCGAATAATCTAGAAATCGACTAGGGTGAAAATGGAAACTTCTCACAAAATATTAGTAGCTGGCGCCGGCGGATTTATTGGCGGATGGCTTGTGCGTGATCTCTTGCAAAAAGGTCACAAGAGTGTCGTTGCTGTCGACATAAAACCGATTTCTGAGTGGTATCAGGTTTTCGAATCTGCTGATAATCGAGTTGCAGATCTTCGTGAATACAGAAATTGTTTTGAAGTTATGGATGATGTAGAGGTTGTTTACAATCTTGCCGCAGATATGGGTGGCATGGGATTTATTGAGAACAACAAGGCACTTTGCATGCTTTCGGTGTTAATCAATACCAATTTGATAGAAATTGCAAGATTGAATAACGTGAAAAAGTATTTCTACGCTTCTTCTGCGTGCGTATATCGTCAAGGGATGCAATTGGAAGCCCACAACCTTGGATTGAAAGAAAGTGATGCTTACCCCGCTGACCCTGAGGATGGGTACGGTTGGGAGAAACTCTTTAGCGAGCGGATGTGCAACCATTACTTTGAAGATTTTGGAATCCAGGTAAGAGTGGGTCGGTTCCATAATGTATATGGTCCGAATGGAACATTCGATGGAGGCCGTGAAAAAGCTCCCGCAGCGATCTGCAGGAAAATTGCAAAAGCAGTAATCTCCAACGATCATCGGATTGAAATTTGGGGAGACGGTGAACAAACACGATCATTTACATATATCGGTGACACTCTAAAGGGGATCGATTTGCTCATGGCAAGTGAATACCACCTGCCTTTAAATATTGGGTCCAGCGAAGATGTGAGTATCAATCAACTAGTAGACATTGTTGAAGAAATAGCAGGAATTAAAGTCGAGAGGAATTATTTACTAGATGCTCCGAAGGGCGTGAGGGGCAGAAATTCTGACAACACCCTCATCAAAGAGTTGTTTGATTGGGCGCCTAATGTGAGCTTAAGAGACGGGCTTGCCGAAACCTATAAATGGATTTATGAGGAACTTGTTTGAAGTTTAATCACTTTCTCAATACCTTCCCGAAGGCTAGTTTTAGGTCTCCAGATATTTAATAAATACTTGCTCGGTTCGTTTTTAATATCCATCTGAACTGTGTCGCCTGATTTCCCGGGAATGATTTTCGCATCGAAGTAATCACCAATAATCTCGGCGACTTCCAGGATTGAATTCCACTTAAAGTTTGCTAAATGAAGTTCTTCGTGACTTGGGATCTCAGAAAAATTCAACATTATGGCTTCCAAGCCTTCACAACAGTCGTCAGCATAGAGAAAATCTCGAGTCTCCAGGCCTGTAGTCCTCATCGTAATCTCTCCACTTTCACCAGCCATCTTGATGAAGTCACTGATTACATGAAACTTTGAAACGTCGGTTTCGTGGCCATATACGTTCCAAAACTTTACTATCTTCCCTCCGACCGCACTTGTATACCTTTCGCCTATCGCCTTTAAGAGTCCATAGGTGGACTGCGACATATTCGCCATTTGACTACTTGCAAATAGAAATGGTTTATCGAATTTCTTTAACGAAGTAATAGTATTTAGAATTATTCTCAGGTTGTTGTCGATAAATTCAAAAGTGTCTTGGTAAGTTGCGAGATAGTGTGAGCCGCCTGCATCGAAGGCCAAGAAAAACACAAAATCCGATTTGTCTACTAAAGTTTCGAGCTTTGAGGAGGTCGATTTTCTCAAGTCTTCTTCTTCAGATGTTGCGATATCGTATTCGAGGACGTCGTAATTCTTATTCTTCAAATAGATAGAAAGGTGGCCACCAATTTGGCCTGCTGAACCCAGAATAAGAACTGTTTTCATTGATAAATCCTTATCTCCTAGCTCAGATCTATCTGAAGCTATTCATTTTTAGTGTAATTTAGTTAATCTCTGCCTTTAATCTTACTAGATTTTTAAAATTTGAAGTGAATCAGCTTTCTCGACTCAATATCCTATTGAGGTAGTCTCCATATTCGCTCTTCCCATAGAATTGGATTCGTTGCTGAAGTTCTTGAGCGTTTATCCAGCCTTTATTGAATGCAATTTCCTCAAGGCACGCAATTTTAGATCCAGTTCGCTCCTCCAGAACACGAACAAATGTAGACGCATCGCTCAACGAATTGGGAGTACCAGTGTCCAGCCAGGCCACTCCGGCAGGGAGGCGAAAATACTCTAAATCATCATTCGTAATATACTTTTGCATAATACTCGTTATCTCAAGTTCGCCTCGCCAACTAGGCGAAATTTCCTTTGCGAATTCCACGACTTTGGAATCAAAATAATACAGCCCAGTGATTGCTAGGTTAGATTTAGGGGCTGCTGGTTTTTCTTCCACAGAAATGGGCTTACCGTCTGGGTCGACATTGAGTACGCCGTAATCTATTGGATTAGAGACTTGGTAAGTAAAAATTTTAGAACCTTTGCTGGTAAGTTTTACGGGCAGTTGGTCTTCGAGTCCTGCACCATAAAAGAGGTTATCGCCAAGGATGAGCGCAACATCTTCATCCTTAATAAATTCACTTCCAATTAAAAAAGCTTGGGCAATTCCTTCAGGTCGATCTTGTATTGCGTACTGTATAGAAATCCCAAACCCTGATCCATTTCCAAGAACGGTTTGGAAGGAGGACTGGTCACTTGATGTTGTAATAATTAGTATTTCGCGAATATTTGCCTGCATTAGAATTGATATTGGATAGTAAATTAGGGGTTTGTTGTAAACCGGTAAGAGTTGTTTACTAGTACCTAAAGTAATTGGCCATAATCGGCTTCCAGTGCCGCCAGCTAAAACAATTCCCCGCATATGAATATGATACCGTTGGGATAACTATTCCTATATATCAAGAGTGGCTTTCAATGAAAATCTTAGTAACGGGTGGGGCTGGCTTTATTGGTGCCAATTACGTCAATTCCCTCTTGAGCGACTCTGCCCCCTGGCAAGAAATTATAGTTCTGGATGCCTTGACGTATGCGGGCAATCTAGCAAATCTTAAAAGAGCACTGGATGACTCCAGGGTCCGTTTTGTGAAAGGAGATATCCGCGATGCTGCCATAGTTGGCAATTTAATGAGTGAAGTTGACACTGTTGTTCATTTTGCTGCTGAGTCACACGTGGATCGATCCATCTCAAATCCAAATGAGTTTATCTCTACAAATGTCTTAGGCACTAACATATTGCTAAATGCAGCCTTACATTCGGATGTCTCAAAATTTATTCATGTATCTACTGATGAAGTTTATGGTTCCATCGACTCTGGTTCATGGTCTGAAGATTCCCCAATTTCACCAAATTCTCCCTATTCGGCATCAAAAGCCGGGTCAGATCTCGTAGCTCTCTCTTACTTCAGAACCTATGGATTACCTGTAATCGTTACCCGATGTTCAAACAACTATGGAAAATTTCAATTCCCTGAGAAATTGATACCACTTGCAATCTCGAATTTGATAGACGCTAAGCCTATTCCAATTTATGGGGATGGGCTTAACTCTCGTGACTGGCTAGATGTCAGGGACCACTGTGGGGCCATAAACCTAATTATCGAAAATGGTTTAGTTGGGCAGGTTTATAACATTGGCGGTGGAAGAGAGTTAAGTAATATCGAAATGGCTGGGCTGCTTCTTAGTGAATTTGGTTTGAACGACTCGTACATCAAGTTTGTAGAGGATCGAAAAGGCCACGATCGCCGATATTCGGTTTCTTTCGACAAGGTGAGTAGGCACTGTGGGTATCAACCCAAGTATAGATTTGAAGATTCCCTAAAAGAAACAATTGACTGGTATCGCGCCAATGAATCTTGGTGGCGTCCGCTGAAATTGCAACTATTAGGCTGAAATGAAAATTGGAATCACTGGCGCCGGCGGCCAACTTGGAAGAGAACTAAGTTTGCATTTGGGATCAGTTGGTTTCACTGTAATTGCCTTTTCTAGGCAAGAGCTTGATATTTGTAACGTCGAACTATTGAATGCCACACTTGTTAAATTAGACCTGGATTTCTTGGTCAATTGTGCTGCATTTACAGATGTGGATAGCGCTGAAAATAAGCCTGCTACTGCTTTCCAAACAAATGCCGAAGGGCCAGCAAACCTGGCCAAAGTGTGCAAATTGAAAGATATTGGGTTCATTCATATTTCGACGGATTCCGTATTCTCAAGTAACACTCCTGAATACTTTAAGGTAGCTAACGCTACAAATCCAATCAATGTTTATGGATTGAGTAAGGAAGCAGGAGAAAAGGCAATTCTGAAAGAGTATCCTGAGCGAAGCTGGATAATCAGAACTGCCTGGATTTACGGTAATTTTGGTGGAAAATTTGTTCACGCAATAATGGAAAAGGCGGAAGGTGACCAGGCTTTTGCGGTTGTGGATGATCAATTTGGGCAACCTATTTCAACATCAGCGTTAGCATCCTACATAGGCGCAATAGTGAGAAGTGAAAAGCATCCTGGGATATACCATTTTGCTAGCACCGACTACGTTTCTCGATTCGAATTTGCAAGAACTATTTTTTCAATTCTGAATTCCGACCCTGAAAGGGTTCTTCCAGTTTCTACGATTCCGAGCAATTTTGTTGCTAAACGCCCAAAATATTCACTCCTGGATACCACTGAATCTGTGGACCTCCTGGAAATAGGGGCTCGATCATGGAAAGATTACTTAACCACTTATCTCCAGGACGCAAGGTAGATACTTAATCATGGATGAAAAGTCTAGGTTACAAGAGGCAACTCTCAAAGGGGTATGGTTACATCGTCCCGAGAACTTTGTCGATAGTCGCGGTTCAACTTCTGAAATACTCAATTTTCATCAAATTGCTCCCTTATTTGGGGGTTTAGCAATCACACAAATACTTGAAGCATCGAGTTCTCGAGGTGTTATTCGAGGAATCCATTACACACCGCCGATTAATCCGCAAGTGAAAATTGTTCGATGTATCCAAGGTGAAATTAAAGATATCGTCATTGATTTAAGACCTAACTCGTCAACATTTGGGAACTTTCAGGTTTTTGACTTAAATTCAGAGGTTCCTTCAAACTTGTTAATTTCAAGTGGTTTCGGTCATGCATATCAGGTGCTCTCAGAGCATGCGACCGTCGTGTACGCATTGCAAACAAATTTCAAATTCTCTGAAGAATTCTCAATTAATCCACTTGATGCTGACTTGGCATTACCTTGGGTAGAAATTTCACCTATCTTGTCTGCGCGTGATGAAACCGCCCCGGGGTATAAAGAGACGGTTCTAGGTTTAAGTTCTAATTAATTTGTTGGGGTATCGTTGCAACATGAGGCTAATTTTCCTGGTGATAGCAAGTGAGGATCCTGTTCATCAGAATGATTTGCTAACTCAACAAAATACCTGGGCCCGAAATCTTCCTAAGGATAGTCAAGTAATCTGGCTCCGAGGTCACCAGAAGAATACTTTTGAATTTGACGGGGCTACTCTGATGGTTCCTTGTTTGGAGCTTTACGGAAATATCCTGGAGAAAACTATCCTCGGCGTGAGATACATCAATGACAATATGAAGTTTGACGTCCTAATCCGAACTAACGTTTCCACATACTTTAATGTTGAAAGAACTTTACTGGAATTGAGTAAAAAATCTTACTCAGGTAATTTTTTTGGAGGTTACATAGATAAAACTAAGGGGGACTATTTTGGAAATTCTGGGAAGCACGATTACATCTCAGGAACTGGAATTTTTCTCTCTCGAAATGCCTCTGAAAAATTGGCTACCCTTGATTTCACAAAATTTAGAGGAACACCTGATGACGTTGCGATAAGCCACTTCTTAGAATCCTCTGGGATACCAAAGGTTCGAATGAAGCGAAACAATTTGAGCTCAACCCACATTTTCATCCCAACTTATTACATTCGCGCAAAAAGTTCCGCTGTATCAACCTTGGCAAGCACGCGCATGGAGTTAATAGACAAATTCTTTGGGGCGACTAATCCTGTGGGGAGGCTAGCAGCCTACATTCAATTACTCGCAGTGGAGTTGGATGCTTTTTTGAATCATCCTGAACCAAAGATCCGCTATTTGCAGCGGAATCGAGTGGTTTTTCAAAATTTCTTGGTTTTAAAAGGGGGTCGGTTATGGCGACAAATTATCCAGCGTTGATAGTTACATTTGCTCGCGAAGAAGGACTTCAAAGACTCATTAGCATTGGTATAAAATCTGGGATAAGACGCTTCTACATTGCTATTGATGGTCCACGAACGGAAGAACATCGCATTTCACAAGGGAAAATGCATGATCATCTTGCAAAGCTAAATAAGGTGTCTGATTTAGAGTTTTTTGTATGGCAACGAACTGAGAACCTTGGCGCAGCCGCTGGGGTTCTGACTGCAGTTAATTGGTTCTTTTCTCGTGAAAATGCTGGGATAATTCTCGAAGATGATTTAGTTCCCTCTTCGGATTTCTTTACTTTTGCTGCCAAAGCCCTTGATTTTTACGAGAATAACCCAGACGTTTGGGTGATTTCAGGATCAAGAATGCTGCCTTCGGCTTCAGACCGTACTTACTCTGATTGGTCTCGCTATCCGATGATTTGGGGATGGGCTACTTGGGGTGAAAAATGGCAAAGCATGTCTTCCTTAGTAACAACCCCGGACCAACTATCTGTACGAAACTTCTTCAATGCTCGACTTAATTTTTGGCATACTGGGGCACGTCGTGCTCAAGCTGGATTAGTTGATGCCTGGGATATGCCGCTAGCAAACGCGCAATTTAAGAATATGAAGTACACGGTGATTCCTCCGGTAAATCTGGTAACAAATATAGGTTATGACATGGAAGCCACGCACACTTCAGGTGCAGACTACCCCCTTAATCATCCAGTAGAGATTCTGCCAGACAACTTTCGACTCCTTCAGAATGTGAGTTTTGAAAATGCTCATCTTTATGACAGAGTTTTAGAAGACCAACTCTTTCAAATTAAGTTTCATCATGCATTTCTTGGCATCTATGGACCTTTTCTTGACCTTCTTAAGTCAAGAAAACAATGCCGGGGTTCTTTGAGTAAGCGTATGAGACAAATTACTCTTCCAAATGGAAATTTATAGGCCCATCAACATTGCCTGTTCAGCAAACTCGGGTATATCACTCTTGACCTGGTCAAAGGTTCCAATGCTGAGAATCCTTCCGCCTTCCAAATAAACGATTCGATCTGCCTTGAGAACCGTTGAAAGTCGATGAGCGATTAATACAATCGTGATTTTCCCTCGTAGAGATAAGATTGCCTCTGAAACATCTAGCTCTGTCTTGCCATCAAGGGCACTCGTTGCTTCATCCAAAACTAGCATTTTAGGGTTGGTATAAAGCGCTCTTGCAATTCCTAGGCGTTGTAATTGGCCGCCACTCATACGGAGCGCAGATTCACCTACCTGCGTATCTATTCCTTCCGAGAGCGCTCCCACATATTCACTAAGTTGGGCAATCTCTAAGCATTCTTTGACGCGATTGGAGTCTATTTCCTCTTTTGAATATCCCAGAGCAATATTTTCACTTATAGATCCTTTAACCAGCGACACATTTTGTGGCACGTATGCGATGGCACCAGGCCAGGCCTTGACCGCCACCTTTGGTGCTACGTCACTTACCTCAATTGTTCCGGAACTCGGGCTATAAATGCCCAGCAAAATATCTACAAGTGTGCTTTTCCCAGCGCCAGATGGCCCCACGATTGCAAGAGTTTCACCCTCCGCCAAATCCAAATTGACATCACATAGCACTAACCTTTCATTATCCTCATAAGAAAAGTTCAATTTCTTGATTTTGGCAGTTGGCAGGAAACCTCCTGTACTACGTGCTTGTTCTATTTGCTCTTGGCTGAGCTCCGCTGGTTCTTGGCTGAGTTCTCTCATGAGCGCAATGGTTCGGCTTGCCCCTCCATAACTTCCCTTTATCGCGATTGCTCCACTTTGCACTCTGAGAATAGCGGGCGCTATTCGACTTCCTGCAGCTAAGAAAACTGAAAGAATTGAGACAGCTTTTGTGGCATCAGAGAAGTAGAACTGATAACCGCAAATAACAATAGCGCCAATGACCATGGTGGTCTCAATCAGATACTTTCCTAAATTAGGAATAAATGAAAGTTCAGCTGAATTCCAGGCAATTTTTTTTCGCGAATCATTAATCATTTCACCAAAGAAATCCCGTCGATCTCGAATATAAAGTTCTTTATAGTTGGTAAGTGCATCTGAAATTTTTTCGAAACTGAATACAGTTAATTCTGCATTTGCATTTCCTAATTGGTTTACACGCTTATTTACTGCAAAGTACAGAAGTAGGCCCACAATGCCGAAGGTAAGAAGAGTTGCAATCGCCATGACCGGATTTACAATGAAAAGCCCAGACGAAAGAATTATCAGCAAGAATAAATCCGAAGAAACACCAACAACAGTGCCCACAATATTTAGCATCATCATATTCACGCCTTCGGTTACCGCGTAAATGGTTTCTTGCTTACTTCTTAAATGAATTGTCTTTAGTTGTGAATTCATTAGGGACGAAACTAGCTTGTTTGATGTCACCGCGGCTCTGCGAGCTAAGAAATGCAATATTTTCTTGCTGAAATACATTGAAATTAAGGTTCGTGATACCAGCACTAATGCGGCTCCTGTGCCCAAAATTGCGACTTGGGTTTGGAAAGTTAACCCCTCGAGGCCAAGAAAATCAAGGATTTCGGCAATCCTCGTTCCTGGCGCACGTGACTGAATTCCGTTGACTGCGAGAGAGCCGATGACACCAATAATTGCGACACCCACCAGATCAAGGAACCCTAACCCGACTTGGATGGCCGCTACAACGCCTAGCCGTCTACGCTCCTTGCGAGAGAGAGTTTTAAATGACGCGATAATAGTTTCTTTTATGTTCATTTATACTTCTTCCTTCTCGAATAAACGAACTTTACTGCTTTACCTTTCAAAAGGCATCCAAGTTGTCGGAGTGAGCGATCTCGGTGTAGGCATTCCCGAAAACCAAGGATCGGGATAAATTACGGGTGCATCGGGATTGATGGAGAGGAATGCACCCCACCAGCTGAAGGAAGAATTTGCTATGACATAGCCTCTTCCCAGTCGCATGACCTCGAAAGTCTCCGCAGTTGGCGAAATCTGAGATGAAATGTTTTCTACCAACGGTAGATATTCGGTGGGCAGTAGGCGAATAGCTTCTTCGGGTTCATCCGAGAAGAGCCAAATCCGGGAATACTGTTTAGTCTCTAAATGATGTGTGATCGCGTTACCGAAATACGCTTTCGAAGGAATCCCAAAATTTGGTTCATTTCTGTAATCAGTCAATCTAATGTGAACAATCAGTGGTCGCTCTTTCATTGCTTTATCTCTAAAAAAAGCAAGTGCTTCGGAGTCTTTCTTTAATCCGATTTCAGAAAGATCCTCTTGAACTTTAGGCTCGATACAAAAATTATATGATTGGAAATACCCGAAATAGATTGAGTAAGTTTTTTTGGAGTAACGGGAGTCGTACCCATTGTCATTTGCAAAATATATCTTCACCCTTTGATGAAAATAGAGTGATAGAAGAAATTGGAGTGCACGGTTCACTATTGCAAGTAAGACTCTATCCTTTTGTTTGTGAGAATGAAGACTACTTCTGATCCCAAACCCTACTAATTTCCTTATGACCGTTGGATAAGTCGATCTCTCTGCGATAGAGACGTCGCCATTTAGGTTGAACTTTGACAAGTCGGGTTGACCTATCTCATCAAGACGAATAGCAGCAAAATTTGGATCTAGAATAACTTTGCAATTGAATTCCCGAGCCAATGAAAGTGCAAAGGAATATTGAAATAATTGATTTCCTAGTCCACCCATCAGGATTACGCGCTTGGTTTGAGTCATATTTTAGCGGTTGCAATTCTGGCTTTCTTGGTCGCATACATGCCAAATAAACGGAGGAAGATCTTCGGATTCTTAACTAGTAGGTAAAATGCAGACAAGATATACCTAGCACTCGTCGTTATCGATGACGAGTGCTTGCTTAAAGTTAGAAACTGGCGAATTAACATTGCAACTATGATTCTCGATTTTGTCGACAGGATTCGGTATTCTTCCAAAGCAAGCTGATTGGCCAATATTAAACTATTCAGATTGCTCTTCTCGCTGGTCAACTGACCAGGTACATTTATCCTGTATCTGTATACAGTTAGTTGGCTCACGCATACGTGGGGATTCTTTGAGAACACTCTTTGCAAGAACACTTGATCTTCGCCCATTTTTAGATCAGGAAAAGATAGATTTACTACAAATTCTCTCTTGAACACGAAGCGCCAAATACCCGGATTTAGGCCCACATCGATTTTCCAATGATTGAGTTCAATTCTGTGTTTACTGACCTGCAAATTCAATAGATTTTGGACTTCGTAAGACCCGATTAGTACATCGCATTCGGCCATTCCGTGATTAGACGTCATTTCAACAACCTGGGTTGCGTCTGGTGCATCATCGCAGTCCCAGAATGTCACCCATTTCCTTGTCGCCCGGGATAATCCCAAGTTTCTTGAACCACCCGGATTTCCTGATTCACTTTTAATAACGAATCCGTTTCCCTTGAGGTCTCTAAACAAAGAGACGGCATCCACAAAAACTGATTTAGCCTGATTATCGATAACAATGATAAGTTCAATACCCAACTCGGCTGATTCTTGAATAATTCTCGTGATGTTCTCTCTATTCTTAACGAAGTCGCCTACTGGAATAATCGCAGACAGATCACCTGTTGTAACTTGACTCATCTTAGAGCGCATTCATAAGTTCAAGAATGATTTCTTGAACCACTCTTTATGCGATTTTCGAAATCTTCAATTGTTTTCTTAAGACCTTCACTTAAATCAACTGTAGGCTGCCAGTCCAGCAATTTTTTTGCGCGCTCAATATCTGGTTTCCGCTGTTTGGGATCATCGGAAGGGAGGGGTTCTCGTTTAATTACAGATTTTGAATTTGTCTCCTTTATAATACGTGTTGCTAAATCAAGAATTGACATCTCGGTTGGGTTTCCCAAATTAATTGGACCAGTTATCGATGAGTCAGAGTTAATCATTCTTATCAGGCCATCCACTAAATCCGAAACATAGCAAAATGATCTCGTTTGGGAGCCATCGCCATAAATTGTTATTTCGGAGTTTGTTAACGCCTGTAGGATAAAATTACTGACAACTCTTCCGTCGTTAAACTGCATGCTTGGTCCATAAGTATTGAAAATTCGGACTACCTTAGTTTTCACTCCATATTGGCGGTTGTAATCAAAGCACAACGTTTCAGCTACGCGTTTTCCCTCGTCATAGCAAGCCCTTATCCCAATTGGATTTACGTGACCCCAATACTCTTCAGTTTGCGGTGTGACATTTGGATCACCATAGACCTCACTGGTTGAGGCCTGAAGCATCGGAATGTTTAAGCGCTTAGCCAATCCGAGCATGTTCGTCGCACCAATAACACTTGTTTTAGTAGTTTGTACCGGATGCTTTTGGTAGTGAATTGGCGATGCCGGACATGCCAAATTCATAATTGCATCAACTTCAGCGTAATAGGGCTGAGTAATGTCGTGACGGACCAGTTCGAAAGATGAATTAAATAAAAGATCGGCCACATTTGCCCGTGAGCCAGTGTAAAAGTTGTCCACAGCTAAGACTTCATGGCCTTCCAAAAGAAGTCTTCGGGAAAGATGAGACCCAACAAAGCCTGCTCCACCAGTTACAAGAATTCTCATCGGTAATTCCACCTTTTAAACTCTATTTTAATCTTAGTCTGTCTCGAGTATATCTCAAACTGGCCTTTAGCCCGACTAACACTTGCAATTTTTTGAACATTCTCAGGACAGGGAGCCATGACAAAAACCTCAACAATGTTCCTTTCTCCCAATTATGGATAATTAGATTCATCAAAATTACAATTGAAAACGCGCGCTTCGTTTTTCCCATAGAGCTGCTCTTGACATCTTCTTTAATTGCAACTTCAAATCCAGGTTTGAAATACGATATATTCTTTGAATGAATGTGTAGAGAATATATTGGTATTTCTGCACGTTCCTCGATACATAAAAGATGTGAATCATTATCAAATACAAATTGAATACGTGATGGATCAATGAAGGTCCTTGAATCTCTTATTGCTTTAAAATCAAATTTTGATGTCACCCCAAAACTATTCCTCGGATCTGTTCCGGTTAACCAAATTCCGATTCCACCGGGGTCGAAAATTCCCCCAAAAGTATTAAACTCCCAACAAAGTGCGCGGAAGGCATCATTCTCAATTTCAAAGTTTTGATTTATGAGTTGGCTACCAAGATTTGATATCGATGGCAAAATTGAAACATTACTTTGATTACCACTTGAGATCATGCTTAACAATCTCATATCATCGATACTCTTGGTTTCTCTCACTAAAGCAAGCATCATGTCATGAAGCCAGGCACTGGCTACGTGAGTTGGGGAATAGACAAGAGCGGCAATGTCACGGGTTTCATCAACTTTTGACCAGTATAATTTTTCAAGTTTCTCGAATCTTGCGAAAGGGAAATTCTCCAATAGCAACATATCCGACTCGATATGAAGTAATGGTTCATTTGTAAATTGCTTGTGGTGTTGTGTGAATGCAAATAGGCGCTCTAGCGAGAAACGCCAAAACCCATTTCGGAAAGATTGATCTAATTCGAGTGCATCCAGCGACATTGTGACTTCGCTACTTGGACGATATTCAAAATAACTTAACCGAGGATCTTCAATTGGCTTTTCTGCAAGGTAGTCGCTGGTAATTATATCAATAAGGTAATTTGATTGAAGGGCAAGTAAATGTTGAGTACTCTGCCAAAAATGCTTTGGGATTGATCCGCCAAGATAGATTAGGACTAGTCTCATGGCGCTACTCAAAGTCTGAAACGGTAGAGATTGAGCCGGGGATCACAAGCTTCTCAAGTGCTTTTACTTCATTTGGATGCCAAGGGACTGGAAAGTAAACTTTGGTATCAACCTGAGCTGAAATCAGCCAAGCAGCCCACCATGACAACGTTGAATTTGCCATAACCAATTCTTTTGCTGTTGCGAGAATCTTCAAAGTTTCCCACGTAGTTGTATCCATTGGCGTGAGAATTTTGGCATCAGGAAACTTTCGTGCAAGATTTTCACTCTCCGTTACGTCATCTGTGCAAATAATTACTTTCTTAGAATCCTTAGCAATCCCTAGGTAGTAGTTGTCGGTGAGCACACCCCAGGATTTTGAAATCTTACGGGTGTCGCCTCGGCGCATGTGAAGAATGACTGAACCCCGACTTGAATTCGTGTCTGGCAGACTCTGTAGAGTTTTCTCGATTTCAGTACGCATAATCAGCGAATTTTTTTCTACCATGCTTAAGTCTTGGAAGAATCCTCTCAATACTCTTGGAGGTCTACTTCCGAAATCAGGAATTTCGTAAGTAGTTTGACAAGTGTAAACACCAAATAAGCTTGAGATTGCAGTAGACACGATTCGGTTACTTGTTGTGAGTTTGTCAATAATCTGAAACAGCAAACCATAAATTTTTGATTGGCTTAACGAGATAGGGTGTTCACAATTTTTGGAAAGGTCTGATAGCTCCAGGGGACGATCTGCCCTTTGAATCCTATCATTTACGTAAACAAGTTTGATTCTTGCTCCATTTGCAAGCGCTAGTTCGTGAGCCATTGCCCAGATGAAGAGTTGGTTACCTAGTCCTCCTTGTAACTGTAGGCGAATCGTCTTCATTTATTCCTTTTGGTTTCTTAAGAGAAGCCGGTGTGTAGAGATTGATTTGTGCGATAATTTACACTAAAGACTCGTACCTACTCACTGCTTAGGACTATATGAATTTAATGCCGGGAAAGTGGTTGGCTGTTACCGCTGGGGTTGGTAGTAGGGATTTTGAAGAAGCCGCATTCAGAGTTCGGGACTCTTTAGAAGGTACTGGAATCGTAGATAAAGTCATTGCTGTAACCACTGCAGATTTACCATCAGTCTGTCCCAAAACCTCCAATCTATATAAAAATCTCATGAATACCGATACTCGTGGATTTGGATTTATGAGCTGGAAGGCTGAGATCGTAAATTCTGCTTTCCAAGGAATGTGGGGTCAATTCGATGGCGTGGTTTGGATAGATGCTGGTTGCGAAGTTACTATCAACCCGGCATCAAGAAAAAAATTCAATAAATTTAAGAATTTTGCGATTAAACATGGTGTTGCAGCTTTCACCCTTGACACTCTTGAAATTGAATACACAAAGCGAGATATTTTTGAGATTTTCCCGGAAATTCACCCAAAACATGCTGGAAAGCAAATACAAACAACTTGGTTTTTCTTACATGGCGACTTAGGTCGCAAAATTGCTCAACAGTGGTTAGATACAGTCTTGATTGGGACGCATCTGCTAGACCTTAATCCATCCGCCAATTCGGAGTTTAAGGAATTTATTGAGAATCGGTATGACCAGTCGACCTTCTCCTTAGTCTGCAAGCAGAATCGGATCAGGATAATGCATTATCGACCAACCGCAGGCTCCGGAACCGTATTCTCGGGGCTTAGAGGCGTGCTAAACCCAATCTGGACTGCCCGGAACCGACGAGGTAAATCAACCAAAAATCGATTCATCCAAATTCTTGAAAGAATCTGAGCGGATGAATGCCTCGTGGCTAGATATCCTTGCTGTTCAAGGAGGGGCTAATGACCAATCTGGTTCTCGGCGGGGTCGCTTTGGCGACGATGTCGAGTTTGAAGTTAGAGCGCTTATTGGGCGCCGCAACTCTTTTAGGAATTAACGAGATTGATACCGCTCCGAGTTATGGATTATCGGAGGAAAACATTGGGCGGTGCGTGAAAAAATCCGAGTGGAAGATAAACACCAAAATCGGGAAACCTAATGGTGGTTGCCCGGATAGGCAAGAAATCATTCAGAGCGTGAACAACTCCTTAAAAGGTCTCAGGATTGAAACGATAAATACATTATTTATTCATTCGCTTCCAGCGAGTGAAGTCACTCATGAGATTTTGGAATCCATGAATGAACTAAAAACTTCAGGTAAAATCTTAAACATAGGGTACTCGGGAGATGGTGCAGACCTACACTCATTAGTTAGAAAATTTCCGTTTGATGCTTTGCAGGCTTCACTTAACATCTTGGATCTGTCCAATTACGAATCTATAACAAGTAATGAAAATAAGATTTGGTATATAAAGAGAGCGTTGTGTAATCAAGTATTTAGAATAAAGCCTAAGCTAGAACTAGTAGAATTTCTTTCTGGCCGAAAGAATAGAATAGTAAATGATAAAAATGCTTACAGTTTCCGCTACACGGAGTTATTCGGCAACAGAATGTTGAGTCAAATGAAGGCAAAAAAAATGCTTACTTTCCTTCTTTCTCTCAGATTAAATGCGTCAATAATAGTTGGCACCTCCAGCATTGATCACTTAAGCCAGCTGTCCCAAATAGCTAATGACCCAGACTTGTGGGATGAAGAAACTTTAGAGGAACATTTCATAAAGTGGAATAGGATTGCTCAATTATATAACTGGAATGCTCTAGTTTAATGAGGTCAATCGATTTGGAAATTACAGAATACCAATGACTAAGAAATCAATCACTTTATACATAACCGGCAAAGAATTGCATGGGAAAACTGGGTCTATTCACTTGGATGAAAGGTATTTATTTCAATTTCTTTGGTCGGCACGACGGTTCACCTTACTGAAGTTTCTTCATAACATTTCATTTGAATACCTGACTTTAAACCCCGGACTTCTGTCTCTCATAAAAGTTGCATATTCGAGGCTCTCAGCCTTGTGCAAGCAGAATGGAATCCTAAAAACTCTTGTGCACTTTTTTCCCTACAAGATTACAATTAACATTTCAGGACAGGAAAACTTCTATCCCCATAAAGTGGCGATAATTGGAGATAGTAGGGAGATCTGGACCTCCCGGATTGCAGTTAATTCTGGGTCGACACCCTACGCACTTGACCATTCGCAGGAGTACGACTTTGCAAGATTCCAAAACAATTTCTCGGCTTTTCTTTGGGAATGCAATGTAACTGACCAGCTGACACACAGATTTGGCACATTGAAAAATTCAGGTGCGAGACCTTTCTTGAGAGCTTCTGAGGCTTTTCTTGAGAAGGATTTAGTGGAGGGAGTGCTTGTTTATCACAAGCTTGAGAATGCAAAGATTATGCATGCAAGGACTGTGATTTCCTCCGATGAAATTTACCCCTCGGATCTACACAATTACGTTGACGGATCATGGCCGACTGATTTAATTCATCAGCGAGGTGAGCATAAGTATTTCTTTAATTTTGTGACCCTAGAAACTAAATTCAGCGGCCCGCACATGTTTTTTGGGTCTTCCACAAGCTGGTTTCATTTTCTGGTCGAGGTATTACCTCGATATCTCTTATTTGATCGAGATATTCTAAAATCTTGCGTTCCAGTAATGGAAATAAAAACTCCTCCCCAGATCTTAGAGGTGCTTTCACTGATTACAAGTAATGCTCCGGTGTTGCTATCTCCTGGAGAGTCTGCGGAATTTGAAACTCTTCACGCTTGCACAGAATCACGGTTTGCTCTCGGATTGGATCTCTTGAATCGCAAGCAAGACATCTTGCTTGTTCAAGGATTCTTCCGATCTCATTTTGATTTACCCTCGGAGTCGGGAGAGCGGTTGATATTTATTCGGAGAAGTAAAAATCTTTTTAGATATTCAGCAGATGCAGCATTCCTGGAAGAATTTTGCAAGGGGTCGGGGTTCGAAATTGTTGATACTGGAGCGATGTCTATGAAAGAGCAAGTGGATTTATTCGCCTCCGCCAAACTGGTAATTGGGGAAACTGGTTCTTCTCTAACCAATCTACTTTTTTGTAATCGCGATACAGTAGTAATTGAATTGAATCTTCACGAATTTATGCCTGGATTTTTTGCCGACTTCTGCAATGTGCTTGATTTAAATCATGTTGTTGTAGACCAAATTTTTTCAAATGGCAAGAAACTTAAGGTTGGCGTTGGGGGCCATTGTTTGGATATTGAAGAATTTCTTCAGGCATACATATAGATTCATCGCATCTATATGTTCGTGTTGTAAGTTCCTAACTCGTAAGGCAGAATGGTGAGATGGATATTTCAAAGCCTATACAGGAATTTGTTTCAGGGCTCGCGGCTAGTGAAAAAGATTTATTTCCCTTTTTGGCCAATTTAGCAAAAGACTTTGATGAGACTAAGGACACGGTGTATTACTCCGGTCCATATTGGTCCACAGAGGAGGTTGAAGTGGCCATAGAAAGTCTACTCGCGGGGAAATGGCTCAGTTCTGGCGAAAAGGTAAACCAGTTTGAAAGAGCATTTTCTAAATACTTCAATTCTGCAGAATCATTGATGGTCAATTCTGGTAGCTCAGCTAATCTAGTAATGATTGCGGCGCTAAAGGATTATTTTGGTTGGATTGATGGGGATGAAATTATTGTTTCCGTGGTTGGTTTCCCAACCACTGCGAATTCAATTCTACAAAATGGTTTGGTCCCTCGTTTTGTAGATATTGAGTGGGACGATTTGAACTGGAGTATTGATGCAGTTCGAGCTGCAATTGGACCGCGGACCAAAGCGTTGTTTATGTCTCCAGTTCTAGGTAATCCCGGGGATTTTGATTCAATCCTAGAAATTGTGGAGAGTTGCAACATTGAGTTAATTCTTGATAATTGTGATTCGCTTGGTTCCAAATGGGGAGGGAAATTCCTCAACGAATATGCAGTCGCTTCGTCATGTTCATTTTACCCCGCACACCACATTACGACGATGGAGGGCGGAATGGTCTCAAGCAAGAACGAAGAGGTGATTAAAATTGCAAGGAGTTATGCGTGGTGGGGAAGAGGTTGCTACTGTGTTGGGCGGCAAAATTTACTCCCAAACGGCACTTGTAAAAAACGTTTTGACACTTGGATCCCAGGTTGTTCCACGATCGTCGATCATAAATATGTCTTTGACAAGATTGGCTACAATTTAAAACCACTTGACCTGCAGGGAGCAATCGGCTCAGTCCAACTTAGAAAATTTCAAGAGATTCACGACTTACGCAGACAAAATAAGGCCGCTATCGACGCCTTATTTTTACAGATTCCGGGCTGCAATATAATCGGTGAACACAGTAACTCAGAGGTCTCTTGGTTTGGCACTCCAATCGTCTGTGATTCATCTGAACTTAAATCTAAGTTGGTGATGCATCTCGAGAACAACAGAATCCAAACGAGGAATTATTTTGCTGGGAATCTTCTAAGACAGCCAGGATACGCACATCTAGGTGACTGGGAAGATTTCCCGAATGCAAGCCTGGTCTTGGAAAGAGTATTTTTCGTTGGCGCGTCCCCCACAATCAATCAAATGATGATAAATCGAATTGGAAAGGTTTTATTGGAATTTAGCGAACTTGCTCAGTAGTTGGATCCTATCTGAGTTAATAGAATGTCTTTCAGGCAGCCAGTCTCCAACAATTAAAATGAGGTTTTCTTTTCTTCATTTTCGTGACCGGGCTCTACTTTAAGTCTTGATTTAGTGATTTAGGCTTGTTGCTTGGTTTGATTAATAGCTAGATACCTTGAATGTTCGAGTGTATTTCTCCGAGGGCCTCCATTTATGAAAATGGTTTAATCCAAGACTGCGAGACCAGATGGCGTGGAAAGATGCACAGCAACAATCCCTGATTGGTCATCATTTGCTGCTGGGTCGATCCATTCGATTTTTATATCACCTAGGGATTTCAGGATGTCTGTCTTGAACCACGAATCAGCTAACTGGTCATTATCTGCAATTACAATCCTTTCAATTTTAGCAAGTGGTGTTCCATCCTGTGATGGGTGATCCGCAGACAACCATTGGATAAAGAACGGAAATTCACGAGTATCGGCAATCTCTTTGACTCCGATTTGCTTCCACTTTAGATCTGTCCCATTTGGACGGGTGCGATGTGCTTCAACTGCGTCGCGGCCAAACTTTTCAGCAATTGGAGAGATGTCTTTGGTACTAAAAACCCAGGTAAACCAACCACCACCTTCATTTGCTTTCTTTAAAACTGCCGCACCCCATGGGGTTTGTTCTGTGGCTGGATGATCAAGAGGGCAAACAACTTCGATGTATTGACCATTCTTAAGTGCGCAAGTGAAGTTACGTGTTCCGAATCGTGGGTGAATTCCACCGTCCACAAAAGTGCTACCAAGTCGTGAACCGAGGCGTTGCACGGTGTCAGCTAATTGATCATGGGAAGTCACATAAGAAACATGGTCTAGGCGCATGGTGGAATTCTGCACCATCTCAAGGGGTGGTGCTGACCATCGCTACAGGCTGAAAAAGTCGCTTATTTGCGCGCCAACTCGCACATTAACGCTTCGCAAGTCAATAAAGGGGCTGCATTCATAGCTAAGAGCTTACGAGCTTCCATCGTAGCGCTCATTTTTTGAACCGTTGAGTGTGTGGAAATACTTGATGCGTAGCCAACTACCTCTGTTTGCATATCTGTATTGATAATTGATCCAGCGCCGCCCGCTTGGACCATCATGACATCCCGGTAGAAAGTAGCTAGGTCAAGGAGTGCTCCATCAATTGAGTCACGTACCATGCGCGTTGCTCGAGACTTTTGTTCCTTCTCTAACTCCTTTACTGCCTTCGCCACGCCCGTTGCCATACCTCGGCCAGTTGCGCCTTTTCCGTAAGCTTCTTGGAGCTTCTCAACTTCTTTCTGGTCACGTTCCTCGGATGTTGCTTGTGCTTCAGTGGTTGCAATATCAATGAGTATTTGAGCGGCTTGGATGGCAGCAGCGAGCGAACCAAGTTGCAGTGGTAGTTGCATAATTACTTTTCTGTTACTACGAACCGATTCAGTGGTTGCTAAGAATTTTGCTCGCCCAATATGTCCCTGACTTACACGGGCTGCAAAATCAGCCATTGTTGGTGAAATGTTGTCACGTCTTATAAGCACTTGAGTGACGGCTTCTATCGATGGTGTGCGCATTTGGAGATGGCGGCAACGAGAGCGAATTGTTGGTAAAACATCGTGAAGTGTTGGCGCACAGAGTAACCAGACTGTGCGGGTTCCTGGTTCTTCAATTGCTTTGAGAAGTGCGTTTGCTGCTGATTCAGTAAGTCGATCTGCATCTTCCATAACGACCACACGCCATCCACCCATTGATGGTGCCCAGGCAACACGAGTAAGTAGTTCGCGGATTTCTTCTACTTTGATGGAAAGTCCTTCTGTGCGAATAACTTCAACATCAGGATGCCCACCGGTTGCTGCCGATTGGCATTCATTGCAGGCGCCACATCCTTGATGTGGGCAGATAAGAGCCTGAGCAAAGGCAACGGCTGCTGAGGATCTGCCGGACCCTGGTGGGCCCGTAAAGACCCAGGCGTGGGTCATTTCTTGTGAATCTGAGTGTGCCCGTGATGCTGCAACAGCGCCCTTAAGGATGTCGATGATGTGTTCTTGGCCTACTAAATCATCAAAAACGGAAGCCATTTACTTGCGAAACTTTCGTTTGGTTTCTTGGTTTGCATTCCGTTTTAGCGCTGGAAGTTCTGCCACACGGGTGGTGATTTGAGTGTGGATTTCTTTAACCGATTGTGTGCCATCAACAACAAAGTAACGCTCAGGATCCATCATGGCAATCTGTAGATACTCTTGGCGCACTCGCTCATGGAAATCATTTGACTCTGCTTCAAGGCGATCTCGTGATTGCAATCTGCCTAAACCAATTTCGGCTGGAACATCGATAAGAATTGTGAGAGTTGGGTACAAACTTTCGGTAGCCCAACGAGATATACGTGCAACTTCTGTTGGATTAAGCACTCGACCTGCTCCTTGGTAGGCAGCAGATGAATCAAAATATCGATCAGAGATAACAACTTCGCCTCTATCAAGCGCTGGTCTAATGACCGAATAAACATGATGTGCACGATCTGCTGCATAAAGAAGAGCTTCAGCACGTGGTGAGATGTCGCCAGTTTCATGCCCGAGAAGAATTTTACGTAAATCTTTACCAAGTTCAGTTCCACCAGGTTCGCGAGAGAGTAGAACCGTTTCACCTTCTCGTTCTAGCCATTGAGCTAACAACTTCGATTGTGTTGATTTACCAGTTCCTTCTCCGCCTTCGAATGCAATGAAGATTCCTTGGGTGGTTTGACCAGTAATCGCTCCAAGCTCACCTTGTAAAGCGGCCAATACATCTGACCAGAGAGAAACATTGGGGCGGTCCTTCATTTGGTGATATGAAACTGAACCGATGAGCACTGCGATAAGGCCAGCTATACCGATGGTGATCTGAGCGCCGTTGTAATCAAGTGTCAGATTTTGGAATTCATAGCGGTGTTCACCGATAGTGGCAGCGATGATGGGGGCGATTGCTAGGACTGCCACCAAAGTAATGCGAATAAGTGACTGTACGAAGGCAAAGGTGCGACCTCTTATTTCATCGTGGACTTCCATGCCCAGCATGGTGAAGCCAGTAACCCAGGCGATACCGCTAAAGGCTCCCAAGATTGTCACGATAATGACTGAGAGAACTAAGTTAGAGATGAGCGCAAGAAGGACTAGGAAGATTCCTGATGTTGTAAGGGATGCTCCAAATAACCTGCGACGAGAGAACTGTGCAAATATCTTTGGTCCAAATGCGATACCAATAGCAAGACCTGTAAAGACTGCACCAAAGAGAACGCCGTACGCTGCATCACCACCACCGAGATCGCCTACAAATGTGCGAGCAAGTCCGATAACAGCACCAGCTGCAGAGAAAGCGCCGACCATTCCAATAATGAGGCCACGGATAATCTTTGACTCAGAGACAGCTTTCCAACCTTGAATTAGTGACTGGCCGACATTAGATGAGTTATCACTCTTAGCAGCAGCGCCCTTTGGAATCTCTTTAATTCCAAAAACGGTCCAGGCAGCAAAAAGGAATGAGATTGCATTGATATAGAGCGCAATATCAATCGAGTTACTAGGAATTAGTGGACTGATTGCAGCAATTGCGCTGGATAGAAGAGTGAGGATGGAAAAGAGAATTGCAGCGATTGGTGCTGTGCCGTAAGCGGCAAGGAGTGAAACTTGATTTGCACTTTCAAGTTTGTCGCGCGGGACAAGGTTGGGAACAGATGCTTCTTTAGCCGGTGACCAAAAGAGTGTTAAGCACTCAACCAAGATCATGGCTGTATAGAGCCAGAAGTATGTGTTAACGATTGGAATAGAGATATAGAGCGCAGCACGCATGATGTCGACGTTAAACATTAAGCGGCGGCGGTCAAAGCGATCTGCGATTACTCCTGCGATAGGGCCAAGAAAGACCGCTGGAAGAAGGCGAGCGATAAAGACACCTGCGATTGCAAAGTTAGCGGTTGCATAAGATCCACCAGAAAGTTGCTGGGCCATTGCTGTTGTTGCAAGTAGGCCAAGCCAATCTCCCAAAGAAGAGAAGAGCATGGAGTTCCAGAGCTTGCGAAAGGCTGGGATAGCAAGGACGCCTCGGGTGGCCTGCGGCGCGGGGGCAGCAGGGTTGGGCAGGCCTTGAGTCATACGGTGAGTCTATCGGGGGGCGCTGATAGGCCTAGAAGAGGCTTCTAATACTCTCTTCTAGAGAATACTTAGAGGTAAAGCCCATCGCTGACTTTGCAAGGTTGATGTCAGCGCATAAGAAGGCTGGGTCGCCGGCGCGACGAGGACTTTCGATGACTTGGGTGTCTGACTTGTTTGTGGCTTCTAATACAAGTTTGATGATCTCGCGCACTGATGCGCCACGACCCGTGCCGATGTTGAGTGCAGGTGGAAGAGGTTTGGTGGCATCTGCGGCAGCTAAATGTGCACGAGCGATGTCGCGGACATCAACGTAGTCGCGAATACATGTGCCATCTGAGGTTGGGTAATCGGTACCAAAGATTTCAGGGGCCTTACCTGCATTTAGTTTGCCGAGAACGATAGGGACAAGATTTTCTACCGAGTTATCAAGTAGCTCTGGGGCTGCGGTGCCAACTACGTTAAAGAAGCGCAGGGACGTGCCGTGGTTACCAGGAGTATTGATAAAGGCTGTGACTTTGGCTTCTGCTTGGTATTTGGAATCACCATAAGGAGAGATAGGTGCCTTTGGTCCATCTTCTTTACATGGATCCATCGAATCAGGTGATCCATAGACAGCTGCAGTGGATGAGAAGATAAATTTTTTGACGTTATTGCGCTTTGCGATATCGATAAGTTCATTTGTAGCGGTGAGGTTTACTTCAAAGTATTCATCTGGTTTTTCCATGGATTCACCGACTGCTTTGAGAGCTGCGGTGTGGACGATGCCATCAATCTTGTATTTGCGGATGACGCCTTCGATTTCGTTGTAATCGCGGATATCGGCTTTGATCAGCGGGATATCGATGTTGTGCTTGGTGCGCAGGTAAGAGATGCGGTGTTCAAGGCCTTGGTAGAGAGAGTCGTAGATGACGACA
>JACCDO010921568.1_pt1 | contig 30842 bp, 21 predicted proteins | sample 7446101 | NCBI WGS metagenome assembly JACCDO01 (sample SAMN15323440, study PRJNA562643) | freshwater metagenome | isolation source: river surface water | place: USA:Blue River Watershed | collected 2017-08-16
CATGGGCGGCAAAACGGAAAATAGACAGGTCTTTCGGCCCTTGCTTGTCGCCCTTAGTGGCCCATTGGGTCATGGAGGCGGAACCGGCAGCGGGGGTGATGATTTTGGTAATGCCTTTGTCTTGCAGGTGTTTATCACCGGCCAGCACTACGCCGGTATTGACGCTGCCGATCACCCCAGACAAGTCCGCCATGGACGCCAGCTCTTGGGCGATCAAGGCGCCCCGGTCGTTTTTCGCCTCGTCGTCCCGTTCGATAGCTTCGATTTTCATCTTCTTGCCAGCGACATCAATCCCGCCTGCGGCATTGATTTCCGCAATCGCCAACTTAGCCCCGTCACGCATAGACGCGCCCATGGGCGCCGAACCGCCACTAAAAGGCCCGGTAATCGCAATCTTTACCGTATCCCCCGCCCAAACCGCCCCAGCCAGCACACTGGCCACACAGGCCGCGATGAGTTGTTTTTTCATGTTCTTGTCTCCTCCTTGGTTGGAAAGCACGCATTCTATGCTCGAACGCCTAATTCAGGCCCAGGGCGTATTTCTCACCAGCAGTTCTCATTTAGGGGGCACGTTAATGAGCGGCAGCCGTAGCCCGGAGGAGCGAAGCGAGTCCGGGAGCCGATTTTCCCCCGAGAGGCGCCATTCCCGGACTCGGCCCATGGCCTCCTCCGGGCTACACGACCACACAACAGCGCCGCCCCGCTCTCGACCCTCGACTCCCCACCCTCACCCCCCGGACTCGGCCCATGGCCTCCTCCAGGCTACACGACCACACAACAGCGCCGCCCCCGCTCTCGACCCTCGACCCTCGACTCTCCACTCTCGACTATTCACTAGACTTTACCGAGCTTTTCTTGTTTCATGCCGCCTTCGCAAAATCTCACCCAGAAAGCTTAGTCGGCTCTGGGTTTGTCTTGGATGTGTTTCTTATGACGTTGCCCGCTGCTTATTCTTGTCCCGATACGGTTACCACGCGGCCTGAGCAGCCAGAGCGCCGGGGTATGGGGATGGTCTATTTTGGTTTGGGGCTGGGGGCGTTTGTGTTGGCCTTGTGCAGCATGTTGCTGTACCAAGTAGTGCGTGTGGATGTGTTGCTGTTGGGGCTGCTGGCGGCCTTGCCGGTGACGGTGTTGGCGGGCTGGCGGATACGCCAAGTGCGGGGCCATGCCGATACGGTGACGCAGCATCTCGCGCAGCTAACGGCACAGCACCAGCAGTTGGCGCAATTGGTGGCGCAGCTGCCTATGGGGGCGCTGGTGCTGCAAGACGGGCGGGTGGCGTTTTGCAATCACGAGCTGTGCTGTGTGTTGGACCAAGAGCAGAGCGCGGTGCAGGGCGCGTCGTTTTTGGAGTGGGTAAAAGAAGACGACCGCTCGGGCTTACTGGATTTTTTAAGCCAGGGTGGGGTGCAATTTGCCACGCTGGAAATGCGTTTAATGGGCAAGGATGGGGATTATTTCCCCGCTCGGGTGCATGTGCGGATGGTGCAATGGCAGGCACAGCCCGCTGTGATTTGCCTGCTAGAAAACATCAGCGCCCACAAAATGGCGGAAGAAAAAATCCGCAATCTGGCCTTTTTTGATCCCCTGACGGGGCTGCCCAATCGCCGTTTGATGCTGGATCGGCTGCGTATTGCCACGGCGGCGAGCCAGCGCAGCCGTGCCCATGGCGCGTTGATGTTCATTGATTTGGACAATTTCAAAACCCTGAACGATAGCCGGGGCCATGATGTGGGGGATTTGCTGCTCAAGGAAGTGGCGCGGCGCTTGAATAGCAATGTGCGCGCTGAAGACACCGTGGCCCGTTTGGGGGGTGACGAATTTGTGGTGCTTTTAGAGACCTTGAGCATCTTGCCGGACGAGGCCCGGCAGCAGGCGGAAATCGTGGCGCGCAAAATTTTAGCGTCCTTGGATTTGCCCTATGCCTTGGGCGGGGTGGAGCACCACGGCAGCGCCAGTATGGGCGTGACCTTGTTCCAAGGGCAGGGCGTGGCGTGTGACCAGATTGTGAAGCAGGCGGATTTGGCCATGTATCACGCTAAGTTTGCTGGGCGGGCCACCATGCGCTTTTTTGAACCGGCCATGCAGGCGGCGGTGGATGCGCGCTCGGCAATGGAAGCGGAATTGCGGCGTGGCATTCGCCAAGACGAATTCGAGCTGTATTACCAACCTCAAGTGAATACGGCGGGGCAGGTAGTGGGGGCGGAAGCCCTGGTGCGCTGGCGCAATAGCCGGGGCGAGCCTTTAACCCCGGCGCAATTTATCCCCCTGGCGGAAGAGTCCGGCCTGATTTTGCCCATGGGGCGGCGCATTTTGGAGCACGCCTGTGCCCGTTTGGCCGCTTGGGGCCGCCATGCGGATACGGCGTATTTGTCGTTGGCGGTGAATGTCAGCTCTAAGCATTTCCGCGCCAGCCACTTTGTCGATGATGTGCGCGATGCCTTGGCCTATAGCGGTGCTAATCCTGAGCGCTTGGTTTTGGAGCTGGCGGAAGAAGTGCAGTTGGATGATTCCGCGACCAAGATGGAAAAACTGCGTGCCTTGGGGGTGCGTTTTTCTCTGGATCACTTTGGTATGGGCTATTCGTCTTTGCTGTATTTGCGCCACTTGCCCATCGCCCAAGTCAAAATCGCCCACACCTTTATCCGCGACATTGTGGTGAACGATAACGATGCGGCCATCGCCAAGGCCATTATTGCCATGGCCGTGAGCTTAAATCTGGATGTGGTGGCTTCGGGGGTAGAAACCGCAGAGCAGTGGCAGATGTTGCAACAAGAAGGCTGCCGTTGCGGTCAGGGCTATTTCTTTGGCCGTGCCGTGCCCGCTGCCGAATTCAGCGTCCAGCCCCAGGTATAGGGGCTGGCTTGCGCCTCACAAGGTGGGCCACTGACTAAAGCCCTCTGGGGGCAGATGTTCTAGTTCGGCCCATTCCACTTCGGTACGGCTCACTTCGGCACCATCCGGCCCCCGTTGCGCCCAAGTAATGAGCTGGGCCAACACCTGATCGGGGCCGCCGATCAAGGCTTCCACTGTGCCATCGCCGCGATTGCGCACCCAGCCCCGTGCGCCTAGACGCTGGGCTTCTTGCACCATGCTCCAGCGATAACACACCCCTTGCACCAAGCCGTGAATCCGTAAACGTCGTGCTTGCATGGTCGAGTTCTCCTTATTGATCTTTGTGGCGCCTAAGGCCACTTGGGGGCGGGGAGACTACACCGAAAAGTCCGGGGCTGGTAACGTTCTTTGTGCAGGCACGCGGCTAATATTCCAATGGTTAACCGCCCAATTTCGTAATGTCATCAGGTCTAAACCGTCCGGTGGCGTGCTTTGACCTAAGAAATTCAAAATAGTGCGCCACACCTGCACCGGCTCTAAACCATGCAGCGCCTTAGCCTTGGTTTGCTTAGAAAGCTTTTCCCCTTGGGCATTGGCGGCCACGGGTAAATGGGCGTAGTGGGGCGTGGGATAGTGCAAGGCCTGTTGCAAGCGCACTTGCCGGGGCGTGGAATCCAGCAAATCCGCGCCCCGCACCACATGGCTAATGCCCTGGGCGGCATCATCCACCACCACCGCCAACTGATAGGCCACGATGCCATCGGCCCGGCGCAGCACAAAATCCCCCACACTGGCGGCCACGTCTTGCTGGAAGGGCGCTTGAATCCGCTCATCAAAGCCCACCAGCCCCGGTGCCACCGCGAAACGCCACGCCCGCGCTGCTCGCCCCGGCGCTAAGCCCGTGCGGCACGTGCCGGGGTAGCGCATCTCTGTGCCCGGCACATGGCCCGTCACCGAATCGCTGATTTCCTTGCGCGTGCACCCGCAGGCAAACACCACGCCTTGGGCCTGCAAGTCGTGCAACACCTGCTCATAGACCGGCACGCGCTCGCTTTGCACCCACACCGGCCCATCCCAATGTAGAGCGTAACGCTCCAAGGTGCGCAAAATATCGTCCGCCGCACCGGGCATATTGCGCGGCGTATCCAAATCTTCCATGCGCACCCACCAGAGTCCCCCGTGGTGCTTGGCATCCAAATAGCTGCCCGCCGCCGCAACCAATGAGCCAAAATGCAAAGGGCCGCTTGGCGATGGCGCGAAGCGGCCTATATAAGGACTAACTGATATACTTTCCCCGTTCATGGTGGCGCAGTTTAACAGTCCGCTCTAAAGCGGCCCACACCACGCCCCCCCAACCCCCACAGGAGCAGCCCAATGGCCAGCATTGAAATCACCAAAGAAAACTTCCGCAACACCATCGAGAACAACGATATTGTCATTCTCGACTTCTGGGCCGAATGGTGTGGCCCCTGCCGCAGCTTTGGGCCGGTGTTTGAACAAACCTCGTTGCAATACCCTAACGTGGTATTCGGCAAAATCAACACCGAAGAGCAACAAGAAATCGCTGCCAGCTTCAACATCCGCTCCATCCCCACCCTGATGGTGTTCCGCGAGCAAATCATCCTCTACTCCGAAGCCGGTTCCCTGCCCGCAGGCCAACTGCAACAACTCCTCGATCAAGTGTTATCCCTGGATATGGACGACGTACGGCGCCAGATCGCGGAAGAAGAGGGAAAACAAGGGAAATAAATAGCCCTCAAGACCGGGCACGTTTTTCCAGTGCCTGTTGAATGTCGTCAGCCCAAGCCGCTTGGGCCTGACGCGCCCGCCGGGCCGCCGCAATGAGCGCCAGATTATTGGCGGTGGTTTCCGGCTCCCAGGGTTCCCGCACATGGGCCAAGGCATCCGCCAAGGCGCCCTCGGCGGCATCCTGATCTAAGGCCAACACCGCCAGCTCTAGGGCCGTGGCGTAATCCCAATAATCCGGCTGACCATTGGCCATGCGCCGTTCCACTGCGTAACGCACCACCGGCAACAGGCTGCGGCGCCGGGGATCATCGGCTAATTCCATCAGCGTCACCGCGTTAATGCCCGGATAAGCATCCCGCCAATCGGCCTCGAAGCCTTGCAGATAGGCGGCAATGGCTTTTTTCAGCAGGCCACGGGCCAGAGCGCTTTCCCCTGCCTTCAGCGCCGCCTGCCAGCGGTCTTTGTACACCCGCCCTAAGAGGCCGCAGCTTTCACTGCTGGCACCCCGTTCCGCGATCAAGTCCGTCAGCACCCGCTCCGCCGCTTCCCCTTCACCAAGACGATTCAGGGCAAAGCCCAGTTGCTCCCGGATCATCACCGTGCGCGCTAAAGGCTCAGCCATGCGCGCCTGCAAATCCACCATCCGCCCCCAGGCCTTGACTGCCCGGTAAGAGAGAAACAAATCCACCACCACCGCCGCATCTGCATCCCCCAGCGCCCCAAGGGATTGTTCAATCGCCAGCAGTGCCGCCTCCCCCTGGCGCCGCGCTGCCGCTAATTGCCCCTTCACCGACTCGGCGTAACGCACCCGCTCCCGGAAGACATCGGTTTTCAAGCGCTGAATATCCGGGAAGCCATTTAACAATTGGAACACCGGGCTATCGGTGCTGGGCTCACGGGCGGCACGCAAACTCGCACTCAGGCGCGCTACATCCTCCGCCACCGCACAGGGCCGCCCATCCGCCTCCAAGTGGTAGGGCTGGGCACGCAAACCATTCACATCAAACGGCAATTGCCCCCAGTCTTTGGCAAAAATCGCCAAGGTCGCCCGAGGCAGCACCGCATGACGTACCCCCAGCTCGTAAAACACATTGGCGTTAGCCGTAGTTAAATCCGCCACCGCGTACTCACACAACACCAGCCGCTCAAACATGGGCTTATGAATCAAACCCCCCACCTGTTCCTCATCCGCCCGCAACGGCTCCAAGCCCGCTGCCTCTACCGCAGGCTTAATCAGTTGTTGATAGACAGCATCAAAATCCACCATCCGACCATCACTGGTCGGTTTGTGGCCGAAGGGCATTAGGATGAAGCAGAGGGGGGCGGGCATGGTGGGCTCAAATAGATGGAACATCTTGTTAATATCAATGCTCTAAAACTAGCTAAATACCTGTAGAGAGATAGTAGCCTCCGGGTTTAGACCCCGGATTAATGGGGACGAAGTAGCGATTGATATTTGGATCATGAATCTTGATATACCAGCCTTGCATGCTAGTGTCGGTATCCCAATGGGCGACAACTGAAGGTGTCTTTAAAAAATAATACCAATCATCTTCTTCGATCCCTTCAATGATAAAAGGCTTATCTAGGGCTTTAAAGCGTGATAATTCACGAGGAATAGTCTTCTCTCTATTGCTCTTATTCCAGCAAATATTCATCACATGAGATGTGTACTTAAAGTCTACTTTGGCCTTAGTGCACAGCTCTTGCAGTTCTAACCGAGCAACTAAATCAAGTTCGTTACAGTCATCAAATACTAGTCGCAATTGTAAGTTGCGCAGATCAGTGGCTAGGGCTTGGCATTGCTCAACGATATAATTTCTTTCCTCTACAAAGCCATGTAACTTTTTCTTTGGAGGTACAGGGAAGTCCTCATTTAGTTCAACGAAAATTATTTGCTTAGATTCGTCTGAATATTGCTCACGGAGCAAAGGCTTAAATAATGGATGCTGTAAGCTGAGAGGGTCTAAGTTGATACTAAAAAATAACTTTTCGGTTCTTTGGCTAGTGTTTAAGCAAGTAGATAGTTGATTGGCAGTGTGTAGACCAAGTGCGAAAAGAGCAAGATAGAAATCCTCGTTCTTCATACCCAGGGCTTGTGCTGCCTCCTTTATCATAGGGTAGGTTCTGCCTAAAGCATCCCCTGCTAGCATTTCAAAGCCTAACAGTGTTCCTTCACTATATCCCGGAATAATTTTCTCAATGGGCTCAAAGCGGATGCGTAAAGAGCCCAGAAAATTTAAGAAGAGTGGGTCTTTGTCTTTTTGGATAAGTTCTCCTTGGTAGTCTGGTGTCTTAGCCGCTAATTTTAATAATTTGTTGACCCACTCAGGAATACCTGTTGTTTCTGGGACAGGAGGGCGTGGCTTTAAGAGGCAGTCCCTTGTTCTATTCAGTATTGTCAAAACTTGGTGTAAATAATTAGTGTCACCAATCCCTAGTTTATTAAACATCTTGAATTGCTGGGTAGTAGAATCTAATAGAAATGGATTTGGTCCTGCATGTTCTATACCGAGTCTAATATCATCTATTACAGATATTTTACTTTTTTCGGTGGACGGATTCAGTAGAGAGAATTCAGCTCTGCTGGCTAATGCCCAGTAAGCATCGTGTCCCCCCTTATTAATATCTTGCTCGATTAGAGGAAACGCTATAGCACGTAACTCGTGGATAGTCTGGTTCCAAGAGGCCTGATCTTCAGGAAGAACCAAATCCAGATCTTGAGCAACAACCATTAGGCTGACCGCATTTACACACGGGTAGTAGTTATTCTCTTTAGAAGCTGCCGTACGGTAACCCTCAATCGCAGCAAAGAGCTCGTCTTTTTTTGTTCGTGCAAGGCTTCGGGTGCTTTCCACGGTTTTTTCAGAAGCAAACCATTCCATGCGCCACAGTTCTTTGCTCAGCCTAGCTAACAAGGAAGCACTTTCGTTTTTTTCGGTAGAGGGCAAACGCATGGCTTCTTGTAGTAATTGTGCAGCCTGTTCAAAATTGTTGGGCGAAATACGTCCCAATGCTTGTGCTTTCAATTCCCGAGCTTTGACGGAGTCTGGATAATTCTTCATGCAGAGTTCACAAACTTCTATCGCATCATGGTATTCCATTAGGTTGCGTAGTGATTCTGCCGCTTTAATGTAGTCATCTTGGCTTAATAAACTGCTATTTGTTACATAATCTTTAATGCTATGCTTGTTTCCTATGGATATTAGCCTTTGTAGGCTTATTACATTATTTTTCATGTTTATAATCCTTTCTTTTTTTGAGTGGTTTTGTCTATGTTTTTTGGCTAATATTTAATTATCCATAAGAATTTAGTCTGTCATTTATTATGGCTATCTTTTAATTATTGCGTCCAAACTAACGACGAATTTTCCACGAATAGCTTAATATGATTTTTTACAAATACTTTTTGTTTTTTGTTGCCCATATTTTAATTGATAAAATAGAAATGCCTTTTCGCATAAGACTATTTTGGGCACCGGCCTGGTGCATGCCAATAGCTCTCCAGGTAATGGGCTCAAAGACTGGGCTACCAGAACTTCCTCCTTTAGTTTTGGCTTTGTAATACAAAGTGCTAATTTCCAAATTGGAATTTGGGTCAACTCTTTTTTTGATGTCACATAATTTATTATTTTGGAAAAAGAATTTCAGATTACCTCCACCAGGGTAACCAATAAGCAATATCTGATCTGAGGTCGAATCTGGTAGGGTTTCGCTTAGTCTCAGTGGCTCAATGCCAGTTAGGTCTCCGTTTAGGCGGAGCAAACAGGTATCCAGTTCCGACATCGGGGACTCAAAAAGCACGTCGTGGATCGTGCATACTGGACGACCAGGAGCGGCCTCAAAAAATACTTCTAAGTTTTCCAGTGGGGCAGGGCTTTCCGGAGTGTAATTTTCTGATTCGTGTATGACGTGAAAGTTAGTTAGTAAAAGACTTTCATGGAAGTTATATCCGAAATCATGGGCTTGGACTAAAAATCCAGTTCCAATTCCTTGCCCCCCTTTGTTCCGTAGAAGAGCTACGGCTTGGGCTCGGACGATCCCCATTTTCCACCAGCCGTAGGTTTTGATATTTTCTTCGTCCAGGAACTCCTCTAGCTCTATTTTTTGAGACATTTGGTTAAGCTGGGTGCGTAATACCTGAAATGGGATTTCCACCTGCCCACCGGGTAATCCGACAAGACGGATACGCATGGCGTTGATTAGGGCCTGCTTTTTTGGAGTGTCGTCGTCTAAGCCCCATATCTCAGTAAATTGACGTAAGGTACTGGCGACGTGGAAAGCGCTGAGATCGGGGTGGTGTAAGTATCTATGCAATCTGGGACGAGCGCTGTTCCAGTCCTCCAAGGCTACGGCCGCCTCTGCCGCGCTGGCATAGTCCCATGTATTCCAAACAGATTGTTGATCAAGAATGGCCAAAATATCCGCCGCTAGCTGCTTGGAGGTTTGATCCCGTGGTGCTTGACCTAATTTTTCCGCCCGGTATAGCAGGGCCACTAAATTTACGCCATGCCATACAGATTGTTTAGGCGCCTTGGTGTATGCCATGCGATAGATGTCAATTGCCATACTCAGAGCACGTCGCGCTGAATCAGTGCACTTATCTGGGGAAAGTACGAACAACTGTTTGTGGATGCGTCCTTGTAAACCAACAGCTTCCGACCAGTAATAGCTCCCAGCGTTGCTCTTTTGTTCCACGTCTCGTAATACCGCCAGAGCTGCCATCAAGTGGCCTAGTTCAATCAAACCCTGTCCGTACCAAATGGCAATTTCTGAGTCTTCTGGGTATAGCGCTAACAGCGGCTCCGCTAGGGTGATTAGTTCCGTGAAAAGACGGTGTTCTCTTAGTTTTGGCAACAGGGCACGGGCTTGTTGCTGCTGACTAGGCCCGAGATGGAGGGTGTCGGTGGCCTCGACTACTTGGCGTTGTAGCGTTTCGAGGGGCAGGGTAGTCATACGTGTGGAGGACGTTCTGTGGTTAGCGTTGTCTGATGTGAGGGAGATGGTGTCTTCAGTTGTGTTTCGACTAAACAGAACTTAGACCCCTGCCCAGATGGCTGCTAACTCTGCATCCGCAGACAAGAAGCCCGACAATTCCTCTGGTGTGGGCCAATCGGGATTGGTAAAGCGACAAGCACGGGATTTCTCTTGCTTTCTGTGCCAAACCGGAGCCATGAGCGAGCCATCTTTGGCGCATTGATAGGCGGTACGCACCCCCTGCCGGATTAAGCCATCAATAAACTCCGGTGCTCGGTTCATCTTGGAGGGGTAATCCAGCGGGCGGCCCTCAAGCAAGTCGAGAGGAATCAGGCTATAGGTGACGCGCTTGTGGTCTTGCAGTCCTTCCGGCGGTTCCATGTACAGCCCGTTGAGGGTTTCGATGGTGTTCAACTCGTGCCCCAAGGACAGATTGCCGATCAATTCATTGCGCCGATCCTGTACTTGCAGCGGGGTCTGAGGATGACTTTCTCCGGCGCTGGGTTGGTAGCGGCTGGGATTAATTTGGATCACCCACAGCAGATCTGGCTTGTCCTGCTTGTCCTTGCCACTAAAAAAATTGTTGATGGGGGGATTCTGAGAATACAGGCCGTCCCAGAAGTAGTGGTTGACGCGGTTGATACGAATTTCCTCCGCGTCGAACAACTCGGGAATGGCGGCGCTGGCCAACAGTTGGCTGAGGGTAAGATCTTGTCCTGGCAGGGGAAAAGCTGTAAAGGCACTGTCCGGGCGGCCGGCTTCATTGACGATATCGCAGGCGCCCACATAAAGCGCCATGCCGGGCCGCCCTTTGATAGTCGTCCGTCCCGGTGTCTTCGCCGCATCGCTGATATCGTCACGCATGCGTTCTTTAACTTTGTCCGACAGCAGCGGACTCACTGGCCATTCCGTTTTGGGGATCAGATTGCCAAAAGACGCAAACCACTGCCCCCACCAATTGCTGCTGCCCTCAAACCACCACAGGGGGTCAGGATTATCGAAACCGGAAATGGCTTTGTTCAATTGCCAAAATTTCAGCACCCGGCGGGCACCTTCGGCCCAAGGGTCCGACACACCGCCCGGATCGCTCCAGGCCATGGCCGCTGTGATAGCGCCGCCGGAAGTGCCGGACAGGCCGATGAGTTCTACCGGCAATTTTTTATCCTTATTCTGGAAATGCTGAAACGCCAGAAACAAATACGCCAACACCCCGGCGGTAAAGGCTGTATGGGCACCACCGCCCTGGCAGGCGATGGCGAGTTTGGGGATTGCTGGGCAAGGTTCGGTGCTGCTGGGGGATTTTTGGGTTGTGGTCATGATGGCTCCTGGTGTTAATCGGAACGCCGAGCTCCAGCTCGGCTAAGGGTGCCAGCCGAGCTGGAGCTCGGCGTTCCGGGTGGGGAAAGTTGTAGGGCGTGTTCCGCGTCTTGCAGTTCTGGCAAACGTCGCCCATAGCCGCACTCCTCAATCAGCTTCCGGGCTTCTTTTAAGGCGTCGTGGTCGGCGAACAGGCGGGCGCGGTGGAGGGCGAGGTCGGCGAGGTGGAGCTGCATGCCACCCCGGCGGGCGATGTCGTCGGCTTCGTCCAGATCAGTAAGGGCGTCGTCCGGGCGGCCCAAGGCGTGGTAAAGCAGGGCGCGGGTGAGCAGGCCACGGGGAACATCGTCCATATTGCCGGATGCGCGCAGGCCGGAGAGGGCGGCTTGGCTGTGGTCTTGGGCGTCTTGTCCTGGCGCTTGGTTTTGCAGCAGGTCGGCATAGAGCGCGCAACGGGCCAGGGTGAGGTGGTCGAGGGCGATGTCTAGGAGCCAATTGTTTTCGATGGCGATTTTCTGGGCGTAGGTCGCTCGTTGAGCGGCGGCATGGAGCTGCTTGAGCAGCTCTGTGCTAGGAGCGAGCGTACTCGCGATCTCCTGTTGTGGGTCGGCACCGGGGCCGACAAGGGCGCTGGATGGGATGCCCGGTAGCCCGGAGGAGGCCGTGAGGCCGAGTCCGGGGGCTGTGGCGGGCGAGGGAGCCCCGGACTCGCTGCGCTCCTCCGGGCTACGGCGGCTCTGGCCTGTAGGGGCGAATTTATCCGCCGCCAATTTCGGGCGAACATGGTCGCCCCTGCAACGCCATGCTGCCCGTTCCACCGGCCCAAGCAGCCCATCGCAATAGCGAAAACCTGGCAGCGAGTAGAGTAGCGGATACTGGGGCTGGCTTTGCTGCTGTAGGGCCTCGGCCTCGGCAAACAGCGTCTGGGCGGCTTCCGTTTCCCCTCCCTGATGCAGGGCATCGGCCAGGGTGGTGCGCTTACTCATGCGTTGAAATGCATCGCCACTCCGGTCGGCGTGGCTCACCGCCTGCCGGGCGCTGTCGGCGGCCTCGGTGATCTGCCCCAGAGTCAGTTGCAGTTCGCTGAGGTTGCTGTAGCCAATGGCGGCAAACTTCCATTCTGCCCGCGTTACGTACAGCTCCGCCCCCACCCGCATCGGCTCCAGCGCCTCGCTCAGTCGGCCCAGGGCGCGCAGACTGAAGGCGGCTTCATTGAGCAGCCACGCTTGAGCGGATTCCGACAAGTCCGGGGACAAGCGCCGCCAGGGCTCGGTGAAAAAGCAGGCCACCGCCCCCAGATCAGCGCCAACAGCGCCGAGTTTATGGGTACTGAAAGCCTCCCTGCCGCGCAGAATCCGGGCGTGATACACCTCGTCGCAGGCCTGCTGCACCAAGCCCGCCTTACAGCCATGCCCCACCGCTTGATACAGGGGTTGCAGTCCATCCAGGGTGTCGGGGAATTGCGGGGTGGTGGTGGTCAGATGCTGATACAAACGCCTATGCCCCTCGCGCCATGCTTCGGGTTGCTGAGTTTGCAAGCGGTGGGCGAAGTATTCCCGCACTAGGGGGTGGGCGTCGAGGCTGCCTGCGGCGGCGTCGAATTGCGCCAACCCCAGGCGATGCAAGTCGCTGAGGGTGTATTCCCAGTCAGAGTCGCTAATAGGGCCGACCTGCTTTTGGAAAAAAAAGCAGACTTTTTTCCACTGAAAAAGTGCCTCAGTTATGCCAGAAATCGGGGGCGCGGCACGTAACACTTTCAATAACGCCGCGAGAGCCGGGCGGTCGAACAAACCCAGGAGCCGCAGGGCCGCCAGTTGTCGGGCGCCGGACGGGCCTTCGCGGGCGAACCAGGTCTCGTAGGTGGCGATGGCGTGGAAGGCGTGGCCTTTGAGGCTTTTGTCGTTGGCGCGGGCGAAGTCCAATTCCTTCCAGCGCCGCACGTCGCCGCCCTTGGCGCGGGCCAGATAGCTGCCCACCAGACTTAGGGTGAGGGCGTGGCCTTTGAGCGCCGCGCTGACCGTTTTCAGTTCCGCATCGGCATCGGCAATGGCGGCTTGCCCAGCGCGCTGCACGCCCAATTGATGCAGCAGCTGTGCGCCGTCGGCCTCGGACAAATGGCCCAAATCCCACAGACTGACCCCGGCTTGCGGCTGCTCGGCGTTGCGTAGCCAGCCGTCCACATCCGCCAGCCGTTCCCGGCTGGTGAGCAGTAGTAGACTTTGCGCACCGTTGCGCGCCAGGGTTTGCAGCAGGGCTTTCAGGCCCGTGGCTTTGAGTTCCCCCGGCAGCGCCTGATCGGTGGGCGGGTATTGCAAAGGCTCCAGACCATCCAGCACCAAGAGGCAACGTTGCCGGGCCAAAACCTGGGCCAGCGCCACGCCCTTATCCCAGGCAGCGGCGCTGGGGGCCAGCGTGAGGCCGAAGAAAGTCATGGCCGCTGCGAAAAAGCCGTCATCCGAGGCTTGGCGATCGTCGCCTGCGCCTTGGCTGTAAAAACTCCAACCGAACACCTTCTCCGCCCCGCGCCAGTTGTCGGCACGCAGGGTGTCCAGCCAGCGATTGACCAGCGAGGTCTTGCCCGTGCCACCGGGGGCGATCAGTTGGAACACCGCCGTCTTGCCGCCCTCCGCCCAGGCCGCATCCAAGGCCGCCAATTCCGCTTGTCGCCCGAGGAAATGGGGCGCGGCGGCGGGGAGATGGCTGAGTTCCAGCACCGTAGCCCCCTCTCCCCCGGCCCCTCTCCCGCTGGGGGAGAGGGGGGTAGCGTCGTAGGCGTGGAGGGCGTGCAGGACTTCGGCGCGTAGTTGGTCGGGGGTGCGGAAGGTTTTGATTACGCGTTGGGTTTTGATGCGGGCTTTGAAGTCTCTTAGGGCTTGGCGCTTCCAGTCTTCTTCAATTTGATCCTCAAGTAGAGAAACGGGGAGGCTAGGATCAATGAGGAACAGCAGCCTAGGAATGCCGCGCTGCACCGCCCGGTCGTATTCCAACTCAGTGATGGATTTTGTTTCCCCCGGTGGTATCCAGCCGTAACGGTGGGCGTAGATACCGATGAACAGATCGGCTTGGTCTACTTTGGCTAGGCAAACCGTCTGAGCGTCCTCATCCTGTGCGGGCCAGCTTTCCATGCCGTCGGGAAAGATGCCGAGTTCGAGGCAGGCTGCACGAACTTTTTCCCGGTGTTCCGGCAGGTCGATGGAGGTGCTGGAGAGGAAGGCGGTGGCGCGGCGGTCGGGCTGGGCGGTGGACATGGGCTAGGCCTTGGGTTGCTAAACCTGTCTTGGCGCCGGGTGTACCCGGTTGTCAAAACGGGGGCTGCTCTGTTTGGGGCGTGTAGTTGTCTACGGGATACAGCCAGAGCATACAACGAAAGGCCTAGGGGGCGGCAGGGATTAAGGTGTTATTAGCCATTCGGCACAGTAGGCCTGTAGTTTTTCTAGCTTAGGCGTGATGACGTAGTGGCAGTAGGGCTGCAAGGGGTGTTGCTGGTAGTAGTTGTGGTGTTCGATTTCGGCGGGATAGAAGCCGGTCATGGGGCGCACTTGGGTGACGAGGGCTTGGGGATAGAGGCCGGATTGATCGAGCTGGGCGATGAGGGCGCGGGCGCTATCCGCTTGCTCGGGGGTGTGGTGAAAAATTACAGAGCGGTATTGGCTGCCGCAATCGTTGCCCTGGCGATCCCAACTGGTGGGGTCGTGTAGGGCAAAAAAGAGGGCCAGCAGTTGCGGGTAGGGCAGTTGTTGCGGGTCGAATTGCAACTGCACCACTTCCACATGCTCGGTGTGCCCGGCACAGACTTGGGGGTAGTGGGCGTCGCTGGCGAGGCCGCCGCAGTAGCCGGGTTGGACGTGGTGCACGCCGCGCACGCGCTGGAAGGCGGCCTCCAGGCACCAAAAACAGCCGCCGCCTAGGGTGGCTAAATGCAATGTGCTCATGCTGTGTCTCCTATACCGTCATGGGAACGCAAGGGGCCGCAAGCTATAATGCCGTCTTTTTTGCTCCGGCCCGCGCTATGGATTTTATGCCTCTTTTGCACGCCCTCATTCTCGGCATCGTTGAGGGACTGACTGAATTTCTTCCGATTTCTTCCACGGGCCACTTGATTTTGGTGGGCGATTTGCTGGGCTTTAATGATGACAAAGGTAAGTTGTTTGAGATTGTCATTCAGGTGGGGGCGATTTTGGCCGTGTGTTGGGAATATCGTGCTCGCATCACCTCGGTCTTGGGCGGTCTGCTGACCCAAAAGAAAGCCCGGCGTTTTGTGTTTAATGTCTTCCTTGGCTTTTTACCTGCGGCGGTGTTGGGTTTGCTGTTTGGCAAAACCGTGAAAATGTATTTGTTTAACCCGGTGTCGGTGGCCACGGCGTTTATCGTGGGCGCGTTCATGATTATTTGGGCCGAAAAACGCGAGCATGTGGTGGAAGTGCGCAGCGTGGATGAAATGGGCTGGATGGACGCCATGTTGGTGGGCTGCGCGCAATGTTTGGCCCTGGTGCCCGGCACCTCCCGCTCTGGAGCCACGATTATTGGCGGCTTGTTTTTTGGCTTGTCGCGCCAAGCGGCTACGGAGTTTTCATTCTTCTTGGCGATTCCCACCTTGTTTGCCGCCAGTGCCTATGAGCTGTACAAAGACCGGGCTTTACTGAGCACCGACGACATGGGCATGTGGGTAGTGGGCTTTGCCGCGTCGTTTGTCTCGGCATTTTTGTGTGTGCGCTGGCTGTTGCGCTACATCAGTAATCACAGCTTCATGGTCTTTGCCGTGTATCGCATCGTGTTTGGTTTAGCGGTGTTGGCGACCTGGCACTTCGGCTTAGTGAGCTGGAGCCATCCTTCTTAATTTCTAGTTATGTTGCTTTATTTGCACGGTTTTTGTTCGTCGCCAGCCTCGGGTAAGGCCCGCAGCTTGCAGACGTATATGGCCGAGCGGGGCCTGCACGATCAGTTTTGGTGCGGCCCCTTGCCGGTGTCGGCCCATCTGGCCATGGCTATGGTGGATGCCATTATCACCGCCTGCCCGGAGCCACCCACCTTGGTGGGCAGCTCTTTGGGCGGTTTTTACGCCACATGGCTGGCGGAAAAGCACGGGCTGAAGGCGGTGGTAATTAACCCCGTGGTATGGAGCGCCATTGACCCAGAGCGCTTTTTAGGCGAGCAGCGCAATTACCACACCGGGGATTTTTTCGAATTTACCCGCGAGCATGTGGCGGAGCTGAGTAGCTTGGCCTTGCCCCAACTGAGCCAGCCGGAACGCTTTTGGCTGCTGGCCGAGCGCGGAGATGAAGTCTTGCCCTGCGCCGCCGCCGAACAGTATTACGCCGCCAGCCCTTGCACCGTCCTCGACGGCGGCGACCACGGCTTTTCTCGCTTCGACGACTACCGGGACGAGATCCTGCGCTTTGCAGGTTTGGCCTAGCGCTGAGCGTACCCAAGAGGCGGGGGCTACCCGCTTCCAAACCTCCATGAGAGCAGCGCATCATGCCTCTTAATTCTCCGGCCTCCACATCGGCTGACGATCAAAAGCAGCACTCTTTATTCCCCGACCGTCTCCATACTGAGCGCACCGCTTTGATTGTGCTGGCGGTGTCTTTAGTGATTACCCTATTGAGTTGGTGGTTGGCGAGCGACTATGTAGCGGCGTGAGCTAAGGATCGGTTTTACTTTGAAAAAGACCAAGCCAAGGATGCAATCGTCAAGCGTATGCACGAATACGAACAAGTGCTGCGTGGCGGGGTCGGTTTATACGTGAGTAGCCAAGGCATTACTCAAGAAGAGTGGCGCAGTTATGTAAGCAATCTACAAATTAATACCTATTGGCCTGGCATTCAGGGGGTGGGCTATTCCATCATGATTCCCCCCGCACGGCGTGATGCCTTTTTGGCGGAGATGCGTAAAAAAGAGCGCCCGGATTTTGATATTCGCCCCAGCGGAGCGCGAGAAATCTATAGCAGCATCATTTATCTTGAGCCTTTGGATTGGCGCAATAAGCGGGCGATTGGTTATGACATGTTTTCAAGAGCCCACTCGTCAAGCTGCCATGTCACGAGCACGGGATACGGGCTTGGCGGCCATTTCTGGCAAGGTGAAACTGGTTCAGGAAACAGATAAGGATGTGCAAGCGGGCTTCTTGATGTACCTGCCCCATTACCGTAGTGGCATGCCCCTAGACACTGTAGAACAGCGGCAAGCGGCTTTGCAGGGCTTTGTATACAGCCCTTTTCGGGCTAACGACCTGATGCAGGGGATATTAGGCCCGCAAGCCACATTGTTGGATTTCAAGGTCTATGACGGCGATAGCCATGACGAGGACAACTTACTGTATGTGTCGCGGCAATCCCACGACGGTACGGGTACGCCGCCGCGCTACGTGGCGGAAGAGCGTCTGCAATTAGCTGGCCGAACCTGGACAGTCCATTTTTTCAGCAGTGCACAGTTTGAGCACGAGATGTCTAACAACCAACCCCTGATTATTGGGCTAGGGGGCTTGGCCATTGATGGGTTGTTGTATTGGGTGATTTTGTCGCTGTCGACACGGCGGGCACAGGCTTTGCGCGCCGCCAATCAAATGGAAGGGCTGGTGGCCCAGTTGCGGGCTTCGGAAGCGCAACTGAGTCTACAGGCAGAGCGGGCCAAGGTATTGCTGGATTTGCCGCAGTGGGTTGAGCAGCTCGATGAGGCGGACTTTATGCAGGCCGGGCTGGATCAAGCAGAAAGGCTCACGGGGAGCTCCATCGCGTTCTTGCATTTGGTGCATGAAGATCAGAACACCTTAGAGCTCACCACGTGGTCGACACAAACATTGCGCCATTTCTGTAATGCGCAATACGACCGGCATTACCCCATAAATCAAGCAGGCATCTGGGCCGACGCCGTGCGACAGCATCGGGCCATGATGTGTAATGACTATGCTACGGCAGAAGGCAAGCATGGTTTGCCGGACAACCACGCGCATCTATCCCGTTTTATTAGCGTGCCAGTGCTGGATAACGGCAAAGTGGTCTTGCTTGTTGGGGTGGGAAATCGAGCGGATTTCTATGCTGAGAGCGATGTGGATACGGTGCAGCTGATTGCGGATGCCGTGTGGCGCCTCGTGCAACAGCAGCGCAGCGAGAAACGTCTGCGCTGGTTGTCTAGCGCCATGGAGCAAAGTCCCAGTAGCATTTTTATCACGGATAACCGTGCCCGAATTCAATATGTCAATAGCGCATTTTTGGCGGTGTCGGGCTATGGCTTGGACGAAGTGTTGGGACAAAACCCCAGTCTATTGCAGTCTGGGAAAACGCCCCCGGACACCTATCACAGCTTGTGGCATAGCCTGAAACATGGTGAGACATGGCAGGGAGAACTATTTAATCGGCGTAAAGACGGCAGTGAATACATTGACCGGGCCATTATTTCGCCCCTGCGCGATGAAAAAGGCCAAGTGTCTAACTTTGTCGCGGTACAGCAAGACATTACCGAACAAAAACGAGCCGAACAGGCCTTGAGAGAAAGCTCAGACCGTCTCGCAGCGGCGGCCTCTGCGGGGATTGTGGGGGTCTGGGATTGGGACATCATCAATAATCGCCTGATCTGGGATAGCGTCATGTACAAGCTATACGGTATCCAAGAGCATGATTTTGGCGGGGCTTACGAGGCCTGGGCGAGGGCGATTCATGGTGACGATAAGGCCTATACCGAGGGTGAAATTCAGGCGGCTTTGCGTGGTGAGCGGGAATACGCCCCGGAATTCCGCATTGTCTGGCCTGATGGTTCCGTGCATCACATCAAGGCAGCATCACGCACGAGCTACGATGCTCAAGGGCGGGCGGTGCGCATGATCGGGGTCAATTACGATCTCACGGAGCAAAAAAATAACGAATTGGCCTTGCTGGATGCCAAGAATAAAGCAGAAGCGGCCAACCGCGCTAAATCGGATTTTCTGGCCAATATGAGTCACGAAATCCGCACGCCCATGAATGCGGTGATTGGTCTTGCCCATCTCTTGATGGATACCGGCTTGAATTTCCGGCAGCGGGACTACCTAAGCAAGCTCAATAATTCGGCCCGTTCGTTGCTGGGCATTTTGAATGACATTCTCGATTATTCAAAAATTGAAGCCGGTAAATTGGAGCTGGAAGAGGCGGATTTTGAGCTGGCTGAAGTTTTGGAAAACACGGCAGGCTTGTTTGGGTTTGCGGCTGAAGAAAAGGGCTTAGAGCTGGTGTTTGATATAGCCCCGGATTTGCCCCCGATGTTGGTGGGAGATCCCCTGCGTATCAAGCAAGTGCTCAATAATTTATTGGGTAATGCGGTGAAGTTTACCCAGCAAGGCCATGTGCGCTTGTCGATGCACTCTCTGGGTATGCAAGCCGGTCATTTGTTGCTGCAAGTCTCGGTGAGTGATACCGGTCTTGGCATGACGCCAGAACAAGTTGGCCGTTTATTCCAAGCGTTTGAGCAGGCCGATACCTCCATTACGCGGCGTTTTGGTGGCACAGGTTTGGGCTTAACCATTACCAAGAGCTTGGTGACGATGATGGGTGGCTCAGTGCAGGTGGTCAGTGAATTGGGGCAAGGCAGTGTCTTTAGCTTTACCATCAAGCTCAAAGTATCCAGCGTGCCGACTAAGCACCGCACGGCGGCCCATCTGCGGGGCATGCGTACCCTGATTGTGGATGACCAAGAAGTGGCGTGCGACGCTTTAAGCCACCTCATGGCCGCTTGGACTTTCCAAGCCGATGTAGCTCGTTCGGGCCAGGAAGGCCTAAGCATGGCGTTAAAAGCCTTGCATCGCGGTATGCCCTACGAGCTGATTCTGATGGATTGGAAGTTGCCCGATATTGATGGTGTGGAGTTGGTGCGTTGCTTGCGGGCAGAGGAAAAGAAACAGAGTGCCAACACGCCCCACGCCATTGTGGTGATGGTGACGGCCTATGGCCGCCAAGAGGCACAGAAAGCGGCCCATGAAGTTAAGTTTGACGCCATCTTAGATAAACCCGTGATGCCGTCCATGTTGTTTGACTTGGTGGCGGGTTTGCAAGATGGGACTTTGGATGTGGGCACTGTACGGCAGTGGAACGACCTGCAACATGGCCGCACTCGCATGCAGGTGATTCGGGGCGCGGAAGTGTTGTTGGTAGAAGACAATCCCACCAACCAAATGGTAGCGCGGGAAATGTTGAATAAGCTGGGTTTGCAGGTGGCGATTGCAGGCAATGGTCGCGAAGCCATTGCCCAAGTCCAAGCACACCACTATGCCGCGATTTTGATGGATTTACAGATGCCGGAAATGGACGGTATCGAGGCCACACGTCGTATCCGCGAGTTGCCCGAGGGCACGGCTGTTCCCATTATCGCTATGACTGCCGCTGCACTACTGTCAGACCGAGAGGCCAGCCAAGCGGCAGGGATGAATGACTTTGTGTCTAAGCCCATTGATGTCACTGAGTTGTCGTCTGTGTTGTTGCGTTGGATTATGCCGAGTGCCCACGGTAGTGCCTTGCCGCCGCTGCCCCCCTTACAAAATCGTGGTCAGGCCTTTGAAATACCCGGCCTCGCATTATCTGAAGCGGTGGTGCGTATGGGCGGTGATTGGGGCGTATTGCGGCGCACGGTGGAGGGGTTTGCCCGAGATTTTGCTCACAGCCCAGAGCACTTAGCCCAGTGCTTGGAGCAGGGGCAATGGGACGATGCAAAACGTCTGGTGCATACCATCAAGGGTATGGCCAAAGCGATAGGGGCCATGCCTCTACATGCGCTCACTGAGCAGTTGGATAGGGAACTCGGCGCCGGGCAACATCCCTCTTTCGCGGCTTTCCAAGCGGAATTGGACGCCACACTCGCTAACATTGCACAGCATGGCAGCACGGATGCTGTGGTCAATACACACTTGGCGGCCGGACGCTTGGCTGACATCATGGGCCTGATCCAGCAAGGCCTTGATCGTTCACTCTTTATTGCCCCGGAACTGGTGGAAGAGTTAATTCAAGGTCTGCATCTTGAACCACAACGTCAACTGGGGCGCCAGCTACTCGCGCAATTAGAGGTTTTTGATTACGCTCATGCCGCGCACACTTTGGCGGAGTTAGCGGCCTTGTGTGCTGTAGACCTACCTTAAACGGCTTATCTCTTAAATACGATGAATACGATTCGCCCTTCTATCCTGATCGTGGACGACACGCCCGGTAATATTCAAATTATTGCCCATGCCTTGGCCAACGAATACGAGGTGCGCGTGGCCATTTCCGGGGCCGCCTGTTTGACGCTTTTGGCGGATCAACGCAAGCCAGATCTGATTCTTTTAGATGTCATGATGCCGGACATGGATGGCTATGAGGTATGTCGGCGCGTCAAGGGTCATCCCGATTGGCAGCATATCCCTGTGATCTTCCTCAGCGCCCTCACCGATGCCCAGTCTGAAACCATAGGCTTAGAACTCGGGGCGGTGGATTACATTACCAAGCCCATTAATGTTGCCATTACGCGCCAGCGTATTCACAACCACTTAGAACGTGAGCAGTTGCGTCGTGAAGTGGAGTTACATCGCGATCAATTAGAAGAGCAGGTGCGGGAGCGCACCCTAGGTCTCTCAATTGCCAAAGAGGCAGCGGAAACGGCCAATCGGGCCAAAGACACCTTGTTACGCAATATGAGTCATGAGCTGAGAACGCCGATGAACGGCATTATCGGCATGATTGGTTTGGCGAAACGACTGGCCTCGTCACCCCAGCAAAGCCGAAAATTAGATATTGCCGAAGACTCGGCCTATCAGTTGTTGGGCATGTTGGATAATTTATTGGATATGGCTCGTTTGGAATCGAGCCACATGACTTTAGCGCAAGTGCCGTTTCATTTTGGTGAGCTGCTTGACGCCGCCCAGCGGCTGGCAAAGCCCTTGGCCGATGCCAAAAACCTGAGCTTAAATTTTGTGCAATCCTCTCAGCCTTCGACCTTGGGGGATGTGATGCTGGTTGGCGACCACTTGCGCTTGCGCCAAGTGTTGTCGGAATTAATTAGCAATGCCATTAAGTTCACGGCCCAAGGCTCCATCGAGATCCGGGTTTTGATCCAAGACGATAAGCCGGGGATGGTCAGTGTTGCCCTGGAGGTGCAAGACACAGGGATTGGCATTGACGCCAATATGCACAAACACATTTTTGACCCGTTTGTGCAGGTGGATGGCTCCATCACCCGTAACCATGGGGGTAGTGGTATCGGCTTATTTTTGTGCCGCCGTTTGATTGAGTTAATGGGCGGCGCTTTGGGCGTGAAAAGTCAGCCAGGGCAGGGCAGTACCTTCTGGCTCAAAGTGCCCTTACGGAAATTTGAAGACGCCGCCGAAACGGCTGTGGCTGCCGTGGAAACGCTGAACAGCCAGTTTGCTGGGGCCAGCGTATTGGTGGTGGAAGACGATAGAGTCACGCAAGCCTTGATCCAACTGGCGCTAGAACAAGCCGGTTTGCGTGTCGATCTGGCTGCTAATGGCATCGAGGCCTTGGAGCGGGCGAAGAGCAAAACCTACGACATCATCTTGATGGATGTGGTTATGCCTGAATTGGATGGCATTACCTCTGTGTATGCGTTGCGTGCCTTACCCGCTTATTACCACACCCCAATTTTGGCCGTGACGGTGAAAAGCCTCATTGATGATCGAGAGGCGTGTTTGCGTGCCGGTATGAATGCCTATATCCCTAAGCCCATCACCCCTAAGCGTTTGCAAAGTGCGGTGTTGGAATGGTTGCAGAGAGCGCGGGATGAGCGCGCTTCCGGGGCTTGAGCCCTAGCCCAAATACGCCGCCAGCACTTTTTCGTTCTTGTTTAGCTCGTCCGGGGTTCCGGCTACGGCGATGCGGCCACGTTCGAGCACGTAGGCGTAATCCGCTACGGCCAGGGCACTTTTGGCGAACTGTTCCACCAGCAGCAAGGTGATGCCCTCTTGTTTGAGGCGGCTGATGATGGCGAACACTTCTTGCACGATCACCGGCGCCAAGCCCATGGAGGGCTCGTCCAGGAGCATGATTTTCGGCTGGGCCATGAGGGCGCGGCCTATGGCGAGCATTTGCTGTTCGCCGCCGGACAAGGTGCCTGCCGCTTGTTTGCGCCGTTCAGACAGCTTGGGGAACAAGCCATAAACCCGCTCTAAATCCGCTGCCGCTTTGCTGCGAAAGCCGGAAAACAAAGGCAGATGGCGATAGGCGCCCAACAGCAGGTTATCTTCCACGGACAAAGGGCCGAACACTTTGCGCCCTTCTGGGGAATGGGCGAGGCCCAAGCGGGCGATGTGGGAGGCGGCCTCGCCTTCTACGCGCCGCCCGTCTAACAGGATGTGGCCCCGGCTGGGGCGCACCATGCCGGAGATGGCGCGCATGGTGGTGGTTTTGCCTGCGCCATTGGCGCCAATCAGGGCCACCACGCTGCCTGCTTTCACTTCCAAACTCACGCCGGTGAGCACTTCCGCGCCGCCATAGCCCGCGTGCAAATTATCGACTTTAAGCATGCTCGGCTCCTTGTGCGTGCTGATCGGCCTGGGCTTCGGCGCCCAAGTAGGCTTCGATCACCTTGGGATGGCGCTTGACCTCTTCTGGGCTGCCTTCGGCAATGATCTTGCCGCCGTCCAAGACGGTGACGGTGGTACACAGGGCCGTGACCACGTCCATGTGGTGCTCGATCAAAATGATGCTCATGCCTCGGGCGTGTACTTTGCGGATGATGTCCGTGAGGCGGGCGGCATCCGGGTGGGCCAGACCGGCGGCGGGCTCGTCCAAAATCAACAGCCGGGGCTTGCGCGCCAGGGCACGGGCGATTTCCAACAGCCGTTGCGCGCCGTAGGTCAGGTCTTTGGCTTTAACGCGGGCTTGGCCGTCTAGCCCCACTAATTCCAGCAAGGCCAGGGCTGTGGCTTGGGCGTGCCGCTCTTCCCGTGCGCCAAAACCCAGCACCACCAAGGGCAGGGGCAGGTGATAGGTATCGGCCAAGGCCACCATCACGTTTTCCAGGGCGCTCAGTTCGCCGAACAATTGCAGATTTTGGAAGGTGCGCGCCAAGCCGTGGCGGGCCACGCGGTAGAGATTGCCTTGGGGCAGGCTCTGGCCGTCTAAGGTGATCTGGCCGGAGCTGGGGGCGTACAAGCCAGAAATCACGTTCACCACTGTGGATTTGCCCGAGCCGTTGGGGCCAATCAGGCCGTGAATATGCCCGTCCCGCACCACCAGACTCACGCCATCCACCGCTTTCACACCGCCGAAGTGGCGCTTCAGTTCTTTCAGTTCCAGCAAGGGCTGGCCGGTGGTGCTTTGGCGCGGTAGCACTTCGTCCAGGGGCAGGGGCTCAGGTAAGGGCGCGGCGGGCACTCGGAACAAGCGCGCCAGGGCGGCGGTGCCAAAGCCCATGATGCCTTCCGGCAAGCCCACCACCACCGAGAACAGCATCAAGGCGAAAATGGCTTTGCGCCAGTCTTCGGTATTGCTCACCATCAAGCTGCCCGCCGCCAAAATGCCCATGGCCACGATGGGGGCCACCATTTGGAAGCGGTTCAGGTGCGGCTTGTTCCGGCGCAACAGGGCCGACACCAGGGCGATCATCAGCCCGGCAAAGGAAAAGGCTTGGAAGAGATTGCGGTTGGAGAGCAGATTGGGCAAGAGCACGATGATGGTGGCTCCCACCAGCGCCCCCCACAAACTCTTGCGCCCGCCCAGCACCACCCCCAGCAGCAAAATCACCATTAATTCGTAGGTGAAAATCTGCGGCTGAAGGAATTGGAAATTGAAGGCATACAGCCCGCCCGCCAGCCCGCCCAAGGCAGAACCAAAGGCGAAGGCGTACACCTTGTGGCGGTAGGTGCCGATGCCCATGGCGTCGGTGGCGATGGGGCTGTCGCGCAGGGCTTCAAAGGCCCGGCCCCAATTGCTGGACAGCAGATGGCGCATGGCCAGCCACACCAGGGCCAGGAACAGCAAACACACCCAATAAAAGCCTTCCGCGCTCAAGAAGTTGCCCAGGATGGGCGGGCGTTGGATTTGCAAGCCTTGGGCGCCTAGGGTCAGGTCTTCCCATTCGTTGAGCACCGTGACGTTCAGGGCGGAAAAGCTCAAAGTGGCCAGGGCGAATTGCGGGCCTTCCAAACGTAGCGCGGGCAAAGCCAGCACGGCACCGATGATTAAGCACAGCAAAAAGGCCAAGCCCAAGGCACCGAGCATGCCCAAGCCCATATTGGTGACTAGCAAACCGGCGGTGTAGCCGCCTATGCCTAGAAAAGCGGCTTGGGCCAGATTCACCTGCCCCAGATAGCCCACGGTCACGTCCAGGCCAATCAGCAAAATGCCGTAAATCGCCAGCAGCGTGAGCAGCCCCAAGGCGAATTCGTTTTGCACCAGCAGCGGCACGGCCCCCAAGAGCGCCAGCACCAAAATTTCTGCACCCCGAATCAGGATTAGTCGTTTCATGGCCCGCCCCTTACACCTTGCGAATACCGGCTTTGCCGAACACACCCGTGGGGCGCACCGCCAGGGCCAAAATGAGCAGGACCAAGCCGGGAGCTTCCCGCCAGCCGCTGCCCAACCAAATACTGGCCAAGCCTTCCAAGCCCCCCAGGAATAAACCGATCAGCACCACCCCAAAGCCCGAATCCAAACCCGCCACCACCGCCACAGAGAAGGCTTTCAAAATCAAGCTGGCGGCCATGGTGGGGCCGACGGTGGTAATGGGCGACACTAAAATCCCGGCCACAGCGGCCACGGCACCGGACAGGGCGTAGGACAGCATCACCGTTTGGGTGGCGGAAATACCCATCAACTCGGCGGCGTCCCGGTCGGCGGAGACCGCCTCAAAGGCTTTGCCCAGCAAGGTCTTGCGCTTGAACAACTCGATAGCGCCCATAATGCCCAGCACCCCCACGGCCACGGAAATTTCCAGGCCGGTCACATCCACGCCCAAGACATTGATGGGATCAGAGGAAATGGGTGAGGGGAAAGGCCGATCATCCCGGCCCCAAATGTTTTCCGCGCTGGAAAAGCCCAGCAAACCCAAAATAATGGTGAGCAGAATCCAGCCCTCGCTCTTCTGCTCCAGGGCCAGCCGCACCCCGGCCCGCTCCACAAACAGCCCCAACGCCGCGCCAAACAGCAAGCCCCCCGGCACCATCAACCAATACGACCAGCCCCAGTCCATCAGGGACAAACTGAAAAAAGCCGACAACATGACCAACTCCCCCTGGCCAAAGTTGATGCTTTTACTGGTGGCATAGGTGAGCTGAAAGCCATAGGCAATCAAGGCATACACCAGCCCCATGAGCGCACCGCTCACGGCAATCTGAAGCAGAGCAGAAAATTCCATAGCGAAAGACCCTCGTTAGCCCGTCACGGCTATTGCAGCGCAATATCCACACACCCGCCCTTCAAACGGGCGGCCATTGTTGAGGGAAGGCCAGGGGAATGTAAAGGGGCAAGGCCCGCTTTACCGGGAATTTGCCGCACGGGCAGCGCGCCAAGCCGGGCGCTGGGTGGGGCGCTGAGTAGCTTGGGCAGAGGCACGAAGCCCAACAAGCAGCCCATGAATTGGGGCCAGATGTTGGGCTTCTTTCGTCACAGCGTAGAGCGCAATAGGCGCTAGCCGTATTGCGCCGATTTTGATGTTTAAAAAGAAATGCGGCGCAATGCCCTCCGGTTATTGCGCCCTGCGCGGGCTAGCAAATAAATAAGGCGCTCCAACATCGAGCGCCTTATTTATTTGTCCCTTAATTGAAGTCAGGGCTGTGAAACAAATAAAGTAAATAAAACAAGAATATCTACTCAGTCTTAATCCCTTAATTGAAGTCAGGGCTGTGAAACAATTTGAAGAATATATGCTGGAAACCAATATACCCGTCTTAATCCCTTAATTGAAGTCAGGGCTGTGAAACACTGATGTTTCGGTTGCATATATTGTGCTAATCGAGAGTCTTAATCCCTTAATTGAAGTCAGGGCTGTGAAACCAGAAAAGAAGGCATTTCGTCGTGAAGGTAAGCGTCTTAATCCCTTAATTGAAGTCAGGGCTGTGAAACTCTAGCCTTGCAAGGACTTGATAATTTTAGCGTTTTTACCCCCTTTGCGGTCGAAGTGGTGTTTTTATGACAATGCGAGTTCATTTTGTGGCCTGAAATGGGGTTTTTTCTTTGTAAATCAAGTGTGAGTGAAATGCAATTGTATTGGGTTTTCTAACGTCGTTCTGGATGGGTGCATTGATGCGCCGAATCAATGCCTTAGGGGCGAATAACGTTGGCGCCACCGCCACCCCTTGGGGCGGCGGGATTGGGGGGGCTTAGGTGTTTTGCACCACGATGGTGGGGAATTTGGCGCTCATGTCGCGGGCTTTTTCGGCGATGCGGATGGCGACGCGGCGGGCGATTTCTTTGTAGATGGCGGTGACGCGGCCATCTGGGGCGGCCACTACGGTGGGTTTGCCGGAGTCGGTTTCTTGGCGGATGGCCATGTCCAGGGGCAGGGCGCCCAGTTGTTCCACTTTGTAGTCTTCCGCCATGCGGGCGCCGCCGCCGCTGCCGAAGATGTGTTCTTCGTGGCCGCACTTGGAGCAGATGTGGATGCTCATGTTTTCCACAATGCCCAGGATGGGGATGCCCACTTTTTCGAACATCTTTAAGCCTTTGCGGGCGTCAATCAGGGCGATGTCTTGGGGCGTGGTGACGATCACCGAGCCGGTGACGGGCACTTTTTGCGCCAAGGTCAGTTGCACGTCGCCGGTGCCGGGGGGCATGTCCACCACCAGATAGTCCAGGTCTTTCCAGCGGGTTTGGTTGAGCAGTTGTTCCAGGGCTTGAGTGACCATGGGGCCGCGCCACACCATGGGGGTTTCCACATCCACCAAAAAGCCGATGGACATGGCTTGCAGGCCGTAGGCTTCCATGGGCTCTAGGCTTTCGCCGTCGCTGGATTCCGGCTGGCCGCTGATGCCCAGCATATGGGGCAGGGAGGGGCCGTAGATGTCGGCGTCCAAAATGCCCACTTTGGCGCCTTCGGCGGCCAGGGCCAGGGCCAGATTGACGGCGGTGGTGCTCTTGCCCACGCCCCCTTTGCCGGACGATACGGCGATGATGTTGCGCACGCCGGAAATGAGCTTCACGCCTTTTTGCACCGCGTGGGAGACGATCTTGATGCTGGTATTGAGGCTGATGCTGCCGATGCCGGGGATTTGTTGCAGGCGGGCGCTGATGAGCTGGTTAATGAGCTCGATTTGGCTTTTGGCCGGGTAGCCCAGCTCAATGTCCAGGGACACGTCGGCGCCGTTGATGCGGATGTTTTTAGCAGAGCGGCTGCTGATGAAGTCTTTATGGGTGTTGGGGTCGATGACTTCTTTCAGGGCGGCCTGGATCTGGGCTTCTGTGATGCTCATGGTGTCTCCTGAGGAGGGGCGGGGTTGGAAGAGGGAACGGAAAGAAAACACGATTTTTTTAAGTTGGGGGGCTGAAGGGGCAAGTCTAACCGAGGGGGAATGGCGTAAGGCAAGCCGAATCGCGGCAATGACCACTTCCAGCACGGAATGCCGAGAGCCAGCGGGGTTTGTTTTCGAGCGGAGCAGAGGGTGGGTTTTGCTAAAATGCCGGATTCTTTGCTCGTTTTCGGCCTAATACCATGACTCGCCGCAAGATTCTCGTTACCAGTGCCTTACCTTACGCCAATGGCGCCATCCACCTGGGTCATTTGGTGGAATACATCCAAACGGACATTTGGGTGCGCTTTCAGAAAATGCAAGGCCACGAATGCCACTATGTCTGTGCTGACGACACCCACGGCACGCCCATCATGCTGCGTGCTGAAAAAGAAGGCATCACGCCGGAACAGCTCATTAGCCGGGTGCATGGTGAGCACAGCCGGGATTTTGCCGGTTTCCAGATCGCTTTCGATAACTACTACACCACCCACTCCGACGAAAACCGCTTCTTCTGCGAAGACATTTATCTGAAGCTGAAAGCGGCGGGCCTGATTGAAGTGCGTGCCATTGAGCAGTACTACGATCCGGTCAAAGAAATGTTCCTGCCGGACCGCTTTATCAAGGGCGAGTGCCCCAAGTGCGGCGCCTTGGATCAATACGGCGACAACTGCGAAAGCTGCGGCGCGGCCTACACCCCGGCGGAACTGAAGAATCCCTATTCCGCCGTGTCTGGGGCCAAGCCGGAATTGCGCACCTCTGAGCACCAATTCTTCCGTCTGTCTGATCCCCGTTGCCAAGCCTTCCTGCGGGAATTCACCCGCCGCGAGGGCGTGTTGCAAGCGGAAGCCTCTAACAAAATGCAGGAATGGCTGGGCGCGGAAGGGGAAAACAAACTCTCCGATTGGGACATTTCCCGCGATGCGCCCTATTTCGGCTTTGAGATTCCCGGTGACGATGGTGCGAAAACGGGCAAGTATTTCTATGTGTGGCTGGATGCGCCCATCGGCTATTTCGGCAGCCTGAAGAATCTGGCGGCGCGCAATAGCGACGTGGATTTGGCCGCCTACACCCGGCCCGGCGCGGATACCGAGATGTATCACTTCATCGGCAAGGACATTCTCTATTTCCACGCCCTGTTCTGGCCGGCCATGTTGGAACACGCCGGTTATCGCGTGCCCACCAAGATTTTCGCCCATGGCTTCTTGACCGTGGACGGCGCCAAGATGTCCAAGAGCCGGGGCACGTTTATCACCGCCGAAAGTTATCTGGCGCAAAAGCTCAACCCGGAATGGCTGCGCTATTACTACGCGGCCAAGTTGAACGGCAGCATGGAAGACTTGGACTTGAACCTCACGGATTTCGTGGCGCGGGTCAATTCCGATCTGGTGGGCAAGTTCATCAACATCGCCAGCCGCTGTGCCGGGTTTATCAGCAAGCGCTTTGCCGGTCAGTTGGGCGAAACCGATGGTTCCGCCACCGCTGCCTACCAAGCCGCATGGCAAGAGGGCGAGATTGCCCGTGCCTACGAAGAGCGTGACTTTGCCCGTGCCCTGCGGGAGATCATGCGTCTGGCCGATTTGGCCAACCAATACGTGGCCGAGCAAAAGCCCTGGGAATTGGCCAAGCAAGAAGGCCAAGAAGCGCGCCTACATCAAGTGTGTTCCACGGCCCTGACCCTGTTCCGGGATTTGACCCTGTACCTCAAGCCGGTGCTGCCGCAACTGGCGGCGCAAGTGGAAAGCTTCTTGAACATCGCCCCCTTGTCTTGGCGCGGTCAATGGGCGCCTTTGCCCACCGGCCACGGTATTCAAGATTACAAGCACCTCATGACCCGTATTGATCCCAAGCAGGTGGATGCCCTGGTGGAGGCCAATAAAGATTCCCTGGCCGCAGCCGCTCCTGCCCCCGCTCCGAGCAAACCGGCCAAGCAGGCCAGCCCCGCCGTGGAATCCCAGCAGCGCCACGCCGAGCGTCAGCAACACGCCGCCAAGACCGAAGTGGCCGCCGCTGAAAAAGAATGGGAGCCCTTCATTTCCATCGACGATTTCAGCAAGGTGGATTTGCGCATTGCCAAGATCGTGTCGGCGGAGCACGTGGAAGGGGCGGCCAAGCTCTTGAAGCTGATGCTGGACATCGGCGAAGACCAGCCGCGCCAAGTGTTCGCCGGTATCAAATCCGCCTACGACCCGGAAACCCTGGTGGGACGGCTGACGGTGATGGTGGCGAACTTGGCTCCGCGCAAGATGAAGTTCGGCATGAGCGAAGGCATGGTGCTGGCCGCCTCTGGGGATGGCCCCGGCCTGTTTATCCTCAGCCCCGATAGCGGCGCCCAGCCGGGCATGAGAGTGAAATAAGGCGCGAGCCGAGTGGTGGTAAAGGCTCAGGCGGCGATTTTTTGCCCCTAGCCCGAGGGCCGACGACGCTGTTCGTCGGCCTTTTCTTAGTTGTGTTACGAATTTGCTAATCGGAATAGGGCTGTGTAGGGGCCATGATAGAATCGGCGCCCCCGTGGACTTGTCCCGCCTCTGTATTTTTCCCGGAAAACCCATGATTACCGGCCTTC
>JACCDO011065533.1_pt1 | contig 30839 bp, 20 predicted proteins | sample 7446101 | NCBI WGS metagenome assembly JACCDO01 (sample SAMN15323440, study PRJNA562643) | freshwater metagenome | isolation source: river surface water | place: USA:Blue River Watershed | collected 2017-08-16
AAAGCCGATGCGCCGCCCGCAAACTCGCGACACTGTCACCATGCTCGATAAAACTGTCAGGCCAACCGATGCGTTCAACGGGCACTACGCATCCGCCTTCCTGCAAAGCCTCTAGCACGGCGCTACCAAAACCGCCCGTGAGCACGTGGTCTTCGAAAGTCACCACCAGTTGCGCTTCCCTTGCTTGTCGCAGCAATAACTCACGATCGAGAGGCTTGGCGAAGCGAGCGTTGACCACACCGACCTCAATCTCCTCATCGCGAGCGAGCCGCTTGGCGATCTCCAGTGCTTCCTGCACCATCGGTCCCAGCGCCCAGAAAACAATCGATCCACCCGGCCGGACAACTTCAGCACGACCGACTGGCAAAAGCGCCGGCGCAGCTTTGACTGGCACGCCGGTGCCCGCACCACGGGGATAGCGAATGAAAGCCGGCCCATTGAGACTGAGCGCAGTGTGCAGCATGTCGGCCAGCTCGTCTTCATTTTTGGGCTGCATCACTGTTGCGCCCGGCACACAGCGAAGATAAGCCAAGTCAAACAATCCGTGATGCGTCGCTCCGTCGTTCGGCGAAAGCCCAGCCCGGTCGAGGCAGAAAGTGACCGGCAAGCCCTGCAAACAGACATCGTGGATGATCATGTCGTAGGCACGCTGCAAGAAGGTCGAGTAGATGGCGCAAACTGGGCGAAAACCCTTCGTCGCCAATCCTGCCGCAAATAGCACCGCGTGCTCCTCCGCGATACCCACATCGAAAAATTGCTCCGGCACTTCACGGGCCAGACGATTCAACCCGGTGCCGCTCGGCATGGCCGCTGTGATACCAATCACATGGCTGTCACGCTTGGCCGCACTTACCAGCGCATCGCCAAACACATCCTGATAATTCGGCGCGGTGCCGGCAGCAGGTGCCGCGTGTTCGCCGGTAATTGGATCAAACGGCGCAGCACCATGGAATTTTTCCGGATGCGCAATCGCCGCTTCCAGCCCGCGTCCTTTTTTGGTGAGCACGTGAATAAGGACGGGCACATCGCACTGTTTGGCGAATTCGAGATTCTTGGCGAGCGCTTCGAAATTGTGTCCGTCCACCGGACCGAGGTAGCGCAATCCAAACTTCTCAAACAGAGAGGAATCTACGAAGAAGTCCTTCGTCTCGCGCTTCCACTTCTGGTAAAGCTGATTCATACCCTCTCCGACAGGGAAACTCTTGAAGAACGCCTCAATATCGTGGTGCAGCTTATTGTAAGTCGGGCTGGTGCTGATGCGATTCAGGTAGCTCGAAATGGCGCCGACGTTGCGAGCAATCGACCACTCGTTGTCGTTCAAAATAACGATTAGACGCTTCGTCGAGGTCACGACGTTGTTGAGTGCCTCAAGCGTCACGCCACAGGTGAAGGCCGCGTCGCCGCAGATAGCCACGACATGCTCAGAGGAGCTGCGCAAGTCGCGAGCCGTGGCCATGCCGAGAGCTGCCGACAAAGCCGTGCCGGCGTGGCCCGCGCCAAAGGCATCGTGCGGGCTTTCACTGCGCGCGAGAAAGCCAGATGCACCACCAGCTTTGCGCAACTTGCCGAAAAATTCACCCCCTCGCCCGGTCAGGAGCTTGTGCACATAACCCTGATGGGCCACGTCGAAGACGAACTGGTCTTCCGGCGTGTTGAAGATGCGGTGCAACATGATGGTCAATTCGACAACGCCAAGGTTCGGACCGACATGTCCGCCGTTGCGCGAAGTCACCGCGATAACCTCGTCACGAATTTCCTGCGCCAGCCGCGGAAGGTCGGACACAGGCAGAGCCTTCACATCATCCGGGCCCTGGATACGGTCAAGGAGGCGGGCGGACTCGCTCATGAATCGGCGTCAGCGGCAAAGGGCTCGGAGGCGGGCGAGCCGTCTTTGCGCAGCTTAAGTTTTTCGATTTTCAATTCCGCTTCCTGCAAACGCGCCTCGCACAATTTGAGCAACTTGGCGCCTTCTTCGTATTTTTGCAGCAATTCCGCCAGCGGCACTTCGCCCTGCTCCATTTTGTCCACGACAGACTCAAGCCGAGCGAGGGCGGCTTCAAAGCTGAGTTTGGCGGTCTTATCTTGTTCCACAGCGGAACAGTGCGGCAACTCGTCACGTAAATTTCAAACAATCTTTCACCGGAGCCGGCAGAGGCGTAAAAATAGTCAGCGAGAGAGGCTGCCCCATGCCCAACGGCTGCTTCCGCCTCTCAAGGCACAGGGGGCGTCGGGAATCGTTTGAGCTTCACGGCGGCCTCACGAAGTTCACCTCGGAAATCCGGATGCGCAATTGAGATCAGCAACTCGGCCCGTTCGCGCAGAGTTTTTCCATGCAAATTGACCGCACCAAATTCCGTCACGACCCAGTGCACATGGCCGCGAGTGGTCACTACACCAGCACCATTGATGAGTTCAGGCACGATGCGAGATAACTGTCCGTTTTTCGCGGTGGACGGCAAAGCGATGATGGGTTTTCCGCCTGGCGAAAGCGCGGCGCCGCGAATAAAATCCATCTGACCGCCGATGCCCGAGTAGATGCGATGCCCAATAGAGTCAGCGCAGACTTGGCCAGTCATATCGATCTGTAAGGCCGAGTTGATTGCGACGACCTTGGGGTTTTTGCGGATGACAGACGTGTCATTGGTCCAATCGCAGGGATAAAAGGAGACGAGAGGATTGTCGTCCACGAAATCGAAAAGGCGCTGCGAGCCATTGATGAAGCTGGTGATGAGTCGGCCACGTCCGACAGCCTTGTGGCGATTGGTCACTGCCCCCGCTTCGACTAAATCGACTACACGGTCGGAAAACATCTCGGTGTGGATGCCGAGGTCGAGCTTGTGTTTCAGGCGGGCCAGCGCGGCATCCGGAATCCCGCCAATGCCCATCTGAAGTGTGGAGCCGTCGTCCACGAGGCCGGCAACAATTTCACCGATACGCGCCTCAACCGACGTTTCGGCCTCGGGCGCGTGGCCATGCAGAGGACGATTTGTGGCAATGAACGCAGAGAGACGCGAAAACGGCACCAGATTCTGCCCGTGCGTGCGCGGCATGCGCTCGTTGATTTCTGCCACAACCACCTTGGCGGTGTCGGCGGCGGCCCGGGCAGCGTCACAGGAAGTGCCGAGCGAACACATGCCGTGTTTGTCGGGCGGCGAAAGTTGCAAGAACGCCACATCGAGTTGAACATGGCCGGAAAGAAAAAGGCCGGGGATATCAGAGAGAAAAATGGGGACAAAGTCCGCCCTACCTTCGCCCACCGCGGCACGCAGCGGCCCGCCGGTAAATAACGAAATTGAGCGAAACTCCTTCTCGCGCCCAACCTCCGCAAAGGGCGCGGGGCCGTTCGTGTGCAAATGATAGAGGCGAACGTTTTCGAGATCGCGGCGGGCAGACAGCGCCTCGACCAGAGGAGTCGGCGTAGCCGCCGCTCCATGAATAAAAACATTCATGCCGCTTTTTAAGCGCTTGACCGCATCTGCGGCCGAAACGGCACGAGCCTTCAATTCTGACCATGTAGAATTCATAGCGTGGTTGGAGGCTCCGATTGGAAGATGTGAACGCCTAGCTCGCAACGCCTGTTGCTGGGCGATTTTTCGGGAAGACTGCGCGGAATTTGTCGTGGTTAATTAGGCGATCGAATCACGTAGCAAAAAGCACACAGACCGGCTGAAAAACCATCGCCTGCTGCCCGGTCGGCGTGAGCAATCCGGTGGATGGATTTACCCTAAAAGACACGAGATTGTTGGTGTCGCGGTTGGCGCAAACCAGCCATTGGCCATCGAGAGAAAGAGAGAAATTCCGCGGATGCTGTCCGCCACAAGCGACCACCTGTCGCAGCCTGACTGTGCCTGCAGCCGCGTCGCGACTAAACACAGCAATGGAATCGTGCCCGCGATTCGAGGCGTAGAGAAAGCGTTCGTCGGCACTGATTCGAACTTCGGCTGTGATATTTTCTCCGGCATAATTTTCCGGCAGCGTCGATGCCGTCTGCACGTGTTGCAATAGGCCCGTGGTCTGGTCGGCGGCCCAAATATCCAACGTGCTATTAAGTTCGTTCATCACATACAAAAAGCGTCCATCGTGTGAAAATTTGGCATGCCGCGGACCCGCTCCTGGCGCACACGCAAACGAGGCCAGTGGCTGTAACCGACAGTTATTGGCATCTATCCGAAAGGACAAAATCGCATCCAAGCCGAGATCGCAGATGTAGACGTGCCGGCTGTCCGGCGAAAAGGTTACCGAGTGAGGATGAGGTTTGTCCTGTCGTTTTAAGACCGGCCCGAGCACGCCTGTTGGCTCATGCAAATCCGTTCGTGCGCCCGGCAGCCCTTTGGATAATGGATGCACTGCTATTTGTCCGGCAGAGTAACTGACGCTGACGAGCATGCGCCCGTTGGCATCGTTGCCGAGATGAGTGAGACCGGCAGACGTGGCAGGTTCGGTGTGTAGTTTATGCAGCGAGCCAGTAGAGAAATCAGGACGAAAGGCCGACACTGCGCCTTGACCATCGGGCGCTAGCAAAGTGTGACCATCGGGCGTGAGGGCAAGGAAGGTCGGGTTATTCGCCTCGGCCGCGAGCTGCGGCTCACTCAATGCGCCCGTTGCTTGGTCTAGGTTGAGCGAATAAATGCCACGACTAGAGCCTTCTTTCGGCGTATATGTGCCGACAAAAATTCGGAGCGCAGTCGGAGAAGCGATGGCCATAACCACAGCCAAGCCACAGCGCCGGCGCGTGGCAACCGGGGAAATCAAACCTGCCATCGCTGCAACACTCAGCCAATCAACCGCAGCGCGGCCTGACTCGATTGGTTGGCCTGTGAAAGCATCGCGGTGCCCGCCTGAACGAGGATGTTGTAGCGGGCCAACTGGGTGGATTCATCTGCAACATCAACATCAGTGATGCGGCTGTTGGCGGCCTCGATGTTGGCCTTGTTTACTGTCAGCACCTCGCCTGCAAAACCGAGGCGCGATTGCTGCGCGCCGTTAGTGGCCCGTTTGGTGGCCACCTCAGAAATGGCATCTCGAATCGTATCCAATGAGACCGATTGCAGGGTGGAAGCCAATGCGACGTCCCCCATGGAGGTGTTCGTAGCGGACGTCGTAAACGTGGCCGTGCCCGAGCTAGCCATCAAGGTGCTGAGATCCACCGAAGTGCCAGAGACTGCGCTCAACCCCGGCGGAAGCGTCCAATTACCCGCTCCATCGTAAGTGGCACTTTGACCGTTATTCAGAAAGGTATTTGACGTTGCCACAAAATCGAGGTCACCCGCAATCACGGTGAGTGTCCCCGCACCGGTAGGAGTAAAGGTTTGGCTGCTGTAGGTCAGGTCAATCGTGGTCGTCGTGCCGCCAGTGCTAAGCATCTCCACCCCGGTGATGCCGACACTGGTGCCGCCGTCCGCCGTCGTTTGCACATTCAGGCCCGCAGTGCCGAACAACTCTTTACCATTAAATTTCTGACCTGCAATTGAGACCAATTGCGCCTGTAAACTCACAAACTCTGCCTCGTAGTTGGAGAGGTCTGACGAATTTTTTGTGGGGTCAGTGTAAAGTGTGCGCAATTCGCCTATGCGGGACAACACTTGGCCAGCAACTTTGAGTGCACCGTCCTGCGATTGTAGAAAAGAGATGCCGTTGGCGATGTTGGAGCTGGCAGCTCCTTGCCGGCGAGCCGTAGCACTAAGCTTCATGGATACGGCTAACCCGCCAGCGTCATCAGCCGGATTAACGATCTTCGAGCCGCTCGAAAGCCGATTTAGGCTCTTCTGCAATAGGCCGCTCGACGCACTAAGGTTGCCTGCGGCAATCGTGGCGGCGTGATTGGTGTTAATGACCAGAGACATGATTCATCCATGAACTGACTTGATAGCGTCCGTGCCATCGCCGTGCCGAGAGTGGAGTCGGACACACTCCAGCTACAATGAGTAGCTCCTCTGTCTTACGGCCCCTAGGGATAAAAATTAAGCGGTCAGAAAATTTTGATAAATTTCACTTAACTAGCACGTAACAATGACGACAATCTTGCGCTTGCTCTGCTCAAGAAAGTGCCGCAACTTCCGCGCTTCTCTGGCCCGGTGCGGTAGCCAAGTGGTAAGGCCGAGCTCTGCAAAAGCTCTATTCGGCGGTTCGATTCCGCCCCGCACCTCCAATTCGCAAAACATAGCGATTTTGTAGAAAATAATACTGGAGCAGCCAGTGCGATCATCTCCTGTGGAGGGACTGGCACCGTTCGAGGAAAGGCATGGCTCATGCAGTTTCGGCGTATTCCTAGCTTCAGATTGATACCCTAGCCTATGGGTGGCTTCCCTTGTTTATTCGTCTTTTCTGCATAATAACGCACTATTAATCAAAAATATGAGTGAATGTAGATAACATTAATTTGTTATTATTTGATTAACAGTATTATATGAATTAATAATAAAATAGAAAATACATTATTGACCGTTTATAGGACTTATGATTCAAATTCTGTTCACAGACAGTTAGTCCCACCCGTTAACCCCGAATCCCCCATGAAATCGAATCGTCGCACCGTTTTGCTATCTACGTTCATAAGTGCATTGCTGTATAGCACGGCAATCGGAAGCTCGGGCATATCCACTATTGATTTTTCTAGCCCAACAACCGCCGTGCAAACATCCAACGCGACAACCAGAACCCTAGGAGGAACAGGCACCTACTCCTATGGCACGTGGATATATTCCGCAGTAGGCGAAATTAATGTTTCCTCTTCCGGAGTCGCCAAAATCCGCAATAATGCTTCGGGCAACCCGCGAGCTATTGCCGTCATATTTGACAGTTCGTCTTTCATTGCCGGCACAGAATACACACTCTCGTTCGATGTCATCGGCACTTCTCTAGGAGATGACAGTGGACGATTCTGGCTGGCCGAGGTCAGCGGAATAAGCGGCAGCAACAGTGTCATCACAAACGTCGCCCAAGGAAGCGCGTGGTCATCAGCGGCGAAGCCCTTCACTACAACATCCGCTAGCCTAAACTTCCTGGCCGATTCCGCCTCCAATGGTTATTTACTATCCGGCGAGAATACTGACACGACTACCAAAACAACATTCAACTTCACTTACACCGCCGGCACCGCTCTCGCCTTCGCGGTGGGCACTTACAACAATCAATTCGCCATTGATAATTTTTCGATCGCTGAGGCCGTCTCTGTTCCTGAACCCACGACCTATGCATTAGTCTTGGGGGTGGCGGCACTCGGAATCGTAGCCTATCGCCGTCGCCGCTGCTAAACGCCACGGGTTTGCGGCGACCTCGAGAAGTCGCCCACAACACTTGTCCGACTGCTGAAACTGTTGCCGTAGAAGGCAACAGTTTCTTTTTTAGTGTCGATATTGAGTAAGGATAGAGCGCACGGAAGTCCTAGTGATTACGGCAATCTCAAGCCAAGCCGCATGCATTGATTTCTGTTATGAGATTAGCACGCACAAGCTCGCCCAGATCGGCGCCTCCATAGACTCGCAACGAAAGCTTCTGCAGCCCTGACAATACGCAATCACGTGCCGCCGCGACCGAAGCATACATGCTCGGTCACTTCACGGCATAAGGCACAGGCACAATTCGATATCTCGACATGCACATGGCCGGACTGTGGACAAGCCCCGGGAGCCCCCGAGGGGAGATATGCCTGCGTGTGGTTAGGATTTATTGCGGTCGCGCAAGGGACGCAGACGACGCAGAGGCAGCATCCTCAACACGAGGATACTGCCAAATCCCAAAGCCTAGGCTTGCTGTGGCTGAGTAGTTTTTGAAATAGCAGCCTCGAGTTCCAATTCCATCTTTCGATCAATCGGATAGAAAACTGTAGCCACAGCGGTAAGGACAGCGAAGACGGCGGGAATGATGCTCATCAATAGCTGCAGGGTGTGCAAAGTGGTCGAAGACTGTTGGCTATTTGCCACATACCCGACCGCTCCCAAAACCATCATCGCTAGCGCCGGACCGACCGTCCAACCGATCTTCTGCGAAGCCGTGCCAGCAGAGAAAATTACTCCGGTGGATCTGTGCCCAAATTTGACTGCGCCATAGTCAGCCGTGTCTGCGATCATGGACCAGAAAATCGGCATCATCGGCGCCGCAACGAGGGCCATAAGAAGCTGATTGACGATCATCATTGGGAAATTTGACACCGGGATAAAATAGAACCACACGAGCAATACCGCAAAAAGCAGATTCAAGATGATATAGGCGCGCTTCTTGCAGCCAATCATTGAGCAAATCGACTTACTGAGTAGCACCGCAACCACCGCCGCTATCGAATTATAAAGAAGAAGTTTAGTGCCCCAGCCTTCGTTGACGACGACATACTTAAAGTAGTGCAATGTCGTAGTAGCTCTGACCGCCTGCCCCAAAACCGTCAGCATGCTGATAGCAATAATGATTAGCCAAGGGCCGTTCTTGCATAGCTGCTTTAGCTCTTCGACAAACGACTCCTGCTTCGTCTCAACCGTCTGAATGCGCTCTTTGCAGGTCTTAAAGGTGATAAAGAAAAGCCCGCCCGCCATTAGGGCTAAAATCATCATCGCGCCTGAATAACCCTTCTGCTCATTGCCTTGCCCGATCAGCTTGACGAGATAAGGCAGCAGAAGGGTGACGGTAAAGATTCCGGTATTTGCACCCACAAAGCGAAAAGCCGCGAGGACTGTGCGCTGCTCAGATTTCGCAGTCATGACTCCCATCAAAGCACCGTAAGGCACATTAATCGCTGTATAAATCATCATGAGTATGGTGTGTGTCGCATAGGCATAAACCAGCTTCATGCCCGGCTGTAGATCGAATGTGGTAAAGTTGAGGACACCAAAGACCATGTAGGGAACAATCATCCAGAGTATCCACGGCCGAAACTTACCCATCTTGGTGTTCGTGCGGTCAGCAATCGCTCCCATAATCGGATCGTTGACCCAATCCCACGTGCGGATGACCAACAGCATCGTGCCGAGTGCCGCCGGGGCGATACCAAATACATCGGTATAGAAAATCGCCAAGAAATTCATGAAAATACCGAAGTAGAGACATGAAGCCATATCCCCAGCGGCATATCCCAACTTTTCGCTCCAACCGAGTTTTGCTGTCGGGTTGAGTTTTACGGAAGTTTCTTGGTTATTCATTGATTATTTTTCCTTCGGGGTAGGGGTTAGGGCTTTGAGTAAAGTCATGGCGAAAGCTGCAAACGTAGCCGGTAAAAAAGTGAGTTCGCTGGATTTACAATTCCGGCCGCACTGACCTGAAGCCAGCCGTCAACAATTGTCGCTGAGTTCAGCGAGGAATCAAACACGGTGGTGTTCCACTGATTCAAAGAAGTGGTAGCATCAACCATCCAACGTAAATCCGTTTTGGCCGTCTCATAGGGAATTGTGAAGCGCAGCTCGTCCCCCACCCTCAACACGGCGGGCATTCTCTCGCTGTTTTCGGAGAACTTGCCCAGCGAGAGAGCGTAGCAGAGAAGATTACTCACCCCTCGCGCGTAGGGATCAGCGGTTGCTCCAGATACCGCCTGATCCGCATATTCTGCTGCATCAATAAAATGGTAACTCTTCCAGTCGCTATAGTTGGTGAAGGTGACCGTGGGAGTGTATTTAGCTAGAGAAAGCGAAGACAAAACATAGTCCGCTTGATCGGCATATGCGCGACCGGTTGGCATTACACCCGTTCTAGTCCGGTAGTCATCTAGCCAGCGCCGCATGCTGCGATAGAAATTCTCGTGTAGATAATAGAGGGGAGTGTAGAGCTTGTTCTGGTCGATCTGGGCCAGCTTGGTGGCGTCGCCGTCCCCTGCTTGGAGGTTGAAGAATTGCCATTGCAAAATGAAGCGTAGCGTTCCGCCCTGCCACTGCAGAAATCTTCGCACGGTGTTCAGATGCTGCTGCGCGAAAGCTGTCAGCGAGGTGCCATATGATTTTGCTGGGTCGTAGGTCCAGCCATACTCGCCGATGATGAGACGGCTGCCGGTGATCGCGGGATTAGGTTTCGCGGCTAGCAGCGCCTGGATGGTGTTGAGATCCGAGTTAAACCGAGTCTGGCTCGCTAGGTCGCCGTTGTTCTTGATGAGCGTGTAGGACGAGACGGAAATCATATCGAGCTTCGTCAGAGCAGGGATAACGCTGTTGGCCACGCAGGGCAGCCCATCGCGCATCCAATCCACTTTGTTCATCTCAAGGTAATACCAGACTTGGACGTTGCTGTGCGGAGTGGCGGCCTTGGCGTCGTCTATGGCCTTTTGGCGGATGTTGGCCCAATCAATCATGGCTTGGATCCGGTTCTGCGGAATTTGCGTGGGGTCTGTGTAGCCCGTGGCCAGCATCCAATCGCCCTCCCAGTTTCCGAGGTAGAAGCGCTTGCCCGTGCCGTTGTAGGTAGTGAGCAGGTAGGTGGCCAACTCCTTCATCTCATCATAAATCGCCTGCTGCACCGCTGGCTTCAGGCCCAAGGAGTCGATATTGGCGTCGTTCTGCCACTCGGAGTAGTTATTGGTGACAGTCCAGAACAGGAAATCCGTTAGCGGCAGATCAAGAACCGCCTTCACCTCAGGCTGATCGCGAACCAGTTTGGTCAATGTATTGATACCCGTCATCGCCGTGAAGCCGTCTTCTGTGGCATATTTCTTTGGGTTGAGCCGGAACTTAACAACCCGGTTGCCTTGTTGCAGCGTCGCTCGCGCGTAGTCTAATACTCGGATTCCAGTCTCGCCGAAAGAGTATTGAGGGCCGAATTCTTGCGAACCAAGCACATGGGGCCAAGCCTCGACAGCGTCATCGAGCGGGCGCCATACGAGTTCGATGTCGTATTTTTTTGCGAGATAGCGTTGCACGGTCTGACGCTCGCCGGTGGTAAGTGCACGATTATAGATCAGTAGTTCCCGGATGTCGTTTTTGCTAGATTGTGAGCCGGTCGCGTCACTGCTGCCGATGAAAAGGGAACTCGCTGCGGGCAAGTTTTGGTAAATCGCACTGCCGACATAGAAGCGACCGTTCAAAATTTCGCCTCCCGCGCTGGACGTGTCGCGGCCATTCACCCATGTCCGAACCGTGACTCCGCTGGCTGGTAGACCTTGGAAGGAGAGATAATCTGGAGTGACCAGTCCAGTCGCGGTGGAAACGGAATTGAGCCGACTGGTGGCCAGCCATAGCGCGGGATTCGCGCCCGAAGCAGCAAGCAACGGCTCCGGATAAGCAGGGACGTTAAGTGCCCCCGAGCGACGATTAAAGAAAACGACGAAGATGCTCGTATCGCCGCTGGTGGCGACATTGGCCTCGAGATATTGGCCTGTTCCATCGAAGCGCACAGATGGATAACCGCCGCCAGCATCGGCGATATATACCGGAGGTTTAATGGTGTTCGTGACGACGCCACTAGGCGATTTATCGCTCCAGCTTGAGTTTAGTGGTAACGCCCCCCCACTGGAGACGCCTGTGATTGATGCTGCGTCCAAGTGCAAAATCAGGCCTGTCGTTGGCAACTCCGCCGCCTCAGCGAAAAGCGGCAGCGCAGCCAAGAGTAGCACTTTACGGATTGAAGTCATCTTCAGGGAAGAAATGTTTCACGGAGATGCGGCGTCCTCTGCGCACTGAGCTGGCGCAGAAGCAATGTCATCAATCCATTTGGCGGCTTCCTGATTGTATAATTTCTGATCCGGCAATTCCCCGTGCTTGCATTTATAATCATTCACGAAAGTCCGAGCGCGAGCCAAGAACCGCTGATGCAAGAACCAAACCGGCTGTTTGACCCCTTTGTTATCGATGAGCCAATACCCCCGATTCTGTCCTGAATCAGGGTCCACTTCATTACAGTAGAGCTCCCAGTATAGGACGAAAGGGCACCCCCACTCGAGGCTCCACTTCATGATGGAAGCCGTGAGGTCGTTTTGCCTTTCCGGAGAGTGGAATGACGTCAGTTCAAAACCGTATTCACCGATAAAAACCCTCTTCCCTTTCACGTCGCTCGGCGGGAGATGCGCCTCAATGAAATCAAGTGCCTTGAAAAATAAGTCTTTCCCCTTTTCACCGCCAAGGATCGCCGCTGGCTTGCTGACATCGTAACTAGACCAAGAGACATAGTCGGTTCGGATATACGGCAACACGCGATTAACAATGGATGGCTTGCCTTCTTCCATCGTCTTTCGAACGTGATTCAATTCGATGTAGTAATACACATTTACGTCACTGTGAGGCGTGTCGCGTCGGGCATCAGCAACTGCCTTTTCGCGAAGATTGAACCACTGAATGGCACCCTGCAGCGATTCAGGCTCGGGATCTAGATTATAGGTGAAATTCTCACGCAGGACATGCCAATCCCCCTCCCAATTTCCAAAAAAGAAGGACTTCCCGCTCCCACTATAGCGCCGTAATACGAAGGCGGTGAAATCATACATTTCTCGATAAATTGCCTCTGCTTCGCTGTCGCTGATTTTCCCAACGTTAAAAGCCGATTTCGTATCACTAAATGGGTAGACCCAAAGCAGGATATTCCGAAAAGGCATATCCATGACTTCCGTGTAGGATGGCTTGAGCCTGACTAAATCGTTCAAAGAACGAATTTGGGCATCCCGCGAAAGCTGATAGTCGCTCACATAGTGAGGAGTGAGTGCAATTTTCAGCGTGTCGCATCCCAAGAGTGCAATTTCTTTGGCTGATTCGACTAACCCGTTTTCGTTCGTAAACTTGTAGCGAATACCAATACTTTGAGTCCCGACAGAAAGACTGAAGGGCGTCGCTTGCTTTTCCGCCCTGAGTTCCGGCGCAAAGACCACGCAAGCCAGTGCCAAAATCCCCACGACATGGCTGACCCTGTCGGTAATAAAACCCATCTGGGATGTCGACCTCGACGAGCACACCGACCCAGCAAAATTAACAAGGCTCGGGGTATGACTCATGGGGCGAAGATGGGGTTCAAACAAAGCACAAAGTAAGCGCTGGCTTTTGTGCCCACGCAAGTCCAAAGATTAGATATTGAACAAATATTCCTATTTTTTACCACTTAATGCATGCTTTGAGCTTCGTATTAATACCATAAAAAGCTAAGCAAAACGCCCCATTCCCCCTCGAAAACAGCCGCATTTCATCTGTGAAAATAGCCGTCTTTTCTCATGCTTAAATAACTGATTAAAATATATAAACCGACATTTATGCCACATTTGGTTTGCAAGAAAACAGGCAATTTGGCCCAATCTATTATGCCTAATATTCATGCGCCCAAAAGTAGTCGGCTGGCCAAAAAGCGCGTCAAACGCGTGGCATTACTTTTACAGTCAGACATGGCGTTCGACCGCGCCATTGCCCAAGGCATAGGCGACTATATCCACAGTCATAGCGGCTGGGTTGTTTTGATGGATCCTATGACGGAAGCCTCCATGCAGGCACTAAAACTTTGGGCTCCAGATGGAATTATTACAAGTCTGCATCTCCCTAAAATAAAAGAGATTACAACAATAACCGACATCCCTATGGTTGGATTTGGTGGGTATTCACCGCAAGAAGACGGAGAATTCGGCTTTCCTATCGTCACATCGAATCAAGAAGAGATCGGGCGCATGGCTGCTAGTTACTTTATCAACAAAGGGTTGAGGAATTTTGCGTTTTGCGGCGGCACCGAAAAGGCACAGTGGCTACAGGAGAGAAAAAAGGGATTTGAGGATGAACTGAGAAAACAGGCCTACACATGCTCAATTTACGAACCAAGTGATGCTGATAACAACATGCCTAGCGCCATGATTTCTCTGGGCGCTTGGCTCGATTCGCTGCCCAAACCAACCGGAGTATTCGTGTATTTTGACGGCTGGGCACGTTGGGTTTTAGATGCGTGCGTGCTTCGTGGCTTGCAGGTGCCACAGGAAATTTCGGTTTTAGGAGTAGATAACGATCAGTGGCTCTGCGAACTCTCTCAGCCGAGATTAAGCAGTATCGATCCGAACATTGAGACAGCCGGTTATGTCGCGGCGGAGACACTGAACAATCTGATGACCGATACCTACACCGGCTCCCCCATCACCTACATCAATCCCTCGAAAGTCGAGGAACGAGACTCCAGCAACTACCTAGCCTTTGAGGATCCCGAGTTGGCGTTCGCCGTGCGCTATATCAAAGAGCACGCCTGCGACCCGATTGACCCTGCCGATGTTTTGAAGGTCACCGGGATGTCTAACTCAACCGCCTACCGCAAATTCATGAAAAGCATCGGCAGATCCATTCACAGCGAAATTCAGCGAGTGCAATTGGATCGAGTGAAGGAATTGCTCACTACAACCAATTTGAACGTAACCCAAATCGGCAACCGCTCGGGTTTCGACAATATCCGCTATTTCACGAAAATCTTTCGCGATGACTCAGGTATGACGCCCACAGAATACCGCCGAAGCAAAAGCACTCCGAAGGTAGACATGTCTGACTGAGTGCACGATTGCTGACTGCTAAAGAAACAGCCCAGCAGCGGGGTATTGGAGTGATAGTCCACCACCCTGGCAGTCTTCTGAAAAACGTGTCCCCCTCACCCATGAAAACCCGTCTGCTGTCCTTAATTCCCCTCACGCTATTTATCGCTGCACTCAGCGTCTACGCAGCCCCGCTGAACATTATCCTGATTACAGCAGATGATCTCAACTGGGACTCGCTCGGCTGCAACGGCTGCAAAATCCCTAATATCACTCCACGGATTGATCAGCTTGCTAGTGAAGGTGTGCTCTTCCGAGAAGCACACGCGACTGTCCCGGTTTGTCAGCCAGTGCGCGCCACGATGTCCACTGGACTTTACCCGATGCGAAGTGGCTGCACCGGATTTATGCCTATCCGCGAGGATGTCACTACGCTCAACGAAGTGCTACACAAAGCTGGCTACCTTATTTCGATGTTGGGGAAAAATTCTCATTACGAGCCCCACAAAAAGTGGCGCGTGGACTACGACATTCAGGCCAGTGATTTGATGGAAGGGCGCAGTCCGGATCGCATCCGAGAACACACCCGGAAATTCCTTCAGCTCGCTGCGCAGCGGAATCAGCCATTTTTTCACCACGTCAACTGCCAAGATCCACACCGACCCTTTCTCTGGAAAGATTCCAGTTCCACGAAGAATAATAGTTCTTTTCCTGCTGTGAGCCGTGTAATCCGCCCGGAAGAAGTCGAGGTCCCCGCCTTCCTCGAAAACCTTCCCGCCGTGCGACAGGAAGTAGCGGACTATTTCACCTGCGTCCATCGGCTGGATGAGTGTGTCGGAGCAATACTTGATGAAGTAAAAGCTGCGGGCCGTGAAAATGACACGCTCGTCCTCTTTTTTGGCGGCGACCATGGCATGGCCTTCCCCTTCGGAAAGGCCAACGTCTATGCCAACAGCTCGAAGGGCGCGCTTATTGTGCGTTGGCCCAATATGGTGCCGGCCGGAAGAATCGACGAGAGGCACCTGATCGCAACCATCGACATCGCCCCCACCTTGCTCGAAGCGGCCAAATTGCCGGCCTTGGAGGGAATTGATGGCCGCTCATTCTTGCCACTCGCCTTAGGAGACGAACAGGAAAACCGAGACTCCGTCTTCACGATGTTTCACTCGACCTCAGCCAAGCGCAGCTTCGAGATGCGCTGCATCAGAACACGCCACGCAGCCTACATTTGGAATGCTTGGAGTGACGGGAAAACAGATTACCGCGCCGAAAACATGTCCGGGCTAACCTGGAAAGCCATGCTCAGCGCGGCTGAAACCGACCCCGCGATGCGCGAACGTTGCGATTTTTATCTTAAGCGCAGGCCTGAGGAATTCTATCGCCTGAACGATGATCCTGCGGAGCGTAATAATCTCATTACCGACCCTCATTACGCTGAAGAAGTCACCACGATGCGCAAGCAACTGGCAGCCTTCATGCGCAGCACAAACGACCCTCTGTCCTCGCAATTCGAAGCTCTCGCGAACTCAAAGTGAGCCTCCCACCGCTTTCCTCGGCGGGATAAGAGAGCGAGTGCTCAAGAAGTTCTGCACCTAGAACACCAAACGATGTCCTAGGTGCAGGACGAAATCAGAATGTGAACGAATTTGTCAGGGAGAACATGCGCTCAGGCGGGATGCGCAAAGTGCCCACCGTGCCGTCTGGGTTGGCCCGAATAGGAATCAGCGTATCATCTGCATTCAGGTTGCGACAGTTAAGTCCGATACGCCAAGTAATTGGGGTGCCTCCAAATTTTATTTTTCGCGTGTAGCTGCAGCTGGCATCTACCGCGAGGTCCGTCGGCCCCCAGTAGGGATTGGCAACATCAGAAACAAGGTTACCATCAGCATTGGGAATCAGGGGATACCCGATGGCTACCCTGTCCTGCCAACGAACCGCACCGCCAATAGTGAAGCCTTTGAGAAAGCCACGACGGAAGCTGTAGTTCGTCACGAAGTTTACACGCCACTTGCGAATCTCAGGAGTTGCTGTGCCAGATTTTGCAGCAAGAGCCCGGTAGGCAGGCAGCGCCTCTTGATTATATTCCTGCCACATAGTCTGAGCTGAAGAGGGTGGATAATCCGTGCCCGGGTTTCTTGCGCCATTAATCAATCCACCATTAATAAGGTTTTGGTGCCATTCTTCTGCAAATGCCAACTCTTGAGCTGCCGCGCCTGATATTGCTCCTTGGTTCTGCGCTGCACTAATTGAGATACGCCAGTTTTTGGTCGGGTTGATGATGGCTTCATATTCCATGCCATACGAAACTGTGTCGCCGAGCGAAATAGGATTAAAGTTAGGATCTGGCACCCATTCGAGTGTGGAGCCGCTTCCAGTGAAATGCGGGTAGAAGCTTTTATCCGCGCCCATGTTATTCCTCAAACCTTGCGGGATCGTATCAAATAGCGCCAATGCGACATCGCTAAAACTGCTGAAGCTCTGGAGGCCCCATTTGGGATCAGTAATATCCACGCTATTGTTCTTAGCATCAATCATACGCTGGATGAAGGCGTTGATGCGGCTCCAAGCCGAAGAAGATGCGCCTATTTGGTCATTTTTAACTGACGTCTTATACTGGTTAATTCGCAGACTAAATTTGCCATTAAACGCTGTTAAAGAGATACCACGCTCCGTTGTGACCGCCGTGGGCGATCCAACATCTTCATTCCAAATATTCCGTCGGGCGCCGACCGGATTGTAATTAGAAGATGTGTTCCAGAAACCGCGAATTTCAGTGTCACCAGGAAATTTAACCGGGAGCAGTCCAACAATGCTTTTGGTCCAAGTTCTCTCAATCGTGCTGAACGCAGGCACGAGAGTCAGATTGGAAACATCGAGACCGCCATTGGGTAATGTCGCAGGGGTGGCCGATCGCGAAGTATCATCGCCGTCGTAGCGCCAACCTAACATGGTAACGACGTGATCGCTAAACAGACGGCTTTGTAATGCGAGTGCGTAAGATTTTACCGTTTCTTTCTCTTCGGTAGCTACTTTAACGATGCGCAGTGGGGTTGTCGTGCCAGTGGTAGACGAACCACTTTGAGTGACGCGCAGCGTGTAGGTTTCCCCATATTGCGGGAGCCCAGTGGAGATCGGTTCGAAGCGGATCTCATCGGGAGATGTGGCCCCGATTTGGGATGCCCCAAGGTAATACCAGGCATTTACACGCGTAGATGCGGCTCCAGGAGATGCGTTGAGGCTATTAACCGAATTAAGCTGTCCGGTCGGATCCCATGTGCTCGAGTAAGTTCTTCCCGACTTGTTAATATTGGTTTTGAAGGCCAACGCGGTAAGGGTGTGATCGCCTAACTTTTGAAGGAACTTTGAGCGGCTCTTCGCGAAATCCTGCCTAAAGAAGCCAGTCATTTGATACGACTCGCGATTGGTAGTGCTAGACTGATCACTGAACGCATCCTGTGTATGAATAAAAGGACGTCCGAAATTCGGATTGGGGATACCACTAGGAAAAGAAGGCGAATTAACTGACAGAACACGGTTAACATCGATATAGATATCAGGCTCGGCCCCATTCAAAATGGGCAAGTTTCGCGCACTCGTGAAGTGCTGGAGATTATAGGCTCCCTCTAATCCAGCTTTACCGCCAAAGAAAAGCTGCTCATAGCGCAGATCCAGAGCATCGAAATCCTGCTGACGAAAATCCAGAACCCCAGTGAGTAACTTACGGTAGTAGTCAAAAACCTCAGGATTTTGGAGGCGGGTGCGCACATACCCAGTGCCTTGGCTTAAGTCCCCCGTGGCGCGAAGGCCCGTGCCGCCACTACCAGTCGCTCCGATAAAGCCCTGAATATTCGACAATGAAGGGTCGGTTAAACCTACGGTGGGAACATTTGAAGTCTGGTCGGCATATACAATTCCCCAGTTGCGAAAGAGCGGGAAACCCGGGACGAGGCGGGCGGGCACAGTTTTGCTAGTTGGATTAGCATAAACAGTTGTGCCATTAGACTTCAAAAATTTCCCAGTGCTGCCATTCCAGCCCCAGTGAAGTAGATCCGCCGGGAGCGGATTACCCAGACTGTCGTAAAACCAACTATCAAAAGCCACCGACGGGGGAAGTGAGTCCGGCGGGGTGCCCTCAACCTTGCCTGTCTCAAAATTGGCACGAACCGTTCCTTGGCCTAGGACACCTGAGCGACTCCCCTCGATCATGCGATAGTTCATCGCAGCATAGAGTCGTTGATCCTGCGAGTAAGCAGGCTTTTGACGGTAATACTGATCCTCGTTTAATAGATCCAACCGAAGTGCGAGACGCTTCGGCAAAATCACCTTGTTGAGATGGATCTCTTCGCGATGGGTGCCATGTTCGCTCACTTGTGAAACGACGCGATACTCATCTTTGAATATCGCCTTCCGCAGCGCTGTGTCGATAACACCGCCGCCACTCCCGATACCAGCAAGAATCGCATTAGGTCCACGATTGATGGTGAGAGTATCGAAGCTAAATCCATCTGAAGGAATATCTGTCACGAAGAAATCGCGAGTGCGCGTGGCTGCAGCTAGTCCACGCACACGATTCACGGAAGAAGGATCTGTGCGCGCCTGCCCATTTGCACTAGTTTCATCTCCTGGTGTCGTAGCACCACCAACGCCAGAGTAGTTGCCGTTGACACCTCCGCCTTCAGTCGAGGCCGTGTAGGTCAAAATGTCTTCTATTCTATTGGCGTTAATATCATTGAGAAATTCTGCCGTATAAACCGAAACTGCAGCACCGACATCTTTCAGGTCGGTGTTTAAACGCGTGCCAGCGAGTGTGCTCGCGGCTTGATAGCCGACATCTTTTGTAGCGTCCACGACGAACGGGCTGAGCTCGATGATCTCTTCGCCTTTGGCCGACTTTGCTGCGTCCGCGTCAGAAGCGGTTTGCGCGAAAGCTGGAGAAAAACACAGCAGCGCCTGAGCGAGGGCAACTCCGCACATGCGAATCAGAGAAGAGGATGGCTTAAAAAGCACGCTAGCTGCGCGCGTGTGATTAGGGGTATCGGTGGGGTGTTTCATAAAATTAGGTTTCGTAAGGAAGTGTTAAGTGAAGCAATTGAAGCTCATTTCCAGAGTGGCGGGGTTACTCCCCACTCCGCCGACTGATTGGATTTACTTGCGAGATAACGTCTGAGGGGCGGCGTGGCGCACGGACTGAAACGTGGGGAATCATTGGATGGTCCTGCAGAAGGTTATTGTCGGGATAGTCCGCGCTGCAGAGTGAACCGTTGGATATCTCCAGCGAACGGCTTATCAGGCAGCCCCTCTGCTACTTGATTCACACTTGAGCCCCCAATCACGAGCGGCGTTTGGGGCGGGTTCTTGAAGGGAAGCGGCAATGATACGCTCTCTGCCACCGCGCCATCTACGATCAATACTAGACGGTTGTAGTCTATGAGAACTTGTAGCTTGGTCCACTTTCCAAGGATAGATTTAGGCCCATCAATAACGGTCGTAGTATCAATCCATGTCTTCGCGTGAACAGCCACTCCCGGGCGCCCGTCTTGCACAAACAATTTGAAACCGGAGTCCTGCGTTGACTGCGCCGCAATGACACCGTCTGTCTCCGGCTTGACCATGACATCAATATGAAATGGCCATGAGGCGGGATCCGTCAGTTCGTCAAAAGACACCTTGAGAGAAGCCTTCGTGCCTTTGCAGTGAAAGTAATCTTCGCGAACTTCCACGTGATCCAGTTTGGGCTTTAGACCGGACTGGGCTTTGTCCACCAGCACACCATTTTCCACGGCAAGGTCCAATAGAACGCCTTGCTTACCCCGCACGCGTGGCAGATTTAGCGGAAAAACATCTTGGCGCCATTGGTTCTCCGCCCGGGCTTTTTCGAGCCGAACCCGCATCTCGGCGTGCACTTGGGCATAGGCCGGATCGGCCGCGAGATTTTTCATCTCGTGTGGGTCGTTTTGCAGGTCGAACAACTCATCAATGTCGTTGATTTCCGGAAAAGAGATTAGCTTGTAGCGATCGGTGCGCACGGCAGTCATCGCGGGGATTGAGTGCACCAGCTCCTTCCAGTATTCGTAGAACACGGCGTCACGCCACTTTGGTTTCTCCTCCTCAAACAGCGGCTTCATGCTGGCTCCCTGCATCTGGCTGGGAACAGACAGACCAGCATAATTGAGAATTGTCGGAGCGAAATCTACATTCAGAACGAACTGAGAAATGGTAGAGCCAGCTTTGATGCGGCCGGGATAGACAACCAGCATGGGAATGCGCAGGCCTTCTTCGTATGCGAGCCGCTTGTCCCAGCGGCGGTGCTCCATGTGGAAATAGCCGTTGTCGCTGGTGAAAACGATGAGCGTGTTTTCGAGTGTTCCGCGTTCACGCAAAACCTCGATAATTTTACCAAGACTCTCATCCACCGCAGACAAACAGCGCAGCTGGTCCACATAGCGTTTGGTGTCGGGCATTGGCTGCGCCGGAAAGGATGCCGGGAGTTTTTCTTCTTCCAGCTCGCGAGTGCGATAATCCCAGCGCACTTCACGCACCAGATTGCGCCTTTCCCAAGCGGGCTTGCCCGCAAAGTCCTCCGACCAACTGACCGGCTCCGGAATCCTGCGATCCGCTCCGTAAATGTCCTGATGCCTCGCCGGAGGCGTGAAAGGCTCGTGCACCGCTTTGTGCGAGAGCATGCAAAAATATGGCTGCCCCTTCGGCTGCTTCTTGATGAAATCAATGGCGTAATCCGTCAGCAGATCAGTGGTGTAGCCTTTCTGCCGAACCTTCTTCCCATTGATATTGAAAAGCGCGTCGATGTATTCGCCCTGGCCTTTGAAACTGAGCCAATAGTCAAAATAGGGCCGCGGTTCGCCTGAGTTACCCATGTGCCACTTGCCAATCATGGCTGTTTTGTAACCGGCTTCTTGGAGATATTTCGTGAGCGGTGGAGTTACCTCGGGATTGTATTCCGAAGTCTCGTTATCAATGACACCGTGCCGATTGGCCAACGTGCCCGTGACAAAAGTAGCTCTTGAGGGACAGCAAATTGAAGTAGTGACAAAGGCATTGGCCATCATCGCCCCTTGGCTACGCAACCGATCAATATTCGGCGTTTTGACAAAGGGATGGCCCATGTAACCCAGCGCGTCCCAACGCAAATCATCGACCAGCACAAATAACACATCAGGCCTAGCAGGCGATTCGGCGCGTGCTGAGCTCAAATTAGCAAGCAGGATAAGAAGCGAGAAAATCGGGGCGAATTTGGGTAGCGATTGCTTCATGATTTTGGGGGTAAAACAGGGGTATGGCCAACGAAGACGGCGTCATGTTTCGCGAAGAAATCCGACACTGACAAGAAAAAATGATTATATTTTGATAGATTAGTCAATTATAATGTCATTTATTCTTGATTACTATTCTGCATTTCATTTTCATATGCCAATGATTCACCCCAAATGTCAGTTTTTATCCACCTCCTTCCAGCTTAAACGCTATGAAGGGAACCCCATCCTCAGCCCTCTTCCCGGTTCCCACTGGGAAAGCGAAGTGACCACGAATCCTGCCGCATGGTATGAGGAGGCCACCGGCGAGGTTAAGATGATCTACCGCGCCGCAGGCCACGATGAGGAACATCGTGTGCATCTCGGACTAGCGATCAGCAAAGATGGCTACAACTTCACCCGCGCCAAGAGTGAGCCAATCCTCTCCCCTTTGGTCGGCAGCATCGACAACGGCTGCGTTGAAGACCCCCGCATCATCAAGATCGGCGACTGGTATTACATCACCTCCGCCACCCGCCCCTTTCCTCCTGGCCAATACTGGAAGAACGAAAACCACCACGCCAACAAGCACGCCCATTTTCCCCCAGAGTTCCCGGTCGCACTGCGGGAAAATCTGACTTCCACCCACCTTTTCCTGACCAAGGACTTCAAAGACTGGATTCGCGCCGGCCGCCTGACCAACGCCAAGCTCGATGACCGCGATGTAATCATCTTCCCCGAGAAAGTCGGCGGCAAATGGATCACTATCCATCGCCCCATGCAGTGGCACGGCGCAGGATTCACCAACAGCCACCCGGCGATCTGGCTGGCAAAGTGCGACGACCTCCTCGAGTGGAAAGACATGAAGCTCCTCGCCAAGGGCGAATACCCTTGGGAAAAGAAGATCGGCGCCAACAATCCTCCGCTGAAAACAAAGCACGGCTGGCTGCAAATCTATCACGGCGTCGGAGCCGATAAGCAGTATCGCCTCGGCGCCCTACTTCTGGATCTCAACGATCCGATGATTGTTACCCACCGCACTCCTGATGCCATTTACGAGCCTGCCGCTCCTTACGAAAAGGAAGGCATCTACAAAGGAGTGTGCTTCCCCTGCGGTCACGCCGTGATCAACGGCACCTACTTCCTCTATTATGGCGGTGGAGATGTGCACTGCTGTGTAGCCACCGCTTCCTTGGATGAATTTCTCGCTCATCTCTTGGCCAATCCGGTTCGCTGAGAAATTCACTAAACCGTCATTCACGGCTTAGGAGCGAGCCTCGCTCCTAAGCCAAGTCGGTGATGGCCGATCGCCGCCGCATTTGTTGCGTCAGCCTGCCAACTAGGCGACCTCGTCTCCTGCCCAGCGAATAAGTTTCAGCTTGCTACGACTCTCAGCAGGCGGCGTAGTGACCGCTCGTTCAGTCGGGGCGTAGCTTAGCCTGGTAGAGCGCTACGTTCGGGACGTAGAGGTCGTGAGTTCGAATCTCACCGCCCCGACCATTTTGCGAGATTAGTGAAAAAGGGATTCCCTTCCGCAAAGATTTTTGGCCACGTTGCCCGGATGGACGACGTCAAACAGGAAGTCATCAACATTTTCAAACGCACAGGGGCATTGCTGGAGGGCCATTTCATTCTCCGCTCAGGACTGCACAGCGGCCATTTTTTCCAATGCGCCCAAGTGTGCCAAAACATGCCGGCCGTGGAGCGCTTGGGTGCTTTGCTTCATCAGCGGATTGCCAGCTTGAAATTTGACACCGTGCTCGCCCCTGCCATGGGCGGTCTCGTGATTGGCCAAGAAGTCGCTCGCCAAGCCCGCTCACGTTTTATTTTTGCTGAAAAAGTGGACGACCGTCTCGTCTTGCGGCGCGGCTTCAAATTTCAACCCGGAGAAAAAGTGTTGATCGTCGAAGACGTTATTACCCGTGGTGGTCGCGTGCAGGAGTGCCTCGATATCGTCAGTCAAGGCGGCGCTCACGCGGTAGCGGTAGCAGTTCTCGTGGATCGCAGTCATGGCCTGGCACGTTTCACCGCGACCACAATCTCGCTCCTCGAAATGAGTTTCCCCACCTACCCTGCAGATCAGGTGCCACCGGAGATCGCCGCTCTACCCGCGAGCAAGCCCGGCAGCTGATTAAGGTCACGGTAAGTCGAAGATGATGTAGCGAAAGACGCCGCGATAGTAGATTAAGGCGCGGTTGCCGGTGGGTTGCAGCGCTTTACGCGCGGCCACCAAATCCGAAGCCGGGGCGCGATTGATCTCTACGATGACGGCCCCGACCGGGAAAACGCCCGCGTATGGCGAGCTGGGAGCCACCTCGGTGATGGCCAGTCCCTCGACGTTGTTACTGAGACGCAGATCGCGACGTATCTCCGCTGTCAAGGGCTCCAACGTCACACCGGGAAAAATATTTTCCGCGACCATTTCGTTACGGCTGCCGAGCACGACCTCCTTAACACTGGCTTTACCATCACGCAAAATATGAACTTTGGCCGTGGAGCCCGGCGCCAGCTGAGCAATGTTAATCCGCAAGTCCTCCCATGAGGAGACGGGGCGGTCGTTGATGGCAGTGATTATATCGTCGCGTTTCAGCCCAGCCTTCGCCGCCGGACCGTCCTCTGGAGCCACATCCATGATAATCGCGCCGCGCGTCTCTTCAGGCAGACCGAACGAACTCGCGAGTTTAGGCGTAAGCGTAGAGGCTGAAACACCGACGTAGCCACGCTCCACCCGCCCGTGAGCGATGAGGCTGGCCATCACATAGCGAGCTAGACTGATCGGCACGGCAAACCCGATGCCGATGTTGCCACGATTGTTCGTGGCAATCCCGCTATTGATGCCAATTAGTCGGCCGCGCGCGTCCACTAGCGCGCCGCCAGAGTTGCCGAAATTAATGGCTGCATCCGTTTGAATGAAGTCCTCGTAGGCCTCGGGGTCGCGATCGGTCAGTAGATTCACATTCTTGCGTCCGAGCGCAGACACGATACCCATCGTCACCGTCTGACCGACACCGAGGGGATTGCCGATGGCAAAGACCACATCCCCGACGCGCAGTTTGTCACTGTCGCCCAAAGTGGCGGCTGGCAAATCAGTCGCATCAATTTTGATGACCGCAATGTCTGTCTTCGGATCAGTGCCGATAACTTTGGCCGTGAACTCGCGATCGTCGTTGAGTGATACCTTCAACTCGTCTGCGTCTTCAACCACATGGTTGTTGGTCAAAATGTAGCCATCGGCCGAGACAATCACTCCCGAACCCAAGCCGTCTTGTTTTTGTTCACGGCCTTGGACACCGGGGCCAAAAAGCTGACGATAGATGTCAGGAATCTGCTCGCGCACGATCTTCGTGGAATAAACGGAGACGACGGCCGAGCGCACGCCCTCCAACTGGTCGGCATAAGTGGCGACTGGTCCTGTGCCACTGGAGACGACAGGCGTGCGATCGATTTTAAGTTCCGGCTGAGTGGCCGCCGGTTTGCTTTCAGCAGCCGAGGCCAGACCAGCTGAGACGAGAGGCAGAACGAGAAGTAGCCGGAATAAACGGATCGTGTTTTTCATGTTTCAGTGGCGATTACGACCAGTCAACTCAGGCCAAGTTCCGCAGCGCGGAAACTCAAAACCCTTTGATTTTGAAAAGGCTGGTGACGCTCTCGTTGCTGTTGATGCGCACGATCGCCTCGCCGAGCAGTGAAGCGATGCTTAGCACGGTAATCGGCAAGCCGCGAGTCTCCACCGGGACTGAGTTTGTGGTAATTAGTTCATCAAGCAGCCCTTCAGAGAGCCGTTTGTAAGCGGTGTCATTCAACACACAGTGGCTAATCGCAGCGCTGACACGGCGCGCTCCGTGTTCACGCAAAATCCGGGCAGCAGCGGTAATAGTGCCAGCGGTTTCGGTGATATCATCCACGAGCAGAATATCTCGACCGCTGACTTCACCAACGATGTTGATGGCTTCGACCTTGGTAGCGCTGACACGCTTTTTTGCCACAAGCGCCAGCGACGCACCGAGGGCATCGGAGTAAGCTGCGGCCATTTTCATGCCGCCAACATCGGGCGAGCATACCACCAAATCTTCTTTAGGGCGCGAGGCTAGATACTTGAAGAAAACCGGCGAAGCGAACAAGTGATCTACCGGCAGATCAAAAAAGCCCTGAATTTGCTGTGAGTGCAGATCCATCGTCAGCACACGATTAGCTCCGGCGGCGGTCAGCAGATTCGCAACCAGCTTCGCCGTGATCGGCACGCGAGGTTGATCTTTGCGATCTTGGCGGGCGTAACCGTAAAATGGAATGACCGCCGTGATGCGCTGGGCCGAGGCACGACGAGCTGCATCAATCATAATGAGCAGCTCCATCAAGTGATGGTTCGTCGGCGGGCAAGTGGACTGAACGATGTAAACATCCGCGCCGCGAATATTCTCGTTGATTTTCACGAACGATTCTCCGTCCGGAAAACAGTTTACCGTAGCCTCGCCGAGAGGCACGCCGATGGAATTACAAATCTCCTCGGCGAGAGCGCGATTAGATGAACCAGAGAAAATCTTAAACCGGGATGTGGCGGTCATGGGTGTGGGTCGAGTGCATCGGGCGGTTGTCGCTGACGACGCATGCCGATTAAGAAAGGGTTTTCGCCCACCGGACAAGCGGAATGCTCACCTATTCTTTGCGAATGCCGCGATCCACTACGCCCAGCGCGCCCACTGTTCAGGACGCGCTATCGCCCAATCCCATCTGCAAAGCCTCTTCCACCGAGTCCACCCGCAGTTTATATCGAAGTCTTGCTAGTTGAACTTCGATTGAACGCAAAGACACCGCGCGTTGGTTAGCTAGCAATTCCAAGCTGCCTCCGCCAGCGAGATGGCGCAACAACTCCAAGTCGCTCTCGTCCATGGAATGCGGAGTTTCCGGCAAACTTAGTTGCGGACTGTAATACGTAGAACGTCTGTCTGCGGCATACAGCGCCGCCAACAACTGCTCGTAAACATACTCCTTCAGCACATAAGCATCAGCTCCGGCCTTTTTGGACTCCTCCACAAAATGAGAGCGCCCATGCATGGAAACCACTACGATTCCGCCAGTGTAACCCATGGCCCGAAGATAGCGTGTCATCATCAAACCGTTAATTCCGATGAGAAACCAGTCCAAGACGACCACATTCGGACGCAAAGCGAGCACGCTATGCATGGCCTCTTCCCCACCCGGGCAGTCGCCGATCACCTGCCAATTGCTGTCTCTCATTATCAAAATACGCATCGAATCCCGCATCACCTTGTGCTTATCGATAATAAATACGGTTTGGCTCATAGGTATTGAAAATTAGGGGTTCAAACAAGCAGCCCTCCACGCCCCGCAAAGCGGATTACCAGCAAGGAGAATTAAAGGAGGGAACTAGCTGTCCAAAAAATGCTCTGCGTTCGCCAATGACTTTTGTTTCGCCTTACGCTTCGCAAAACTCGGCTCGCGTGCATCACCGACCATCGAGGTAGCAGGCCTGCTCCGTGAAGGGACGGCATGTGGTGCTGCTGCCGCAGACACCTGAACATGTTTTGCAGTAGACTGCCCTCCAACTAGTTGGCGAAGGCTGTCCACCGCATCATTGAGCGCAAGGGATTGCGCGGTCAGCTCTTCGGCAGCCGCGGCAGTCTCTTCGGCTGTGCTGGCGCCGCCTTGTGTGACCTTGTCCATCTGGCTGACGGCTGTGCTGACCTGAGAGATGCCCTGACTCTGCTCCTGCGAGGCGACGGCGATTTCTGCCACCAAGGTATCCAAATTCTGAATTTGTTTTTGAATCTTTTCAAAGCTCACGGCCACTTCCGTGCTGATTTGCGCACCTTGCCGACTTTTGCTCACCGACTCTTCGATTTTCGCGGCCGTTTCGCGCGCCGCTTGGGCTGAGCGTTGAGCCAAGGCTCTCACCTCGTCAGCGACCACCGCAAAACCTGCTCCAGCTTCACCAGCGCGGGCAGCCTCAACGGCCGCGTTGAGCGCCAAGATGTTAGTTTGGAAAGCGATGTCGTCTATCGTTTTGAGGATTTTAGCAATTTCCCCGCTCGCTCCGGTAATCGCCTGCATGGCAACTTGCATGGCGACCATGCGCTCGGAGCCGGTATCGGCAGAAATGCGAGCTTCACCAGCTGATTGCTTCGCCTGACTCGCACCATCGGCATTTCGTTTGGTCATGCTAGACATCTCTTCAAGCGAAGCAGAAGTTTCTTCCAGCGAAGCCGCCTGTTCGCTGGTTCCTTCTGCCAAGGTCTGGCTTGACGCTGAAATCTGCCTAGCGGCCGCTGCGGTCTGCGAGCTCGCTGCGGCAATTTGCTCTATCGCCTGCTCTAACGGACGGTTGATGAAACGGCGGTTAAAGGCGTAGAAGCCCAAGACACTTAAACCGAGCAAACCCGCACCGACCACCGTAATGCTTTTCACGGTATGAGCCACCACGGCGTCATGAGTGAAAGGCGCCTCAAGCACAAACGCCCCCTTAATATCGCCCAACTTCATCCCTTCCATGGCAAAGCCGAACGGATCCCGTCCGTCGCCGCTCGGGCTCGTCGCCGGATCCCCATGGCAATGCAAACAGCTTTCAGTCACCACGACTGGCCGCGCCAATATCAGGCGCCCGCCTTCCTCATCATTCAGAAAGTATTCCTTTTGTCCTGAGGAAAAGGCCGAAAATATTTCCTTATGCTCAGGTCCCGGAGTGTTTTTTTCATTTCGGGCAACCAAGCCCGGGCGTGATGGGGTGCTGAAATTGTAACCTAACTCGTCGGCCGATTTTTGTGCCGACTGCCATGACGCCACGATGGGAATCGTATCGTAGATCGCCGTCTCCCGATAGGTTTCATGCAGCGGACGCCCACCGCTTTGTTCTCTAGCCTGTTGCATCAAACCATTAGTATCGAAACTCTTGTTTTTGTGCATATGATCCATGCGCTCAGCGACTGTTTCCGCCTGCTTCAGAATCGTGGACATTTCATGGCGAAGGGCGGCGATACGATTGTCAGCGGCCAACCAGCGGACGGTGATAATTGAGCCAAGTATCGAGACAGCAATCGTAGCTGTGACCGCCACGATGATTTTAGTGCTAAGTTTCATGGCATGGATTTTCATTGGATTTATTAACTTTCTGTGAGCTTCGTCACAATTGGCCCTAAATTGAGTAATAAACCCTAAGAAATATCTTTATTTCATAACCCAACCAATCTCGCTCTGGCTGCCTGATTAATAGAAAGAGAGCTCGCTCTACCCCAATTCCCCTAAGAGAAAATCCAAAATAAGTGCCATATTTATATATTAATTAGCATCTTATGATAGAGTCCAGTGTCAGGCCTATATCAACTGGCTCAGGCTATCGTTTGGACGCAGTCCAGAGCCGCGTTCATCAAACACAAAATCCACCGACTGCGCCTGCCGCAGCCGACTTTAACCTAGGCCTAACGCCTCAAAGCCAAAGGTGGCCCGATAATTTCGCGCATCAAAAACGCACGGCGCATCTCTTTCGGATCGCGCAAACCATCGATGAGCTCGCGCGTTTCAACCCGGAGGGCTGACGTAGTCGCCATGCGCGTAGTCGCCTCAAATTCTTTCCGCTTGAGCGCCGCCGCCTTCATGAGCTGTGCCTCTTGCAACTTTTCAGCGAGGGCCGCCTGTTGCTCCAATAGCTCTGCTGTTCGACGGTTTTCCCAAACAGAGGGACGCTGTGCTGGCTCACGCTCCTGCTGAGCTTGATCGTAAGCGGAAGGAGCTTCCATGCGCTCCTTGAATTCTTCCTCATCACGCAACAGCGGTGGCGTCTCTTCAAGCGGAGGCTCGGGTTCAACTGCCACCGGCGCGGGAGCACCATCCGCGCGCTGGCGTTCGGCTATTTTACGCCGGATTTGTTCACGAATATCGCGAGTGCGCTGAGACAGCTCGGGATCCTCAAACTCGTATTCACGAGCCGGAGTTTCTGGCGTCGTGTCGTCCCCGTCTGCCTGCTTTTTGCCGCGGATGGCCTGCACGAGTTGAGCCAACACTCCCGCGATAACGAGAATCGTGAAAAGATGATTAAGGATCCAATCCACGGCAAAAATGGGCCAGCTAAGGAGGATTATTTCTTGCCCTCGGGATGAGCAATGGAGCCGCGCATAGCGGTGTCCGACTGGAGATTTTCCATGCGGTAGTAGTCCATTACGCCCAATTTGCCGGCGCGGAAAGCCTCGGCCATGGCCATCGGCACCTCGGCTTGAGCCTCGACGACCTTGGCCTGCATCTCCTGCACCTTCGCCTTCATTTCTTGCTCAAGCGCGACAGCGGCAGCGCGACGGATTTCCGCCTGCGCTTGCGCCATGTTTTTGTTCGCCTCGGCCTGCGCTTCTTGGAGTTTGGCGCCGACGTTTTCCCCGACATCCACGTCGGCAATATCAATCGAAAGAATTTCAAACGCTGTGCCGACATCGAGGCCACGTTGGAGCACGACTTTAGAAATGCTGTCCGGCGACTCGAGCACGACTTTGTAAGTCTCGGCCGAGCCAATGGTCGTCACGATGCCCTCGCCGACACGAGCGATAATGGTGTCCTCCTTGGCGCCGCCGACGAATCGGTCGAGGTTCGTGCGCACGGTCACGCGAGCCTTCACTTTTACCTGAATGCCGTCCTTCGCCACGCCATCAATCGTCGTGCGGCCTGCTTCAGGGTTCGGACAGTCAATCACTTTGGGATCTACAGAAGTGCGCACCGCTTCAACGACACTCTTCCCCGACCCCTTGGTGGCGAGGTCGATCGCGCAGGCGCGATTCCAATTCAGGGCGATACCTGCTTTCTCAGCCGCGATCAAAGCCTGCACCGTCGGGATGACATTACCACCGGCGAGAAAGTGGGCTTCGATTTCATCTACAGAAATATCAATTCCAGCCTTACGTGCAGTGACACGCGCATCCGTGACTAGGCTATAAGGCACCTGCCGCAGGCGCATGGCCACGAGGTTGACCATGCCAACCGGCGCACCGGCCAGACGGGCACGCAGCCACACGCTGAAAAAGGAGATAATGATGCCGCCAACGATCAGAATGGCGACACCAGCGACGACGATGATGATGAGGGTGAGGTTCATAATTTTGTAACGATGAGTTGAAAATTGTCGCGAGCCACGACTTTGACAGCTGTGCCCTTGGCGAGCAAGCCGCTCCGTGATGCCGCTTCGTATTTTTTGCCATCCACGAGCACGAAGC
>JACCDO012159603.1_pt1 | contig 30816 bp, 21 predicted proteins | sample 7446101 | NCBI WGS metagenome assembly JACCDO01 (sample SAMN15323440, study PRJNA562643) | freshwater metagenome | isolation source: river surface water | place: USA:Blue River Watershed | collected 2017-08-16
AGGTATCCACAGGATTTGTGGACGTTACATTGGTCTTGCAGCATTATTGCAAGGCGCTGGCAGTCGTGCATCAGATGCCAAAAGAGAGGAAGCATATGGACTTATACGTAGTGGATTTTACGACGAGCGAGTCGCTGTCAAATTAACATGCACACAAGCTATATGCACTCTATTAACACTACCACAAGGTAATCCAGTTGCTATTGCGGACCGCAAAGGTGAGTATAAGACATGTGCGCAGTTCACTATTCATGCATTCGCCAAAGAATTAGGACAAGCTGCAGCATTTGACGACAATACTGACATCAAGTACGCTGGTATGATGGCTATTAAAACGGCTAGTAAATTTTATCGTGGTGCGGCGCAGAAATATTTACATTATTTCGTAGATCCGTTGCTTAACGGCATCAAAGACATCAATCTCCGCATTATTAGTATCTCACAACGTGGTTTGAAGTACTTATTATTAGTACCAGAAGGCAAAGATGGCAGCATACTCAACGAGTATCTGAACGGATTGCAGATGGATACGAGGAATTTCATCAAGGACTATTCGAAGCGAACCCTGGCCAAGATGACAGCAGATAGCGATGAAGAGTAGTTTATACAATATGTAAATAGATACAGACATTATCGTGTATTATAATGACAGATTTCTTTCAGTATTTTGCAGCAATAACCCACGATTGCTGGCTCATCTGGGTACTCAGAGTAAAATTGACTTATATTTTGCTGTCCACAAATGAAAAATACAATCGTTGGTAAGCCAATATCGCTGTAGACATCCGTTAGGTCTAGAATATCCGTTACGCCCATGATGGGATCATTGGGATCGTTGTTATACCATCGTAACAGATTGTTATCGGGACAAGAAGGCCACCAACGCGTCTTAAACTGAAGTATTATCTTATCGCAAACACCCAGAGCTATTTTATCTAGAGCCTCTCGGATTTGCGTAGGAAAAGGAGGCGTTATATCGATTTGAGTCTTTAAAACCTGCACTGGAACCGTACATACACAGTAATCACAGGGTATTATCTCGTTACCATCATGTAGCTGTAACTGTACTGACGAGCCGGATGCATAGTCTATTGCCTTCACACGACGTTTAAATTCCACAATTTCTTTACCATAAAACTCTTTTATAACCGAGTGAAAATGATTTAAAATACTTATGTACCCCTCCTTAATCAGAAAATCTCCGTTGCCAATACCTGGTTCGGTCAGCGCTTGTTGGAATGATAATTGGTCAAAATCAAGACCAGAATCAGCGTTGATATCCAATAATGCTGCCAGTTCATGAGGGGCAGTAAAGCCTCCTGGCATCAATTGTAAGCCTCGAATGAATGGGATATCATCGCTACCACATGAAACGTGCTTCTCGGCTTCTATTTCAACAGCTACAACCGCATTTGTTATCATTTTTAATGCCATTTCGTTACTTTTATCCAATCTATTTTTTAAAGCAAATATTGGAGAAGAGAAATCTGATGGAATCAGTGTTAGTCCAAGTGATTTTGCAATAGGTAAAAGGGAATTACTATTTTCATTGCAATTCTGCAACCAAGAGCCTCCTATAATTGAGTGAGTTAGTTAGATAGTGACTGAGTGAACAAGTTGGTATGAATTGTTATTTGAAGGAGAAAATAAGACTTACCAACGTCGATAGAAACATTATTAAGATTAATTGTATTAACTCTTCCACCGATCCGATCCCTGGCTTCCAATATACGTATCGATATCATCGGTGAACTTGAATCATTCAATATACATTGCACTATTGAATACGCACACGATATGCCTGAAAACCCAGCTCCTATTATAACAATATCAACAGTCTTGTTGCTGCAGGAGATATTCTTATGAATTGCTTTTCCAACATCCATCCCCGAATTAAATGCGCCATGAACTTGTGCTGGATGATGTGCATCAAAAGCTTCACCTGCCAACCAAAAGCTTTCTGAAATCATTCCAATGGAGCGATTGGCTGGATAACCATTCGTTTGTAACTGCGACCAACTACCATAACCTGCAAGACTATCGGCACTCCAACGCTGCACATACACATGCAATGGAAGCATATCATCGATACTATTCTCAATACTTGCAATCCTCGAGGTTTCTGGACAATCCATTACTAACCTCTTAACTTATACTCACTCACTCACTCACTCACCAAATTTATTTCTCATATACTCACCCAAATTTGTAGTCGCTTATCTTGTGTTAGTTCACAATTTTTTTTGAGATCCTGATTCTCCGAGGGATTAGCCGCATCGCTGTTCCCTGCATTAAAGTTACACACAAACACACCATGTAATATGCGTACTTGAAACTTGCGGATCCCGGATACCAATCAATATAATTAATTACAAATTATACAAACCGACTCTGTCAGTCCCACAGTCCGAAGTACGCACTAATTGTAAACAACAACAAACAACTTACTATTATATACTCAATTATGGACACTTTGGAATACTTGATAACGACGTCATTGGTGCTCTTTGGCAATGTCGAATATGCGTGATAAAGCCATCCAAAATACACGGCGGACAAGCAGTAACCAATGGTGGCGGCGGGTGACTGCCCTGCTAATGCGTCCACTTGCACTTGGTCACTTGTGATTACACGACCTAGTTTGTACGCGATCATCGTTAAGCAACATAAACCAAGACATACTAACAACGTGCCGATCGCTCTCGCTACTTTCCACTTCGTGCCTGTTTTTGATGCTGGTATAAAAGGGTATAATTCATCACCGGTTACAAGGTACCAAGGCATAAATACAAAGAGGTACCAGCATATTGTCCATGTTATTGGTAGCATATACGATGTGCCAGTGGAAGGAAACGCTTTCGATGAACCCGAAGTAGTGCAAAGTGTCGATGCAACGCACACAAGCATTGGTCCATGATTGCCCAAGTCACCTGTGAGATTATACCACCAACAACCAGGTGCGTCATGCATATTCCAGGCTAATGCTGGATAACTAACCCAAAAGCCGACAGCAATTGCAAATAATACACAAAATACAAGACAAGTTACATCGTGGTAAGACCACCCCCAATACGTTTGATCAACGTCACAGAATAACGGCCACAACAACCATAATGATGCTAATGCAAAACCAGAATCAGTATATCGAACCAATGTCTTCACAACCACAAAATTTCCATGTTCATTATACACTTTACCCATTTGTTGCCTATACTTCCACCAATATTCCCATGAGCAACAACGATTTGACACGATTAATGCCAGCATTCCAGCATTGATTTGCGGTATGAATACCTTGGCGAAGATGTACAGAAGACATCCCAGTATGGGCCAGACTACTTCGTATCCTGGAGGAAACATTAAAATTTCTCGCATTTTCTTCTCACTACTAGATGCGGTCGACGGCACTGGCTCGGCTACCGCTTTCGGTGGCTCTGTCCATCTCCATTCTAATACATCAGAAAAATCGACCGGATTCGCTTCATTTAGTAACCGTAAAATCTCATCAAGCATCGCCTGCAGAAGAAAGAATATTAGTACGAATGCATGGAGATTACGGAGTGAGTGAGTGAGTGAGATACCTCTCTTTCGTGCTTCTTCCTTCTGTATGGCAATGCCTCATATCGTCCAATAATAGCACGAGCAATTCCTTTGAAATCCTCAGGTATTGATGGATCATCTAGTGCATGACAAAAATCAAATGCACCATGACGTGTATCCGCCTCATATACAGGTATTAATATCTTATGATATTTGATCGCTTCGACGATTTCTAAACGACAAAATGGTCTTGAAAAAACATTCTCTGATAAGAATAATATAAATGCAGTACATTTTCTCACTCCTTCCGCCATTGTGTTTTCTGTAACCGATGGCATGTCCATGTCATACCACACTTTGTATCCTCGCGCTTTCAAATGCAATGTTATAGTTTGTGCTTGGTCTCCACCTGATGCTTGCGCATGGCATACAAAAAAATCACGTTTTTCTAATTCATCGTCATCGATAGAATCTGAGTCATTCGTTGTCGTCGTCTCCATCGTTATAGTTGACTTTAATACTGGCCGTAAAACAGCCGATTCCCACGAGGAATTATTATTATCTTTTAGTTTACCAGAATTTTTTAATTTTCTTACGGATGAAACTATATTAACACTTGATTGAGCACATGCATGACGGAATATTGAATAGCCAGTTTTTCTATAATGCCAGTCCATTCCCCAATTATCATATAACAAATCAGATCTATAAGTCCATTTATATTGTTTCTCTCTGGCGAATAAAACACCGCAAACATATGGCGAATCAAATGGTTTTAATCCACAAGCATCCATTATGATTTTAAGTTGTTCATAGTCATCCATAAATATTGCTTTGCGAATTGCTTGCAATTGAAGCTTAGTTATTTCCACATAATTGGCTTTGAATTTTAATCGTGTCAACACCCCTTTACCGGGTAGTATTATATCTTTTAAATGTTCCACCAGGCTGTGGGCTAGTACCATAGTCGGATCTATCCAAAGAGAGTATAAAGAAGCAGAATAAATGATTGGTAGAGTGTAATAAAGAATGTGAGACATTCAAATACAGCATGCGAAAGGAATCGAGTAAATGAGACACAAAATAAACGCAAGAAGAAAGTAAGTGAATGTATTGCAGGGCAGAAGGGGATAAGATGAATAAACCTTCACTAGGTAAACCTAAATTCTTAGCTGACTCAATCGTTGCTTCAAGCTGCTCGATCTCTGCATTCTCCGCAGTTCTGCCAATCGATGCTTGCAGCATCATTTGCGCTTTTTTGATCATTGTAGATCTATTTTTCACATTCACCCTGTGATAAACTGTGAAATGTTCATTGACTTTTTTAAAAAACCGGTACCAAATCCACACCGAATTCGTAATGAAGTAAAATCTTTTTTAAATAGTTATTTATGTACATAGTATTTGATACAACTGTCTATTGCAGCAGGATCTGCAAGGCCTCCTGGCCCCGCGATAATGCGGCATCAACATATGAACCTTCGTCGTATGCATTGTCGGCATATTTCATGTTCACGGCTAGTCCCATTCCTTTGAATATAGATCTTGCTTGTTCACTATTCGATAAAATGCTCCATAAGGCTACGATCACCGCCTGCTCCACCGCGGGATGTGTATTAGTGGCGTTAATAGTGGCTTCGTACATGATTCGCATAGGACTCTCTGCAACGACATTTGGTAATAATCTTTTCGATAATCCCCCACCAAGAGTAGGGGCTATAGGAACAGGTGTACCCATTCTTCCCAGACAGCGAATAACCGCCGCAGATACCTCGGGTTTAGAGCCAAAGCTATCCCATATCCATGATACTAAATTTGGTGGCGACATTTCTTCCATAACAACTCCATTATCCTTGGTACCCGTGAGGGTACTATAATAATTGTTGTCTAATGCTTTAACCTTTAAGCCAGGTGTTGCGACACTCTCGGCTGTAATACATGCGGTGTATGCATCGATCAAGTACACTAAAGCATCCGTATCATGTGATGCGGCGTGTAATGCTTTCTGTATGGCTAGTGTTAACACTTTAGTAAGTGCAACTTTTTGTATTGATGGTGAGTATTCTTTATTACTAATAATGTTACCAACCAGAGACAAGGACAGCCAACGTAGCGAAGGCACAATGCTTTTATTCAATCCAATAGACAGTAATTGGTGCAATGTACCATGATATCCAGTGCTGTTTTTGTGACTAATATGAGTAGGAATGAAGTCACCAGCTTTTGCTAACTTGATTTTGCATGACGAGGATGAGTAGTTGTATGCGCATGAGCATGTTAATACTGCAGCAGCTAATTGAGGATATGATGGCGACCACTGTCCTCCCGTGATTACTGATGCTCTGTTAATACCTTGAATTCCCCAATTACCACACACTCGAATAAGATTACTCAATGCATCTGCAAGTCCCAAGTCATCAGCAATGTCTAGAATATCAGCACATAATGGCAACGCGCCTCTTAACACAAGTAGTGAAGAGAACAGCTTTAACCTATCCGCCGCGTCTAGTGTATACGTGGTGTTACTGCCACTTGTGACAGTACTCGTGGCATCTTCCACATTATAACTTCTAGTCTTTTGACGCCAATTACCACCACTTGACTTCTTTTTCAATGTTTTCAATGCCGCTTTCACCTCGTTATTATTTGATGTACTTGATGATGAATGTATGTTCTCCGCGATAGTGATTACAGTGCGCATGGCGTGTAGTACCAACGATAATCCCTCGTGTGCGGGTATTACATTACCATCATCTAGTTCAATAGCATTATTGCGCGACATAATCTCACGGCAAGTATATGAATACTGCATAAACAGTGATATGTTCAGATCTATACAAGTTCCTACCGATTCACTCTGAAGAATAATCGCACCACATCGGTACACTAATGATCTCAATGCAATGAGGGAAGTGAAACAAGTAATCGCAGGAATACCAGTTGCACATTCAGGAATGTCACCGCCCAGATTCAATCCAGATCGCCAGTAAGAGTCACTTAATATCAATGCTATCAATCTGGTAATTGAAATGATTACAATACGAGTGCTATACAACACATCCTCATGCGAATCGTATTGGATTGTGCTCTCTAAATCAGTTGCTATCTGCATGATTTTTGATCCCATAGTAAACACGATGTTCTCCGCGTATGTAGTGCCTAGAACGGCGTAGTTAATATTGCTTTCATTGCATCGTTTACTAGTGCTGACATTTGCACTAACTGGTTTGTTTGTATCTTGCTTGATCACTAACGAGAGTATATCACATGCAGCTGCAAGCGCGTAATTACGACTGGTTACAGTCAATACTTGCGTCACGTTACACGAGTCATAGTCACTACTCATATACGCAACACTATTAATCAGGTCGTAGAAGATATTGCTATTGTAAAGATACGAGTTGAACGTGCAATTCACACGATGAAGATGCATTAATAGCTTACTAACACCCAACTGCAATCCACATTTGCTATTATACGTATTTTCACCATAATTTTTCTTATATTCGTTACTATATTCTTGGAGAAGTACTAAATCATGACTGCGATCACTAGCGTGCAGCAACGGCTCTTCAGGGACACTTAAATTAACTCGATTAAATTGATAACATTGAAGCTGCGTGGTGACGTAAGTGGGATTTAATAATAATGCCAATTTTGGCATAATTTTAAATGTATTAAGCACTGTTGATGCAACAATTGCTTGCTGTTCACTATGTCCCACTAGCAGTACTAGGCAGTGGATCGCACTATGAAGAGTATGTACATTGGTTCGCATATCATTGATATTGATGACGTCAATAACACTAGCAATCAAACGACCGAGTAACAATTCCGTTATCGTATTATCGCTATCAACGCGGTATAGTACATTTTCAATATAAATCTTTATTGCTAATGTCCTTACCACGCCGGACTCATGACTGTCATTCATCACATGACTCAAAAAATCGTATGGTGGCCATGACGATGCTGTAGGTACCTCATTCAAATCATCCACACTGTCTGTATCGGATCCAGTCATATACTGAATATATAAAACCTCGGATACAATTTGTAACGCTAAGAACCTGACATCACCACGACGATCGTAACCTAACCTTGTAACCCATTTCCAATCCTTGTCGGTCACCAGAAGACTCGGACGATACGGGGAGCCATTGGAGGCATTAATATCGATTCGCTCTCGGTATAAGCATAGATATAGTATCCTTAATGCGCATGTCAATGGTCCAGTACCGACTAAACTATCCGGGGATCGCAGTAATTTTACTGTGCGCGTGATAAGGTCACCAGGAGAAGACGATAAATACGCCGCAGGATAACCCATTTCGACCTGCTCCTTACTTAATTTAATCATTTCCCATCCATTATAATTTTCTATAAATGAATTCAATGCATTAGCAGCGATAGTACGAGTGAATGACGGCCATAACTCATTAGAAACAATCTTCACAAGCAACAAAGGCAAGATGTCATCATACACTGGTTTGATCCAACTATCATCTGCTTTTACTTTACTAACAGCAACTAACAATTCTAATACGTGCACTTGCATGGCAAATATTAAATTGGACGAATTGTTGACGTTGCTTTGAGTACTCAATACTCCTGCACGATTACTGATACTTTCGGCAAGTCCTGCTATGTTAATGATATCATAACAGTCCCCACATAGTGAGTACAACCACTCAGATGTTGGGTTACTGCTTTGTCCAACGGTTACCATATTGCGTAGTAATTTCATGCAATAAATGATAGAATTAAACTCTTGAGGTGATACCACACGTAGTGATTGACATATTTTGCGTATGATGTGAGACAGATTAAACTTATTGTATGCAACATAGATGTCATCACTAACTGCATCACCGATGCATATAGCATACTGCAAGTACGTAGTGATCGAGACGTGCGTGGTGGATGAAGCCATTAATTGTACCAGATTTTCAACGAGTAACTTCATTGCATCGCGCGCAGTGTATTCTTCGACCACAGCAGTCTTGAACATGTCGTTAATGATATCCTTAGCAGGCATCGGGATATTATGGCGGGTATAAACACAGTCAATAGTGCTGATACAGCAACCCATAGACGAGACAGTTAAGTTGTCAATAAATAAACCGTTTTCATTGTAATAATCGTTGAAATTAGACTTGCTGGATGGAACTGGACAAGCAAAGTCACGGGCAATAAACGTTGGAATAAATACGGGATTTTTGGGTACATTATCATCATTATACGCGGATAAAACACGATTATTTACTTGAAATGACGGTGACGATGTAATAAAATTCTCGATATCACCAACAATCACACTCATACATTGCATGGCTAGCAATCTCATAATATGCCACGATACAGGCAATGTGCGCTTGGAACTAACATTGGTAACGATTAATACTAATAATGCTTTGACGGACACCGAAGAGGTCATACCCGAACCCTCCGAATCGTCATCAATGACATCAACAAAATCAAAATTGACATTATGTCTAATAGCCGGACAATTCACTACAAGTAGCTTGAAAAGCGACATTATTTCAACTAAAAATGCAAGTGTTAGTGTATCACTACCGTTTGCATTCACGTCGCAGAAGGAAGTATTCAATTGGCCGTATATAGTGATCGCATTGTTCAAGATAGAACCGATTTCACTGGCAATATTGACACACCAACTAGTCTCAGCGGTTTGAATCAAGTAGTTATTCATTAACATACCTTTTAATTGTCTTATGGCTGATGTGCGCAATGTGACGTCACTATTACCCTCACCAAATGCAATAAAAGCTACTTTACGAACGTCTGCATGACGGAATACATTAGATCCGCTTGTATTTTGACTGGTAGATCCATCATGAGAGACGTTAATAACATCTGTCCACGGTAGCAACGACGGACAATGCTGCTCTATTACAGTAGCAAATGGATCATACTCATCAACTGGCCCCTTAATACTGGTGTCATGAATAGAATTTGTAAAGGTAGATACGCCTAATAGCTCATGCTGAATGCGTAATGAACATCTCGCACGTATCCCTGGGTACGCATGGAACAATCCCAATACAAGTGATGTACCAAATTTTTGTCTACATTCATCAGAAGAGGATATTGCACATAGTTCTTCTAACTCTTGAGCGAATAAGGAGATGGTAGAGGTCGACATGTTGCCGGCATCAGCATTGTTTGATCCACGTACATTCATATTCCAGGTAATCACATTGAAAAGTGGTAATAATGATGCCCATTCATGAATATTTGTGTTGTTCACATACGAATTAGATATAATAAATTCCAAGAGAATCTCTAGAATATCACTTGCCAAGACATTAATCTCGTAGCATATTTCATTGTCGTCTTCGATTTCACTGAAATATAAAACACCGTGTACAATTAATGAATGTAAAAATGTTGGCGAGATAAGACAGGCCTTGGTTACATGACTTGATACGTCAATGTTATCCGGAAGGATGGACTTGATCAAAGCCATTTCAGCGTTACTATCATCATCACTGAGTAAGAGGTGCTTAATGGTTAACATGAAGTCGTATCGTGCCAAGATATTACTGGTGCAAACCAAGCGGTATAGTAATGATAGTCCGGAGAGATACATATCTTGTTGACTTGACACGTTACCTTGGCTGTCACCCTCCGCATCGTCATAGTTGTAATGACAAGTTGCCATAATAATGGATATTATCAAGGAGGTTAAGCCCTTGGTCATGTTACTTGATTCAATTTCACAATCATTTTCTAAGAATCGAATAGCAATATCTGCATCGTGCAATAAGTGCAACAAATCGTCAATAGCGTTCATTGGTCGGTTGACGTCGCTACTATTCGATGGAACTAGTCGTTCATATAATCTTTTCACACTTTTTATCATATAATCAGCATGAATCAAGGACTGAAAGGAGTCACCATCTACTTTCTTGAGGATAGATAAACAGGCAACTTTACTGTCGGCAGGAAGTAATATCGCATGAGAAGTCGAACTTAAATATTTCAACATCGCTAAGACATTAGGACCAATAATGAAGTTTTGACCGGTGGAATTGGTAACGGTATTATTGAGTATAACACTACTATGTAGAGGTATACGTCCCACTAACTCTGTGAATATTCTGACGTATGACGTGTTAATGGCATATAATTCAATTCTGCTGTACTCATCATCATCATCCCCCGAAGTAGCACTGGTAAGGTAGTCAATAGTAGGTAACGAACGCCCATAAGTGCCTAACAACTGTTCCATACGATTTAATAAATGCTGTATACGTCCATAATCAATTTCACTTATGACAGTGCTATCAACCGATCCTGCCACTAATGCAGGTTCTCTTATGAATGGTAAGGCTGTTTTAAATAACGAAACAACGGCATTACAAATTTGTACATCCTTCGTTTGTAATAAAGGTAGCGATGCAGCTAGTGCTGCAAAAACGACTCCAGGAAAGGATGGTTGAGGTAATACTAATGCAGAAGTATATGTAGCATTTTTACGCTCTTCGTCATATTCGTTTTGACGTGCAACATCGTTTTCATTAGGGAGTAGTGGATGACGCATCGCATACATTGCACGTGCCATTTGACTGGCGTAGTTATTTACGTCAATATCATCTTTATTGTTACTATTATTAGGCATACTGCTATACAATGATCCATCCAGTTGCGAAGTAAACCCTTTCGCTAATTTTATTATAAACTCTTCAAACCACCTAATAGCAGTGACGGGATATAGTGCCATGGGATTATTAATAATGTCATCATTGGAATAAGCGCCTCCAATAATATCCAGCAAGGCTTGAATTAACCCTGATCTCGCTATAATAACACTTACAGGGAAATCAGTTAAAACATCAAATATCATGCGTTCAACACCCCCATGACCAAGTTTGACCTTGACTTCAACATCAAATAAGTATCGCTCATCACTTTCAGTAAGAATAAAATGTGGAAATTTCCATCCATTATGGACCAATGTAGAATTCATAATTGCACCAGCTTTTTTCTGATTTGCTGCTTGATTAAACGAAGGATGTAACACTGAAATGTCTATAGCTGTCTTGTCATATAGATGATGTAGGGTACTTGGTACTGCTTGTACCTCGTTTTCATTGGTTATAATTGATGATTTCCACGCTTCAATACCTACTCCAGGGCCATTAATTTTGGTTAAGACGCTAATCGCTTCTTCTAATTTACTTCGCAATGTAACAGCCGAATTCATAAATTCTCTGGTTGATAAGTCATATAATTTATCCAATAATAATGAATAAGCGGCAATAACTTCATCATTAACCATAGCTCTACGCCTCAATATCCCACCAAAGGTAGCAATAAAAACCATGACTTCCTCCAAATACTCCTTATTCTCTTGTGTTAGCTCATCACCGGGAACTGCAACCGATCCTTGCAACGCAGTCGCTATAAGCACCATGTTCTCTCGAGTACACAAAATATCATCATCAACAATTTGTTGTTTAATTTTAAAATTCAAATTAGCAATAGCCCTACGCCGTATGCCTGCGTTAGGCGAGGATAATTTGCCCACAAAATCAAGAAATTTATCCATTTATTGATTTTTTTTTAAATGATTTTGTGATACTTTGGTTTTTGAATTTTTTGAATTGGTAATCCCTAAAGAGGCTCTTGTTGAACTAAATTAGTTCAACTAATATAGGGCTATTGATACCGAAGTGGTTGCTTTGTAGTAGACCAATTTGTCTCATTATTGAGAAACAGCCCACTATCTCATTGCAGATATGTTTTGGTACATTCATTCTAATAGAACAAGATTGTTTGACTTTCTGCAGATTAATTTAATTTCTATTTATGATTTGCAATCTGCAATAATTCACACCAATCATAAAATATAGTTTTAGCACCTTAGAAATTTCTCCGATCGAATTCGATGAGTTGATTTCATTACTTACGTTGAACCATGAATATAATAATAACTCCTACAATAACATTCTAGACGCGAGCTTATCGATTACAGTACAGCGTTGAGGATATTTGAGCCATCAACTTGTGGTCAGAATGAGTCTAATTATAGTCCATATAATAATACCTAGATTTTTTGATCTACCTCGAAAAAAATACAGCGATTTTGATCCTTAATAAATACCAATGGTATTTTGGACATCTTCCGTGAATTGAATTAGCCAAATTTTGTAAACCAATAGTAACGAATCACCACGTCTATAGCGATGTCCGGTACAGAAGAAAGAGACGATCCCTCACTATACCCTATGTTTGAAGAGGGACACTACACTACGGGGAGCTGCTACCACGAGGTTTCCAGCACGCCTTACCGCGGATATGATATGAACGATGAAAATGTTAAAGCCGCGCATCAAATAACATCAGACATCGCTAACACACTCACTGTGCCAGATTTATATCATTTGCCTCCTATATTAACAGAAATTCAACGAAAAATGAAAGATGTATGGACTAAACAAAGGTCAAGATATCTTCAGTTTTGGTCTAGCATGAACATCGAGGCACGTGTGGACTATATCATGGAAGTATCTCCATTTCTGTGTTACGCGGATAATGATCGCCATTTTATAAGGAATGGAAAGAGGATTTATGAAAGAATCACCAGAGATGGGGCTATTGACACTTACGACGCATATATGGTACTCGTGCCCTACATGAATGCTAAAACTCTTGCAAGTGATGCTGTGGATAGTCATAACTTAATTTGGCTTTTTGATCAATTGTGTTCGTGGGATTTAGCTGCAGAAACAACGAATCTAATATACAACTTTCGGTTAGTATACGAGAGCAAAAAAGATTTAACTGGTAAAGATTACTTTACGAAGGTTATCAACACATTATTTCTACTGACGCCAATAACCTAGAAAGCATTATCGCTCGTTACAACCGATAACCGTACTTACCTACCCACCCACCCACTCACTCACTCACTCACTCTTTCATTCATTCATTTAGTATGAGGGTATAAATATTCCAATAAGCAGTCTCTGGGATATCGATGACGACGTAAAATATGCCAGACAAAAACAGATTGCTGTTAATGATTTGATTGTGATTAACCTTCCAAAATCAATGGGTCCAAATGCTGCTTTTGGTTCCCGAGTTATTTGCAAAGATCCAGCTAGAATTCTTCACGGTGCCAATCTTGATGGTGGGACTCTCGTTGGTGATTCGAACTTTCGAATTAATTTGTACAAACAAGGTAGCTTTAGTTTACCTTTCGAGTTCGAGCAAGTGATTAGAACGATCCATTTTGTATTTCTGAATGCAGGACAATGGCTGGCAGAATACCTGGAGGAATATGTTTCCGATATCACCGATGGGATGGATAGTAAGCATAGATGTAATGCATGCAAGGTTTATGATACGGATCCGAGTAAAAGAAAGAGTCTTTGTGGTGCTTGTCGCACCGCTCGATATTGTACGTGATTTTATGTTCCCCTTTAATCTACTTATTCACTCACTCGTTCTAATCACTAATAGGTTCGAAAAAATGTCAAACGGATCACTGGCCACGTCACAAAAACCATTGCCCACGAACCACGCAGCCACCCCCACAAGTTGTGCTGCAAAACTTATAATGATAATATGTGCTTGTATACAATAAGAAATTTACCGTCGATTAAGTCGTAATCGTGTTTATAGTTGGTGTTACAAGTGAAATAGCGCCAGTTATATATGCGTGCCGGTCCATCGATTACAGCGCGATCAGTTACGTTCATAACCGTTACTTTCGAATATACGACCGTTTGAATAACATTATCCAACGTTCTTACTGCAATTAACCCAGAATGAACAGTACCGGTAATCACCGGTACACTTTTTTGTCATTTTCAACTGAAAATTTCTGAAATACCAAATAGACAGAAAAAACGAATATTTTTCGTTGCAAATGGATTTGACTGGATGCAAGAAGACTAGGCGGTCCGCCTGGCTACGCTAACTCGCATTCGATTACACCATGCTGCTATTTCTTAGTGCTTTGCTGCTTCTGCTCCATCTTCCCTCCGGGCTAGGAATTTGGTCTAAATTCGATCTAGTTCGACCGTTTGAAGGCGCCTGGGGCTCTACATTTACCACTCCCTACGTTAAAATCAGCCAATTAGAAGGAAATGGACCTTCGCAACTGACAAATTATTCATTTTTTGGTTGCTCTATTGCCAATATTGGTGACTTGGACAAGGATGGTATTGATGATTTGGCAGTTGGCGCCAGAGGAGAAAGTTCATTTGTTCTGAAGGGGACAGGCAGTAATGCCACGTATGCCGAACAGTTGAATGCGGGGGCAATATATATATTATTCTTGACTGACATTGGAACTGTACGAGATTCGGTTAGAATTGGGTCTCTTGAAAATGGTGGACCAGAATTATTTGTTGACGATAAATTTGGTTATTCTCTAGCCGTGGTTGGTGATTTAGATTTAGATGGCAATGTAGATATAGCTGTCGGTGCTCCAGGATATATACTTGGAGCAGTGTATTTATTATATATGAACTCCAATGGATCAGCACATTCATTTGCTACCATTAGAGGAGCATATAACAACAATACTTATGAGCCTACTCTTGCTCCCACCATGGGGGCGGGATCCACGCTGTATCCAACTAGTCCGACTACAATACCCACAAATGCACCTGTACGTCCAACTAGAAGACCTAGTCAAAAACCTACAGCAAAACCATCATTGACCCCAGTACCATCGAGCAGACCAACTACTGCCCTTCCTACAGCCAATACGCGTTATCCGACACCTGTACCAACATCATCAGTACCCACTTACAAGCCATCACAGCCTTCTATGGCACCATCACAAGGTCCGACCAGATATAAAGCTAATGGTCCACCATTGACATTCGCATCATTTTTTGGTAGTTCATTAGGAACAATCGGTGATTTGAATGGCGATGGTATACCTGATTTAGCTGTTGGCCAACCACATCAAATTAGTGGCGTTAATAGTATATTCATATTGTTCTTAGATACTGACGGCACCGTGCTAGACTACACCGAAATCAACGCCAATGGCGCTGGTGGAGGTCCAGTAATAGAATATTTATTCAACGGTTTTGGCTCCTCGATTATACCTTTTGTCGACTTAGATCATGATAATGTCACCGAATTAGTTATCGGGGCGCAGTATTCAGTCGATCCCGGTACTATTAATTTTCAGTCAGGGTTACTGTATATGTGTTATATGTCTAGGAATGGTACCATAAAAAGTTACCAAATGATAAGCCAGGCATCTTCATTCGAAGAAACGGGGATCAAAATACCATTAATTCAAGATGACAATTGCGGTGCAAGTGTAGTATCCATTGGTGACATAAATAAAGACAACTATCGTCAGCATTGGCCATGGTTAATTTCTACTCCACCACGACCATCATATCCGGATCTAATCATGGGTTGTCCGCAGAATGAAGTGGAAGGAGGCACGGGACGGCTATTCATGCTATTCATGGGGAGTAATAATACTATCCTAGCGGAGAAGCAAGTACCCGATGAGGAATATGATATTGCCAGAAATATCGCACCAGTTTTTCAACCGTTAGATAGGTTTGGATATGCAATGGCTGCATACAGTGACATCGATCAGAATGGTATTAGAGAAATAGTCGTTGGTGCACCCGGAGATCATGTCAATGGAAGTGATTATGTTGGCGCGATTTATATATTATTTCATCGTCGACGACGATTCCATCCTCCTTTAGTGTGCGATTTATGCTATTTACTTTCCTTTTCCATTCCACTCGGATTTATTGCACTTACATGTGTCTGTAGCACCATATATTTCTTTTGGTATTATCGTCGTAAGCCTGATGATATTGAACAGATTGTATTAGGTAGTGGCATCGAGATAGGCACTACTAGAGTAAGGAAGCGAAGGGTTACTGTCACGAATAACGAAGCAAAAGTAGGCGTAGATGATTTCGAATTTTAAAGTTTATTTGTATTATTATGTGTATATAATGTACTATATTCTAAAAACATGCAATAATGTTTATATGGTGACCCAACCGCCGTCAATCACGTACGCACTGCCTCTTATTTGCTTGGCACAATCTCGAGTAAGGAAATAAACTAATTCGGATAAATCTTCCATATCTACATACTCTTTACTTGGATGTTTCTCGGAAACTAGATTTAGTTTAGCTTCTTCAACACTAATACCTAAGTAATTTAATAATGGAATTAGTTCATGATTACGTATCGTCATTTACTTGAGTGTACCTTCTTCATTTGCCTTTTTCACAATTTGATTTTCAACTAGCTGTGTGTAGACGAACCCAGGACAGATTGCATTACAAGTAATAGGTTCCGTTGCGGTCTCTAATGCTGTAACCTTCGTAAGGCCAATTAATCCATGTTTTGATGCAACGTAAGCAGCTTTATTGCATGATGCAACTATACCATGCGTGCTTGCAATATTAATTATTCTACCGAATCCATTTTCGCGCATTACAGGCAATACTGGATTAAGCGAATGAGTTAGCGAGTAAATAGAGAAGTAATATGCGCAATACCTTGTTTCGTTGTGTAAAAGCAGGAGCTGAGATTGAGCTGAATCACTTGGTCCCATTTCTCATCTGGGAATTGATCCAGTGATGAAACATACTGCATGCCAGCGTTGTTGACCAAGATATCGAGTTTGTTCCCGTAAAATTTACTGACATCGATGATGAGCTGCTTGCATGCCTCAGGCTCCATCAAGTTTGCACTGAAATACCTAATGAATAAGTGAACGAATGAATAAATAAACGAGTAAGCATATGCAAGCATGATTGGTCTTACTCCACTTTGGTGTTGAAAGCACGTAATTCGGTGAGTAATAGCGCGATTTCTTCATCGGTTGCAAAGCCAGTAACAGCAACATCGTATCCATTAGCACAAAACTTTTTGGCAATAGCTTTGCCAATTCCTGAAGTTGAACCGGTAACTAACGCAACTTTCGACATTGTTGATGCAGCAACTTATTATCTTACTTGATTCAAGTGACAGCTCACTTCCTTCGCTGAAAATAGATATTCCGAATCCCTTTTTGGAAAGACTCTGTTTAAGACAACTAATTACAATTTTTAATAAAAACGTCTATTCACTAACAACGCTATAACCTACAATAAGTCGTAATCGTTAATACAAGAAACTCACACTGGTGGGCGTGACGCTTGTAATTCGGCCTGACTCTGTTTAGGGCAATAGAAATAGTCAAAAATGGTAATTGAGCAAAAGATCTTGCTGAAATACAGCCGATGGGTTGATTTCAATCGTAAATACAACTAATCAAGTATGCTTACACAGACTCCTCTTAACTGACAGGAGTGTAAATAATGAAACAAGAAAATGATTGATTAGGATTGATTATGTGTCAAAAGTTTTGGTCTGCATTTCATAAACCAACATTTGAATTTTGTAAAAAAATTCAAGTCTGATACACGCCACATTGTGCTTCGCGATGCAGCAAATAAGCTTTTTACCTAGTTTTATTTGAAAAATTGTGTAAGATAGAGACGTAAGTAATCAAGTAAATAAGAAAATAATCGAGTTAATGATTTAATTATTTAATGACTAAATAATTAAGCGAGTATTCATGGAATTCATGAATTCTATCTGGATCCGGCCCCATTTTCAGGAGGTACTCATCACCATGAGAGAGCGAGTGAATTAACAAGACGAAAGTTGCATAAGGCGACGAACGCGTTGAAATGGCATTTTCTATCGATTTTTATCGAGAAAATCGACCATACTTGCCGGAATATCTCGGTTTGTATGCAATGTTGAGATCACATAGTGTACAATTGCAATTATCACCATTTACACCGGAGTCATTTCTTGCTGCAATCGGTACCTTACCTACTTACTTACTACCCTGTTTACTTACTCATCACGAATATGTTTAGGGGCTGTCAAGAATGTGAATTCGTTGATGTCGGAGGTGCATGTGGCACTGTTGAAAGTGTTGATAATCGATTCTCGTCGAAATGGTTTTCTGGGATATTGGACAGGTATTAGATCACCACTAATTTCTCATTCACTCAATCTCTCACTTATTGCATAATTAGATCTAGATTGGTCATTGGTGGATGCTTTCACATGGTGTGAATACTTGACTCCTATATTGCATATTTATTTACAATATTATAAACACGAACAGCTTTCAAAAGAAGGCATTGTCGTAAATTGTAATCGTCGAGGTACACACGCAATTACTCACTCACACACTCACCAACTTACCGACTCACTCACTCGCTAATAGTTGATATTGAAATGATCACCAAATCTCTGAAAATACTAGCTAGTGTGACCCAATCGTCATATTATACGTTAAAAGCGTACGATAAAGCGTACATTATTCAAACTCTCGTGATAATTCTCATCGGAATACCGGATGTATGCGCACATTTAGAGTTTAGAGAGAATGTGCAGCGACTTGTTACTGCCGATGACCAACTGCCTCTCTTTGATAAAGGAGACGATGGAGCGGTAGAGGTACTTAGCTTACTTACGTACTCACTCACTTGCTTACTTTACTTACTCGCTCACTCACTCAAGGTATGTATATTATGTGAACATGAAGGTAACATAGTTTGCTGTGACGTTTGTCCCGCAGGATTTCATGTAAAATGTCTTCACGAGAACCCTGCCGTTTTTGAAGGCACTTGGTTATGCTATGAATGTACAATAAAAGATCCAATGCATAGCACAGCCCGCCTAAAATGGTGGCCAGTTACTGAAGGGGGTAACAAGCGAACAGCAATTGGTTATGCTGCAATCGTCGGTGTATACGTCATGTACAGGGAATCATCTAGCACGGATATTAAATGCCTAACACCTTCGCAGGTGTACCAACTATTACACCAATATAACGAAAAAGACTTGCATAAAAGTCCTTGGAGAGAGTATTTACAGGATATGAGTTCATGGATTGAGCCAGATATTGCACCGGTAGTGGAAGATATGGATGTGGATGATGAACACCTAGTAGATAATGAGTCTGTTAATAAACCAGTTCTTAAAAAATCAAAAAGACTTGCGAAAGATGAGCAAGTAGTTGAAATTGAAGTTAAAACACCCAAGATATTTGAACCAATAAAAATTTTATTTAAAATCAAAGAAATAAATATTTTATGCGATTTGGAACAGGTAGCCGTTGGTCGACCATTGTTGTCCCCATTCAATTACGTTAACCGTTACAAAAAAGTTGATAATATTCCGTTATTTAAATCAATTGATTCGAAATTAATGCATCATTTTTTACGTCCAATCAATCGTAACCTCAGTCTTCCGTATCTGGGCAGCCACGTGGATGATGATGACGACTCACCCGATGCGACACTAGGTAAATTTTGGCCTGTATACTCCACTGGTGCCGATGGCAGAGTACTGAGTATTCTGTACTGTCTGGAGTCCCTTTATTACACATTAGGGTCACTGGTGGGTGATTTATGGGTCTTACATCCATCATTTTGGAATAAAATTTGCATGAATAAAAAAGGAAAAGTAACAAAATTACCGTGGTTATTACGACTCTATTCACTCGATAATCCCTCATTAAAAAAATTAAAAAGGATGACATTAGAGCTATATAATGCGATCAACCCTAACGCTTTCTATTCCAATTGGTATTTGAGTGAAAGTGAAATATGTAACCGGACTCTTGGTGGTCTTGGAAGCATTCAATTACCTACAAAACCAATCGGGAAAACAGGTTTTTTTGCTAGATTTAAACATTTTATTAAATTAAAAGGAAAAATTGGAATTGAAACATTTTCTTCACTCTATAAATCAGGTGAGTATGTTGTTGCATCAGACGAGGAGGAAGAGGAAGAGGAAGTGGAAGTAGCGAGTAAGTCCAATGGACTCCGGTCCAATAATAACACGAAAGAAGTCAATGACGACGATGGTGATGACGACGATCCATCCACACCATTTAAAGGAAGTAATAAATCACGTAAAACTAATCAAAAATCACGTTCAACGGAAGATTTAATGTGGCATAAATCATTTGTACCGGCTGCTGCAAGAGGAAAAGTATCACGAAAGCATTTGTATCGCCTTGGTCGCAATGCGGGAATTGGATTGTTACCTTATTGTGGGTACAAAGAAAAGGAGAATACCTGTGCTGCTGTCTCGTTCGCCAGCATGTGGTACAATCGCACGTCAATTGCGGGGTCATTTGAAGGATTAGCTTTGCAATTAAGGTACTCAATTTCGTTTATATCAATTGAATCATTCACTTCCTATTGCTTCCTTCAACAGGTACTTAGAGCAGGCATTACGCTTGAAAGAGTTGAAACAACCGGCGAATGCATACTATGTAAAAGACCAAGTAAACGCCGCTGGGATACATACTGAATTCACTAGAAATGAAATCATTGATCTACTCACTATCGTTGCAGCTACCGGTGGTCAAATCAATAAATTTCCTAGTTCAATTCCAATTTACCAAGAGTATAAAGCAGCGGCTGGTCCTGGTACACCTCCTTGTTATTTCGCTACCCTTAAACTATGTTTTAATAAGGATGACGCAGCTAGTTTGGGTACGGAACTTCTCAATATGAACCTCCACGAGGTTCCCATCAAAGCATTACAAGAATATTGCTCTCGTCTTCATGGTGATCACTATGTAACGGCTTCAAATGAACACAATTCGGTGAATGAATTGACTAGTAAGTATATACAATATGCAATGGCGTTGATGAAGGAGTCGGGTACCGTTACAAATAATTATCAACATATTTTTGTACACAAAGAAATTTTATTAGCTATGGAGACTGAAATGGCTCAATTGAAAGAGAAGATGGCATCTCTCCCAATACTCACACAGACTCTCCGATCAGATTCACGCATTAGTAACCTACTGGATGTCTATAGTAACCACCTGGTATCGCTGATATCTGAACTCGCTCGACATCATTACGCCCAGTTACTGCATGATGGTACCAATGCCAAAAGTGTAACTAGATCTTCAATAACCAGTAAAGCGGATGCGCCTAGATCCACCGTGGTAGTCACGAGTACTGTCGCCTCGCAGAAGCTATTCGAATCATACCAACTAAATGTTTTTAAAAATAAAAATGGTAATAAAAATGCTAATTTTTTACGTCCACAAGAATTTGTACATAAAACCGTTATTGATCCGGCTACTGGCAGCACTCTGGACCGTTCCTTTGTCACTGCTTCCACCGTCATTCCAAACTCGTATATTCCCCAAGTAGGTGATGAAATCATCTATTACGCTAGTGGTCATAGGGATTATCTAAAATATTTACCTGATTTTGGTAGTAAAAAAAATCGTGGTGGTTTAGTGAAGAAAAAAGGTAATAATGAACGAATACCATGTCGAATATTGACAATTGACTATGAGTTTCCATCGACCTTGGACACCGGTATCATTTGTATGATGCAGTTAGGGGCATTAGGAATACCTGGATTGAAACAATTCTTTATAACGTACCGTCCTGGTCACGTTCTTGGTGAGTTTTTAATCCCTAGAAATACATTACAAAGTTGTTTACTACGTAATTGGCAAAAAAATAATAAATTTTCAATGGTATATGACGATGGTACACGTTACACTGGTAAAATAGTGAAATTAGAGAAGGATGACGAATCGTTTCCCATGTGGAGCGGTGCTCACGTCTGGTGGGATGAGGCAAAGTCAGCGGATACATTAAATGAATGGGAGCTAGAGCCTGTCGAGCCGTTACAAAAGGATGATGCCATGAAATTAGTGGCTAGTACAGAGCAGCTTCAACAAGTAATTAATACGAAAATACGTCACGTGGTGAAACAATTAATGATCAATGAAAACTTTGAAGTCTTCTATGACGCTGTAACGGATGATATAGCACCCAGTTACAGCTGCATCATTCCCGTTACGATGTATTTAGGATTATGCAAACAACGAGCCAGTAATAATTTTTATCGCCAACCTGTTGCATTCCTAGGTGACATACGCACTATTTACACCAATTGTTTGCATTACAACCAAGAAAATAATCCAATTACCATCAAAGCAGCGGAACTGTACCGTCAAGCTTGTAGTGATTTAGCAAATATATTCCCGGCTGACGATTTCTCGGACTACATCCAATTCGATGCGTGTCTTGCCAGTAAGGAGTCCGTTTTATCATTGATGACCAAGAAAAGAACCGTTTTTTTATGAATCTGTAAAATATTTTATATACAAAATAATACTATGTATTTACAGACTACCGTTTACTTACTCGCGCTAGCGGTACGCGCAAGCCATTCCATGTACTTATCCATTTTACTCGCATCACCGCTCACCTCCTCGTTATTCTCATCCTTGATTGATGTAAATAATTGATTGATGTTACTATTACTATCGTTTAAACCACGCACGCTAGTGTACTGGGTGTCGCTGTCGTTGCTAGTGCGGGAGGTAACACTATTCTTGCGACTACTAGCACCACCTGTTGTCGCAAATTTATTTGTTATATGATCAATATTACCTTGGAATAACTCCGGATGCCATTTACGATATGAACTAAATTCATCAGGGATAGTGACGTCATCTACGTACCCTCGTCCATGATGGGGTCCAATAGAAGGACGTCGTCCTTTCTTAGCTGAGCTCAATACACTCACAGGCGATGTAACAGGCTCCGGCTTATGTTTATTACGTGCAGTTCTAGCTGGACTAACACTTTTACTTCTTTTTGGTAATAAAACACTATCATCGTGGCTTCTATGGAACCTATTGGTATCGATATCATCAAAAAAACCACGTCTACGTAAGGCCTCTGCTTCATCCCAATCCATTGGATAATAAAACGGTTTAAAATTCTTACTTTCTCTATTGAAGGTACCTCGTGAAGGAAGACGTTCAAATCCATCACGTAAACGGCTAACAAACTTATCAAATAATGGGATATTCGTTGCTGCAGGAGGTGGTGGTCGATGGGCAAAAGGCTTGCTGAAACCAAATACTGGTTTGGGTATTCGATAGCGTGGATGCCAAATTCCGTAACGGGGATCTTCTTGCATTTCATCATATATTTCCTTGGAATAACGAGATGATTGATTCATATATTTGTGAGGGGATGACATACTGATATCATGTTGGGTAGGTGCATGGCTTCCAGAGGTGTTATCCACTGATTTATCTAACTGACCTTCGAGGTCCTCTAATGCACTAACAAATTGCTCGGCATCGTTGATTACCTCTTTATTATTATTATTTTCAGAGGAAATACCGAAAGATTTGCGACGTTGACGGTATAAGGTAGTGGTTCCTAGCAAGGAGGCAGATGCGGATGCAACCTTCTTAGTACTGCTTGGTGGTGGTGGTACAGAAGCACCTATAGGTACTGAAGCAACCTTCTTGGTAGTGCTAGGCGCAACGGATCTAGGTGTTGGAGCCGTTTCATTTCTAACTTTACGAGTAGGAGTGCTACTCACAGATCGTTGACTCGTTGAGGTATTCAAGCGATCATGGTCATGCGATACTGTTGTTGTCCCCTTAGCATTCAGCTCACGATGTTTTAATTCCCTTTTTAATCTCATTTCAAACTCTGTTTCCACTTTATTCTTGATATTATTTTTATAATTATTGATTGTTACATTATCAAAATGTACCAATTTATGTAAAACACGCAATGTTTCACCTACATACTGGGCCTTAAACCCAATACAAACAGGATTATGTCTCATATCGAAGGTGGTTAGGTTATGCGACAGCGGTACCAGCATGTATATAGAGGACGCTAAGGACGCTAATTTGTTGTTTGCAACATTCAGATGCTTTAATGAGATCAATTGCTGCAAATAATCCAATGTTTTTAGATTATTATTGGATACATCCAGATATTGTAAGGAAGGGATTACGAGATTACTCGAGATGGTGGAGATGTTGTTACGACTCAAATCGAGGGCAATAAGCCGGTTGAATCTGCTCAATGATACACTATCCAGTTTCAATATTGGCTGCTTACTGTTTGTTATGCTAATATATTCCATGTTATCTTCTAGCAAAAGGGACTTCAGTGTGTTGTCGGGACTCTCTTCTGTGTTAAATATCTGTCCTAGTAAGTGCTCGGTGTTGTCAATCGTGCTGTTGGTTAGATTCAATGCAGAAATACGCTTCTTTTTGGCAGCTAAATTCAGGATTGATTCCTCGATTATACCTTTTAATTGGGTTGCATCAGATGGAGGATCATTAAGTTGCACCAGTACTTTGGTGTCACTATTAATGACACTAGAAGGTAACGTTAGATACGATGCCAATATATTAGATGTTGACAATTGATTTGTTTCTATGCTTTTAATGTAGTGGTATGAGGTTGATGCATGGGTTGCCTCCGGTAGTGGTTCAATCGCGACATCACTACTGCTGATTATACTACTCTTTGAACTGGTCGAAGCCGGTTGATTTACACTAGAATACCGTAAATGAGTAAGTGGGAGTCGATAAGCGAATGACGGAGTAATTACCTTGTATTGGCACTTACTCGTGTAGTTGCAGCTGTTGTAGCACTACTACTACTAGAACTGACACCCTTGGAACGCAATATCTTCGTGTCTGGTATAATATTTGACGAATTGTTAGTGATTGCAGCGCCTAGCCCTAAGCCGACACCAATAAGCAAAGATTTTTCGCTCTCTTCTTGCGAATTATTACGATTAGGTAACAGTTTAAAGATACTTTGGAGTAATGAATCATCCGGATTTATATTATCCACATTTGTTGAGTTAGTAGTTCTAACTCTACGCTTATCACGTTTTGACACTGCCACTGGACTGCTCGCACTTGATTGGATTTCATGCACGTCATCTTGCAGTGATGTATCATTGCTGGTCTCAATGCAAATCGCATCAGATACGGTGGCATTAACAGTAGTATTCTCTTGTTTTATAGATGGTTTAGCAACCTCTGGGGTATCAATATTTGATCCATCTTCATCATCATCGTGAATAGTATCACTTACTTCGATGTCGCTGTTATTATTTGTCTCACTGTCGACTGATACTTCATCTGCTGCATTGATTTCAAACGCTCTATTGTACACATCAACGACTTTTTTTACCATCTATAAAGATTCAGATCAAATAAATATGCACATAGGTGTAAGTGAGTGAGTTAATACCTTATCCTCGCCTTGGGACCAGGATCCTTCAAAATTTTCTGCACACAATAATGCTCGATTAATTGCAACTAATTTCACTAATAATCTTGCATGAGTTACATTTGGATTAACAAGCTTCATTGTAATGTGCTGTGTCACACCTGGCTCCACAATCCCACATTTGGGTGCAAAATCGATCAATTTAGGTTCACTAATAATAAAAAACAACGAATAAGTAAGGAACTAATCACGATTTATTGTCGTAAGATACGCACCTCCTTCGAATCTTGAATAATAGAAGCCTGTCCACGGACGTATTCTTGATGTGGAACACGCACTCTTCGGCGCCATTTTCCACCTCAACTAACCGTGGGAAAATCTTCATTTCTATTGTTTTGAAGCAATTTTACCTTTTTCCCGCGCTAAATTTTTTTACCAACGGCCGCAATACCGGTATGAATTTGCACCGGTACGCACCAATTATTGTCCATTTTAATATATTTGCGGTGACGTGTACCAAGAAGTCGCATCTAGAGTGTTAGAGAGAAGAGAAATCCAGCCTTCCCCGATACCTGGTTACATGTCAACAAAATAGTTGACGACGATTTTGCGTCAACCTATAACTAAATGCGTGCGATAATTGTTAATACTATTCTGTAGACAATGTAATTATACTTACATAACAAATATACACGCCCTATTAGTTCGATTAGCTTATGCAATCTTTAATACTTTTGCTAGTGCAAACCTCTTAACATAATTGGTAATATCCGTATTTTGACACTTCATAACGGCAGTAAATGTGTCATTATTCACAAGGAAGCGGGCACAGAACCATTCCCCATTCGATGTGTCCTGCCTAACATTACACAACCCGATTTCAATATCCCTCGAACCAGGAGTATCCGTAGAGAAAACTACATGAAAACCATATTTTTCTAAATGACTCCGTAATAATGCACTCGTGGGTGTTGATTTCAACTTGCAATTAAATGATCCTGAAGTCTCTAGCGTGCCCCATAAGTGTTTAAAATTATTAATCGTCAGCACGGAAGCGGTACTCATATCCTCTAACTCTTTTAATTTCAATCTTTCTTCTTCTTCACGTTGAAATTTTAGTGCTTCTTCACGTTGTACTTCCTTCAATTTACTTGATTTTCGCTCAAGATCTAGATGCAATCTTTCGCTTTCTAGCCTTTCTTGTTCCTCTTTATCTTTTTGCAAGTTATATAATTCATCCTAATAAAAAAATGGGATTGAAAATGAGTAAAGGAATGAGTAACGAAGCGAGTGGATTACCTGTAGAGCCCTTTCTTCATCATTATATTTTTCACGTTTTGATCGCTTACTCTTTTTAGCAAATAAATACTCGGTTAGCTCTTCAATCCTTAGTGCTTCATACGCGTTCCGCATTGTGCGTGTAACTGTTTTTGTAATACGATGACGTAATCCTTTCTTCTTACTTTGGGTAGTGCCTAGGTAGGTATATTGAGTGTGAGTATGATAAACGGTAGTCCAAGCAGGAGGGAGTACCACTATATGTTGTATCGGATTGCTCTGCTAGTTTACGTCGACGATAGGCTAGATAACGATGAAGACTGCGATAAGTTGCATTCAATAAATCATACAATTGTAATCCATACGCGATTGGTATCGCACAAAATTTCACTAAATAATATGCGCAATAAGTGAATAGGTGAGTGAGTCACAAATGATGAACGAAGGAAGGTACCTATTAAGCCAGTAAACGACATCCCACTCAAATCAAATTCAGGTGCATCTGGTTCCAATATTTGTGCTTCATAATAATTTAACTCTTCTAAATAAAATGATAAGTCTAATACCTAGTGAATGAGTTATAAGTAAGTGAGTAAGTGCATGAGTAAGTGTAATAAGCGAGCGAGTACATAATATACAATAGAGAACAAATATGGCAAGTCAAACAGTGCAGAGAAAAATAAATAGCTGAAGAATTTTTTCATATTCGATGCTTTCAACCAGTTCACGTGTTTGAATACCAAGAATAATACACATGTGCCCCATAATACCCATATAAACTGAAACATTGAAGTAAACATATATAATCTCAACCTAGTGAATAGTGAGTAAGAGTGTGACATAGCGATTGATGTATGAGTGAGAATGAGTACATTGTTTTTAATATTAAACGGTTGGTACATAAACTAGCCCAAAAACGAATTAGAATCATACTCCATACCCCTTATTACAATGAATTAAGTAAGTGAGTGAGTAAGTGAGTAAGTAAGTGAATAAGTAAGTGAATAAATATTAGTAAGCTATACCTTGTAGAAGTGCAGGAAATGAAATCAGCCACATTAAATCATATAATCTCGCACCCATCCCCGGCTTCTTGATCATATAATATGGGAATAAATCCATATTATATGACGCATTTGAAGTTATAATCATGAGAAAAAATCCGCAAATGATCTATGAAGCGCATGATCGAGTAAGTAAGGAAGTATAGTTAGTATAAGAATATAAAGACCTGGTAGCATCCACACTTCCATACCAAACGCTTCAGTTTTCGCCCTGTAGTTCTACCACGCAGCATCCTTACTATGGCATATCCGCACTCCCTTTCGTAGTAATAATCCTCCGCATACTCCAATTCGATATCGACATCCTCCTCAACCACAGGCCGACGAGCGCCTTCAACTTCGGACAGTCGCATTTCTTACTCACTCAATTACTCATTCACTGATCAAATACGAGATCATTCGAGCGTACTCGGGAGGGACTCGTTAGAGACGAATCAAGTGAAATCCAACGCAAATTTTTCTTATTTTTGTATTTTTTTTCATTTTTAAAACAAACCGGTACCTACATTTCACATAGCCATAATAACATTATGAATACTTCTATGTGTGATAAATTATACACTGCTATACGTGGTAACCAAGTTGACCCTTCCTGAGTCAGAATTGGTGCAGTCGTCTTCGCTCTGTATTGTCTAGTGAAGACCGGGACCGCATAGTAAATAGTACCGGTGGATAAAAAAAATACCTAAGAAAACTTAAAAAACAACACGACTTTACCACTTTAGAAATGCAATTTTGGGTGAAAGCACTCCCATTTTGGTGCGTTTGGTGCATTTGGGTGGTATCAGCGGGTGAGAGTCGTTACTATGTGTACGATAGCAGCGATTGGCGGGCGGTGGCAGAGGCGTCTTTCAATATTCGGGATGATCCTCTTGAGACTCTGGAGCCTGCAATGAATTACGGTGCAGGACCCGCAGTCAACGTATCACTAGGTAACTAATCGGTTTCAATGTATATTTGTTATTGCCTCACTCACTTACTCAGGTGAATTTCACACGGATCAATACCAGTTGTATGCGATGATATACCACCGTGCATTGAGGGACATGCGTCGAACACTTGATCCTAACGAAGCGACCACGTTCATTATCCCATATGATTTCGCTACGGACTCCGCGTACTATAAACAATGCCAAAAATCTGCAGGTGATTTAACGTTTACATTCTCATTAAGTCTCTTGCTTAAATCATTTACTATTGATAGGAAGATGTTATGACTTTAGAAAATGCCCATTAGCACCGACAGTAGAAGATTTGCTGCACAAATCCAAGTATTTTACACGCTCCAATGGTTTGATTTATTTTCCATCTCACTTACTTAGTTGTTTATTGCTTATTCGCTAATCATAGGTCGGGATCATCTACTAGTTATTGGTATGAACTACGCAATGGATCATTATATATTGAAACCTAAATGCAAATCTTTGTTGCTTACGTGTAGTAACTGCACCAAAGTTGCCATTGATGATTATTCATTTTTGCATTCAGATGACTCGGGAATAATCGAAAAAGGGGACTATTGGCATGCTATACCATTTCCCTCTGATTTTCATTGGGTAACTAATTACTTACTCAACTATTTACAGACTTACTTACTTACACACTCACTCACCGCAAAGACAAGGGATGTTATACCTCCATTTCCTTGGATGAATGATAATCGCCCAATCCTTTCGTCTTATATAGGTAGTACTAAAAGTTACTATAATCCGGCTAGACGATTAAGAGGTTCAATTGTGCATTTTTGTGAACTGCATGTACTCACTCACTCACTCACCCATACCATTCTACCTCGATCGTTTACTAAACACTCATTTTAGGGGTATCCTATGTGTGACCATGCTACCTATGGAAAGAATGGTACTCGTGACTCATTCAAAGTTGAGGGATATGATCCCCTTTCAATTTCTGCTAAAAGCATTTTCTGTTTTCAACCAATCGGTGATTTAATGACCCGCAAAGGTCTTTTCGACTCGCTACTGCAAGGCTGTATACCAGTTATTTTCGATGTTCTCACTGCTAATGTGATGTATACGTGGCACTGGGATGAAAGCTTCTGGAATGACATTTCTGTACAATTTCTATTCCATCCAACTGCCTTCCGTTACTTCGATCCTGTTTTGGCACTGCAAGATTTATATGTAAATAACACTGCAGAAGTGAAAAGAAAGCAGCGGTTGATACGGGAAAGAGTTTTTGAGTTGCAATACAGTTTAGAGGGTAGGGTAGAACGGAATGGTCCGTTACAAAAGAAGCCATGGACGAATGGAAAGAGTGTAGTATCCAATGGTGACACGTGGCCAGTGAATTCTAATGGTGTGCCAATGAGAGATGCATTTGATATAACAATTGACCATGTATTAGCTATCCACTCAGGGAAAGAGACACACGACAGAAACGCTACCATTCCTGAGTGTTGGAACGGTACGCTTGACAAAGAAAAGAATAAATGTATACCGAATAAGAAGGTAGAAAATAGATGAAGGTATGGACAAGGGTATAATTTGTGACTAGATGTAGTAATTTGTGCAACTATAAATTCATTGTAGATTATGTAATTATTATCATGAATATTCGGATAACTAATCACGATGCTCAGCGTTCTTGTTAGTAAATAACTGGATGTCTGCCTCGACCATTTCTTTCACTAACGCTTCGAACAATGTAGTAGCTAATGGCGGTGCAGAAAGTAAGAATATATGAGAGTGAGTAAGCAAAAGCGAGTAAATTTACCTTTCCATCCTAGTTTAGCTTGGGCCTTGGCTGGATTACCGATGAGTATATCGACTTCAGTAGGGCGGAAATATTTAGGATCTATTCTAACAAGGACTCTA
>JACCDO010915293.1_pt1 | contig 30814 bp, 19 predicted proteins | sample 7446101 | NCBI WGS metagenome assembly JACCDO01 (sample SAMN15323440, study PRJNA562643) | freshwater metagenome | isolation source: river surface water | place: USA:Blue River Watershed | collected 2017-08-16
AAATCTAGGTAATAAATTATCTTTCATAATAGTTTCTATCAAACCTCCCCCTTTTAATATATCATTAATTATAAAATAATTATCATGAATCTTATTACATTCTATGATATTTGTCTCTATTATTCCAAACTCTATTTCATTTTCTTTATTTATTGTTAATTGTGTATTTAACTTGATTAATTCTTCTCTAATATTATTTATTTTTTTTTGTACAATTTCTATTTCTTTCTCATTCAAATTAAATAATTCATATTTTTCATACAATTCTTTTTTACTAATATATTCATTATAAATTATTTCTTCTTCTTTTAATCTTTTATTTAATTTTTCTATTTCTGTCATATTTTTTATAAGAGTTGTATTTATTTTATCAAAATTAATCTTATCTTCACAATCATCATTATTCAATTCATCAATATTATCTTGTAACTCATTAATTTTATCTTGTATATCTTTGCTTTCTACAAATTTATCATAGTTTGATTTTAGTTTTTCTAATTCTTTTATCTTTATTTCTATTATCTTTATCTTTTCTTTACAAATTTCATTATCTTTTAATAATAGTTCTTTCGTCGTTTGTTTAATCTTATTTTGTTCTAGATCTTTTAAATAAGCAGTATATTCTTTTGTAAGATTAACTTTTGTCTTTTCTTTATGAATCTTAATTTCTTTATTATATTTTTCTATTGACTTTTCAAAAGATTTAATATTTGTCTCTAACATTTGTTTTTCTTTAGTCATACTATTTTGCATACAATATTCACAATCAGGGTCATATTCATGTTCTTCTAAATTCTCTAAACGTTGTTTATATTCTATTAAATCTCTTTCACATATATTTTTTTTGTTTGTAATAGTTTCTAAATCTTTTATCATTCTTTCATATTCTTCTACTTTATTTTTACTAATTTCTTTAATCTTTATTTTCAAAATCTTATCAACCTCTTTTATTTCAATACAATTCTTATTAAATTCTTCATCTAATTTTCTTTTATCTTGAATATTTTTATTAAGTTCTATATCATTTTTCTTCTGATTAAACTTATTATAATCATATGATGAATCTTGCCACAATTTTTTCTTTAAACTATTAATATCTTTGTTATATTTTTGAATAGATTTTATTTTTTCTTTTTTATATTTATCTTCTATTTCTTTTATATCACCTATTTCTTCTAAATCATCTTTTAGATCTTTATTAATTTCTTCTAATTTTGAGATTTGTTTTTTAAGAGAGTTAATTATTTCTACTTTTTTATCTGTCTCATATTTTTCATCGTTATTAATTTGTGAAAAATCAAAATTAGATAAAAAATATTTAGTCTTTTTATTTTCTTCTAAATTATTATTAAATTCTTCTAGTTCTTTTTCATAATTTTCTATTTTATTTGTTATTTCTGTCTTCTTCTTATTTATATTTAATCTAATATTTACACAATCAATACCATAAGAACTAAATTTTTTTAATGAACTATTATATTTACCAATTTCTGTTTTTAGACTTTTTAACTTTGTTGTTGTATCTGTGAACAAATTATCATAAATATCTAAACGTGCAATCTTGCATAATATATCTCTCTTTTCATCAGCTGATAACTCTGCAAATCCTACACTCTTTCCTTGATACAAAGATTTTTGTGTTACTATAGAAGTAATAATAAAATCTTTTACATTACCAATTTTTTCTATGATTAATTTTTCTGTGTCAGTTTTATCTTTTTGTGATATATTCTTATCTGATTGATAAAATGTAACTGTTGCTTTTACATCTTTAGTATTTTTTGAATTTCTTGCAAGAGTTCGTGAAATAGTATATATAACACCATTAATATCTATTTTTATCTTACTAGAAAGTGATTTCTTATTAGTATTTAATAAATCAAAACGACTACCTCTAGTAGATTCTTCAAAAATGGCATAGATAATAGCATCAATGAAAGATGATTTACCACTTGAATTTGGTGCATTTATTCCCATAATATTATTAAATTTTGTAAAATCTATTTTATTGTTTTCTCCAAATATCGAAATATTATTAAATTCTAAACTAATTAATTTAATCTTTCTCTTTGTTTCCCCATCATTAAATGTATAATTTTGTAATAAGTCATCTATAATTGTTTTGTAAGGTTTTAACTGAGTATCAGTTAATTTTTTGTTTTCTTTTAATTTTAATAATAATATTTTTGATACATCACTTAAATTTTTAATAATATTTAGATTTTGTTCTTTTCCACCAATTACAATCTTTGTATCTTTATTATGTGAACCAATCATTATATCTATCTTTTTATTGATTGTAATATTATTTAAATTTAAATCTTTGTAAATATCATCTATATGTAGTCTATTTAGACTTTTACAATCAATTCTAATTTCTATATTTTTTGGTATTTTTTTAAGATCATAATGAGAAACACCATCTTCATCTATATCTATTTTAATCTTACCATAATTATTAAATATCTTCTCGAAACTACCCCGACTTTTTTTTAAATCCCATAATATATACCCCTTATCTAAAGATTCATCCATTGTTTGTTGAATAAGTGAACCACTGTACGCAATATTTTTCTTAAGAAAAGCATGTTTATGAATATCACCTAAAAATACATAATCATAATCACTAAAATCATTTGTTGTATAATATTTTTTTTTCTCAATCGTGTTTTTATATTCAAAATTATTATCCTTAGCCCCATTTATTATACCATGGTACAAAGCACATTTGTACCCATCAAATTTAAATTTACATTCTAACACTTTTTGTGAAAAACCAAATCGTGTATGACCAAATAATATATTATTATATTGATAGAAACCTTCATTGTTTAATAAAAATAATGAATTATCCGTATCCAAATTTTTTAAGATACTCTCAAGAGAATTATGTGCCATATTAATTAAAGATACATCATGATTACCAGGAATTACTATTACCGTTGTAATCTTACATAATCCAATAAAGAAATCTTTTGCTAAACTTACACTAATTGGATGTAAATCAGTCTTATCATGAATAATATCACCAGCAACAACAATTACAGAATTATCTTTTTTTAAATTCTTTTTAATTATATCTTGGTACAAATTATTAAATACTTCTCGATATTCTTCTTCTCTTTCTCTTTTATGGATATGAATATCTGCCATATGTATAACGTATTTAACATTAATTTTGTCATCTTCTAAAATATTTATTTTATTTGCTTTAATACTTTTTTTCATTTAAATAAATATATGATATATTTATTTAAATATGAATTAAAATAATTTGTTTTTGATTTATTAGTTTCTATTTAATTATTTCTAAAGTTTTTAATATATCTTCTCTTCCAATAATTTTAAGATATTCAATAAAATATTCGTAAAATGACAAGAGTTTTAACATTTTAATATTATTATTACTAATAAATCTATTTATTCTAATAGGATCTAATTTATATGATTCATACAGTTCGCTTTCTTGTAATATTTTTAATGAACTTGCATAAAATTTTTCTTCTTTTTCATCAATAGTTTTTCCAGTTTCAAAATTAATCATTGAGTATAATTGTAAACTAGTAATTTGATGTGTAGCATATCCAACATGAGGGAAAGTAAAAGGTTTTACCATAGGATCTTTACCACTAATACAACTACTTAAAAATTCTCTTAATTGTGCATAATATTCGCGTGGAGGTTTCTTTAATGCATCATTTGTTCTTATACCTGCAATTATTTTATCAATTGCATCAGAAAAATATTTTTTCCAATTAAATTCAGTAAAAGTTTTAAATATTTCTCTAGGTTTTTCTGCATCGTGTGGAACAAGTGCCCCTGGTCCATATTCTTTTTCTACTTGTTCTATTACATCTTCTGTACCGATAGATGCAATAGATGCAACAGAAACATCAGTATTTGCCTCTGTACCTTCCCCTCCTACTTGTTTATATTCATTTACACCATTATCATCATAAAAATATTGTTTTCCACTACATGTAAACATACATAACATATGACCTCTACCATGTGTTTCATTTGAAACAAACATTCCTTCAGGTGATAATTTTGGTAAATATTTTGCTATAGCAATATTTACAGCATCACATTTTTGTATCGATTGTTTTATTTGTGATAATTTTGAAATAACATCATTTGGTTTATTTTTAGTATTGAATAATGGATGTAAATCAATTTGTTGAAAATATATATATTTGTCTGGTAAATTTTCTATTTCGTGTCTTCTTGATTCCAATTCATGTGGTAAAATGTAGTTTACTAAATAATAATTTAATATAGACGTTACAACAAATAAATCACTTTCAAACAACAAACCATTTTTGTTAATTACATCTTTTTCTTCCTTTTCAAATCTGTTAATATTTAAAATATTATATACATTTGTTGTACATAATAAAGATTCTCTAAAACTATTTTGTCTTACTAGACCTAATTTTAGGGGTTTCTTTTTATTTTCAGGGATATCTTTTTTTAACTTTAATTGTTCATTTAAGTATCTAGTAAATAAATTTAATAAATATGCTTTGCTATATTTTTTTAATTTTTCATAAACAGTGTCATCTATATTTAATGGTAAAAATATTTTTAAATTTTCGTTGCTTTCTGCAAAATTAGAAATATCTTCTACTAATTCGTCTATTGTTTCAAAACTTTGTTGATAATTATCAAGCACATGTTGTATATTATTACTAATATTGTCAGAATATAATATTAATGTTGAATATGCATCATGCCAACATTCTCCAGAATGTTGATGAAACCCTAAAGTTGGACATCTTTTTCCCCCTTTTAATTCTAAATATTTTTTCTTATATTTTAAGTATTTATCTCTATAGTTTACGAAAGACATAATATTATAATTATATATAAAAAATTATATTTATTTAATTTTTTCTTTATTTAATTTTTTAATTAAATTATTGTCTTTTATTAAAAACTGTTCTAAAGCCTTAATATAATTTAAATGCTTTTTAATACAATAAAATTTTTCTGTTACATCTTTTTTATGGTATTTTTTTAAAATAGATTCTCCTCCAGGATGTATCTTTAAAAAACTCGTTACATCATACCATTTATTCTCTATCATAATATAAGTACGAGAACTCAAAAAACAACACATTTTAATAAAATAAAATTATATTTTTATACAAAAAACATAGAATATAATTTAATTATGAAATCGGGATACGAACCATCTGGAATATATTTATGACCTTCTATCATAACTTTTTTATCTCCTGTATTTAATGCAATACCATTTGATTTATATTCATATTCTACTGTTTCTTTTATATCTCCATTTAATCTTTGTGCAACATATTTTCCTTGTTGATATGCATTTTGTGCATTTTTAATATATTCTCTACTATCTACACAATCACCCCCGATATAAGTTTGATTATTTGCAATACTTTGAAGATATTTATTTACTTTAAAATTATTCTTTGACGAATTAAACTCAATTAGATTTGGATTATTATTAAAACAAAATAAAGGATTAGAATATGTATTATTTAATTTTACTTCATAATTTATGTTAATATTCTTTTCATTTAATAAATTTAATAATTTTTCTTTAGTTTCTGGTTTTACGTAAGTTAATATTTTTTCTTTAGACATTCCATCACTAATATCAACTTTCATAAACTGTGACAATATAGAACCTAGTTCATAACCAGTAGGACCTAATCCAACTATATTTACTTTTTGTTTTTTATTCATAATTTCTTGTAATTCATTTTGCCATAGTTTTAAAGGTTTACTATTTCCAATACCTATTACTAAATAATCGCAATTATATAAAACATTATTATTAAGCATGTTTAATTTTAACAGATTATTATCATAAGTAAAAGATTGTACTTTGTCTTTTATTTTAAGATGATTTGAATAAAACATATCAAGAAAATGAAAATATTTTTTGTTTAAATCTTCTCCTCTCTGTAACGCATACATAATATCTTGTGGATTTATAAATTCGTCTTGATAAATTTGTGTTATATTAAATTTATTAAAGTTTATATGATGTAAAAATCCTCGTGCAAAAAATCCGTCTCCTAGTAATACTACTTCTTTTTTATTTTCTATATTTTGGATATTTAATCCTAAAAAATTAAATGATAATAGACTATTATATACATATAAAGTATTAAAAATCATAATATATTATATTAAATTTTGTATTTAAATATATAAAATTTAACTTTTTAACTTTTAATAAAACTTTCTGTATAACCTAATTTTTCTAATAATTTAACATTAGTTTCTTTAAATCTTTTTATTCTTTCTCTATCTAATTCATACTCATCTAAAATAGTCCATTTTTCGAAAATTTTCATAAAGCCACCATAATATCTATTTTCTTTTTCAACCATTGTTTTTCCTGGTTCAAATTTAATTTTTGAAAATAATTGAATACCATCCATATGATGATTTCTATAATCACCATAAGGAGATTGAAGAGGTTTAACATCAGGGGCACCTTTACCATTTATACAATAACTAATTGATTCCCTTAATTTACCATAATATTCTTTTGGTAATTTTCCTTTAGTTTGATTATCTTTTATAGAAGCAACTATTTTATCAATTGTTTCAGAAAAATAGTTTTTCCATTTAAATTCTGTAAAAGTTTTCATTGTTTCTTTTTCTTTTTGTGCAGGACGTGATGTAAAATAATCACCATAATGTGCTTCTACTTCTTCTCTAACATCTGATTCTTGAACTGATGCTGCAGTAGATCCATTAGATGCCCATGATGCTAAATCTGTTCCATCACCGCCAGATTGTCTATATTCTTTTACACCTTCATTATCATAAAAATATTCTTTTCTGTCACATGTAAACATAGATATCATATGAGGTATTGGATGTTGTTCATTTACAACAAATGTACCTTCCTCAGATAATTGTGGTAAAAATTTTAAAATACCAATATTTATACCATCACATTGTTGTATAGTTTGTTTTATTTGAATTAATTGAGAGCTTAATTGTGGTGGTTTTGTTTGTTTTGGATCAAATAATTTATCAACATCAATATGTTGAAAATAAACATAATTTTCCGGTATTTCTTTCTTTTCGGCATCCGTTTTAATCTTTAATTCAGATGGTAAAACATAGTTTACTAAATAATAATTTACAATACATGTAATAAAATAATTATCTTTTTCGTGTAATCCATGTGATTTTATTTTAAATTCTAAAGGTTGATTATTATTAAGATTTAATACATTATAAATATTACTTGCGCATAATAACGATTCTTTAAAACTAATCTGTCTTACTAAACCCGATTTACGAGGGCCTTTAATTTGTTGTACTTCTTTTTCTAATTTTAGTTGTTCATTTAAAAATCTTTTAAATAAATTAATTAACCATTCTCTACAATATCTTTGAAATTTATCATATACGCGTTCATCTATATTCAATGGTAATAAGAATTGTAAATTTTCATTTCTTTGTGAAAAAGTTAAGATATCTTCTACTAATTCTTCTACTGTCTGAAAGTCTTTTCTATAATTTTCAAGTGCGTGTTGTATATTATCACTAATGTTATCAGAATATAATATTATTGTTGAAAGTGCATCATGCCAACATTCAGTAATATGTTGATGAAATCCTACACGGGGACATAATTTGCCTCCTTTTAATTCTAAATACTTGTTTTTATATTTTAAATATTTTTTCATGTAGTAATCATTTGAATAACTATCCATAATTTTATAATATATTAGTATATATTTTAAAATATATATATGACTTAAAAAATAATTAGTTATATATTAAACATATTTATGCGAGGCAAATTTAGTTCGAGTGATATTTTTAAACCGACTAGTATACTAAGTCTATTTAGTATATTACTATTAGTCGGAAATGCTTATTGTACGGACACACAACGTATAAAGATTACACAAACATGTCCAAACCCAAGTGATTGTGCTTTAACATTGGCAGAAGGATTTAAAACAAATATTCAATTTTCTCTATCACAACCAATTGTATGTGATGCTTCTATTGACCGTGAATGTTCTGTAGTAGTATTACTTACGAATCTAGATCCAAAAATTGTATCAATTGAACCATGTCTAGTTAAATGGACTACAAGTGATTGGTTTCAAACACGTACTGTTCGACTTCAAGCAGTTGAAACATATAAAAACGACCCAACGCCACGTTCTGTTACAATTAGAACTGAACCCGCAATATCTCGTTCTCTTTATTATCAAGGATTTAAACCGTTTGATATTATGGCTAAAACCCAAAATCGTGCATCTGCTCAATGCAGAGCTACTGGAGACCCACATTATACTACTTTTGATGGAGGTTATTGGCACTTTTATGATGGTAATGGTCGATCACGTACTCTAGTTACTCTTGTACGTTCAACTAATCCTTCGCGTCCATTTGGTGAACTTGTAGTTCAAAATCAAGTAAGAGGCTATCCTGCTATAAACTGTGCTATGGCAGGTCGTGAAGGTAATAATCTTTTTATTCTAGATGTTTGTTCTGGTAAACTTGCTATTACAACAAAGTTTGGAAGCGAACTTGCTCAACAACCAAAAGTAGAAGTTACAGGTTCAACTTATACTGTTTATTTTAAATCTGGTTTTTGGATGAGAAGTGTAGTATATGGTTCATATATTGATGTTTATGTTCAAACACCAGGTATTGACTTTAATTCAGTTTGTGGTATGTGTGGTAATTTTGATGGTAACCCATCAAATGATTATAATGTTTATATGTCAACTGTGTATTCACAACTTACAGCATGTCAACAAGTTTTACCAGCAGATGATCTTTGGGCATGGGTTCCATCTGCTATTACCCCAGAACCAGTAATACCTGTTGGTGCAGAAAGATGTAATTATACTGAACCAACATATATTAAACCAATTATTAATAATGCACCAGGTGAAGATATTACTGATGATTTACGTAAGGCTTTCAATGATGCTCTTGAAAATAGAACACAATTTGTCTTTGAAGATACTAAACCAACACCAGCTCCATTCGCTGGAATAACTATGGAACTTGCAACAACATCATGTCAACGTGATATTGCTGCATCTGCAGCAATTCAAACTTGTCTCCAAGTATTTGGTTCAAGCTTTTATAATATTCCAGTAAGAGTACAAGAATGCGCAGAAGATGTATTTGAGGCACAATTATATTCTGCTAGCAGTGGTTCAATTGTTGGTATGACTGTTGAATGCGCAGAAAATGCAGTAGATAAGAATATGGACGATGACCCACGTCTTTTAAATGTACTTTGTATGAATGCATGTAACGGTAACGGTCTTTGTTTTAATGCACAATGTATGTGTGATGCAGGATATGCCAATCCTGATTGCTCATATATTGATGGTAAACCAGCTCGTATCACTGGATTATTCGATACAGTTTGCGAAGTAAGTGGTACTGGTTCATGTCCCAGAGAACTTGCAGTATCAGGACGTAATTTTTACAAGTCAAGTAAACTCAGATGTCGTTATAATAATTTAGTTGTAAATGCTGTATGGCTTGGAGGAGATAGTGTATTATGTGCAATTCCATTACAGGCATACTCAAATGCCGAATATGAAACAGTTAACCTACAAGTAACAAATGATATTGATAATCCAGAAGAATGGTCAAACGTAGTACCATTTATCTTTTATAATGGTGCATGTTGGGCATGTAATTCATCTACACGAACATGTGGTCCCAATCCAAACTCTTGTCGTATTAATGATGTTTGTTATCTTAAAGGTCACGTAAATGCTCCAGATAACGCTTGTCAAGTATGTGACCCAACTAAAAATGCATTAAGTTGGACTTATTCATACAGCAATGAACAACTTTGTTCACCGTTTTTTGAACAAAAAACATACGATTATACAATTTATTGTGAAGCTCTCAAAGATACACAACTTATAACAGTACGTGCATCAAATTCAAGAGCAGCAAATGATCCAAATTATCGTATTACTTATTCAATAAAACATAATGTTGACCATCCAGAAATTGAAGAGTTTTATAAAATCAATAATATTACTGGCGTAATTTCAGCATTAGTAGATATTAATCATGCCAAATTATCTGGTGGTATGGATTATAATATTGGTAACCCATTAACATATAACGGCTTCTTTATGGTTCGTGCTGTAGATAATTATGGTAATTTTGCTGAATCCAATGTAGTTATTGAACTACGCGGTACTGCGGCTGATGGTACATGTAATGCTCCAACACCATTAAATTTTAATGTTACTATTCCAGAAAATGCAACAATTGGAACCCCGCTTGTAAAGATTGTTGAACCTGCTATCACTGCTAGAACATATAGTTGGTGGTTTGAAGATGGTGCAAACGGAAAGTTTGGTATTAATGCTACAACTGGTGAAGTTTGGGTAGCTAAAGGTCTTGATTATGAAGAACAAAAAATATATAAGATGCAAGTACGTACAACAGATGCTGATGGGTTATGGTATTTAATATATTATACAATATATATTTCAGATGTAAATGAACCACCCAAATCAATAAACTTATCAGGTTTAACAGTAGTAGAAGGAAAGGTTGGTGCAGTTGTCGGTATCATATATGCATTAGACCCAGAAGGTTCAAATGTTACTTTTACTATTGGTCCTAATAATTATTTTACCATTGATAATTCAATTCCACCAAAATTAGTTACAAATACCGCATTGAAATATGACGGACCAAATGGTCTTAAATATGTTCTCGTTACAATTATTGCTTCAGATACACAAGGTTTGACCTCTAATAAAACATTTAATATTACTGTTATTAATGTTAATGATCCACCTGCCAATATTAGATTAGTACAATTAAATAACGAAGATGGTGTTACATCAGTACCAGAAAATTTATTAATGGGTGAATCTATTGCACGTGTTGTAGCTTCAGACCCAGAAGATGACCCATATCAATGTGGTGTGGTATCTGGTACAATGTTTGAAGTTTTTTATGACGGAATAAATAATTACTTACGATTAATTGAACCAATTGATTATGAAAAAGATAAAACTGTTGAATTTGCAATCAGATGTGCTGATATTCCAAAAGATGGTAGCAACTCTGCTATTTCAGATACCCAACAATTTGTATTAAATGTATTAGATGTAAATGAAGGACCAGCTTATTTAAATATATCAATAACTCGTGTACCTATAGAAAATGTAAAACCAATAACACCACTATCTGTCGGAACTCTCTTTGCTAAAGATTATGATTTAAATAGTAATAAATCCATGAAATTTACTATATCATCACCTCAAAATCTTTTTCAAATTGGCAATGATGAATCATGTATTTTTGATAATAAATCTGGTCTTACATGTTCAGTTTCTCTATTACAAGTAAATGCATTAGATTATGAAGGAACAACTCCCCCAGGTGTTCAAAAAGTTGTAATTCGTGTTGAAGATGAATTTAGTCAATGGAATGAATATACAGTTGTTGTACCAATAAGTAATGTTAATGAACCACCAACTGGAATTATTTTCTCACCATCTTCAATTCCATTTGTTATGGAAAACCCTCCAATTGATACTGTTATCACCACAATTACAGCAGAAGATCAAGATGTAAATGATTTACATACATTTGAACTTGTAAATAATGCGGATGGGGCATTTAAACTTGGTCAGATTATTTTTAATCAAGGGGATAATCATGTTGCTTTATTAGTAGCAAACTCATCTAAATTTGATTTTGAAACACGACCAACTATTTCATTTAGTATACGTGTAACTGATAGTGCAAATCAATCTATTGTAGTTACAAAATTTATTGAAGTACGTGATAGACCAATGGTCATTACAACAAATATTAGCTCAATTAGTGAAAAAACCGTAGTAAGAACTCAAAGAGTAGCAATTCTTACTCTGGAAAACTACGATATTCCAGATACTCTATCATGGTTTCTTGCTGCAAATGATTTAGATAGTCAAGATAATAATAATGATTTGTTTACAATTAATCCAATATTAAGATCAAATCCACCCCAAGCGGAATTATTTCTTTCTAAACCAATTGATTATGAAACATTAAAAACAGTCACAGTATCAGTAGGTGTATCATTTAGTGGAGGAAGAACACCAGTGAATACAAGATTCATTTTTAATGTAATAGATATTAACGAACCACCATTTTTTACAGCGTCATCATTTAAATCAATGACAATTTTACCAACAACTTCTATTGGAACAGTAATATTATCGGCACCTGCAGTTGACCCAGAAAATAGTAATGTAACTTATACTATATCAAAACAATTACCATTTATTGGAGTATCAGGTAATGGTAATTTAGTTATAATTGATAGAGTTCCATTAACATATGGAAGCCAAACTTTAATTAATCTTACGGCAACAGATATATCTGGATTATCAACATCAGTTTCAGTACAAATAATAATGAGTGATATATGTGAAGCAAATCCATGTAAGAATAGAGGTTTATGTAAATTATGTAGACTTGATGAGTATGTTACAATTAAAAAGACAACAATATGTGATAATTTACCAATAAACAAAATAAAAGGTTATACATGTTCATGTGAAGCAGGATTTAGTGGATTAAATTGTGATTTTAATCAAAATTCATATACTATTGCAATAACATTTATTCCACGTACCAAAGTACCATTAAATGCATATCTTACATCAAATCAAGAAGCTTTGATTAAAAATAAATATATTCAATTAGCTCAATTACAATCAAGAGTAAGTCCAAATGAATTAACAGTTACTTTATTTCCAAACAAAGTTGGAGAAATGATTTTAATTGTTACTAGACAATCTACATCTGATGCGACAGATGTAGAAAAGAGATTAGCAAATACAAACTTTGATTTTGAATATACTGTACCTAATCCAATTGTTGGAGGAAAAGACATAGTAACATCTACACAATCAACTGTACAAACACCAATAGTTGAAAAAAATACTATATCTTCTTCATCAACTGAAAATTCAACTGGTTCAAACTCTATTTCAAACGGAGCAGTAGCAGGAATTGTAATAGGTATTGTATTACTATTAATTTTAGTAATATTAGTATTGCTATTAGTACGCAAAAATAATTCACGTATTATTTTTGATGATGAAATATATAAAGACGCTTCTAACGCAATCAATCCATTATTTATCGGTCCACCCGGTACAATTATGGGAAAACAAACTGAAAATGTACAAAGTGTAAATAACCCAATGTATGATTGGTATCATCCAAATATGACACGTAAAGAATGTACACAATATCTTTTAGCACAAGGTGAAGGTGCATTTATTATTAGAGATAGTGAAGGAACACCAGGTTGGCATATGCTCGGTATTAAAATGAAAAATGAAGTAATACATGAAAAAATTCGTTATACAGAAGATTGTAAATATGTAATTTTATCTAGCAAGACCGACAAAATACAACCAAAATTTGATAATCTTTCGGATCTTGTACAATTTTATCTTCAACCACAAGAAGATTCTCCATACTGTTTAGCCATGTCTAACCCAATATATGATAATCATCTTCTGACACAAAATAATACAAGTTATGATATGGTTACTGATATAAATGCTCCAGTATTACCATTAAAAGATAGAGAAGTCGAACACATAACAACTCTCGCGCGTAGTGGTGTACTTAATAATGAAAGTTATAATCGGAATGATATTTATACAAATACTGAACAAGCTAAAAAGGCTTTAAGTGAAAGAGCAAATATAAATAACAATAATGAATATTTAATTACTGGTAATGATTGTGATATTAATAATTCTTAATATATTGATGCAAAAAATAACTATATGGATGTTAAAAGTAATTATATAACAACAAAATAAATAATTTATAATTTATAGAAGAAATATATCATTAATATATCATTAATAATGTTTAATAATGTTTAATAATGTTTAATAATGTTTAATAATATATTTATATTATATAAATGACAGATTTATATGATATGAAATGTGGAGATGTTCCGGATTTTAAAGGTACTATAGATAAATATATTGACCCAAATAATACCGGAAAGGGTATTCACGATGAAATAAAAGAAGTATTAACAAATGAGACATATTTAATATTAAAAAAAATACTGCTTACTTCTAATGATTTAGATGAATATTATAAAAAAGAACAACCCCATACAACTCCTGCATCTAGTAAAGCAGAAAGTTTGAAAAGATTAAAAGAAACAATAAAATTAAATAAATTATTAGATAAATTATTAGATAAAGCATCAAATAAATTTTCAATAACACAAGAATTTTGTGATACATTTGATTTTAATGATGAAAAAATTCCACAAGGAAAAACAAAAGATATTCCATTACTTGATACTATACATGGTAAGCAAATTGTTTTAGGTCGACAAAGAAATTTATTTGAATATTATAATGATAAATCTAAGTTTATTACACTTAATTCTAAATTTTGGGATCCAAAATATTTAAATGATATATTTATAGAATGTGCTGTAATAAAAACAAACGATTTTACTGAACCAAATATATTTCCAATAAGAATAGTGTTGACAGAAAATTTATTTCATGAACCAGATAAATTACATAATATAACAGCATATGATACAAATTACCAAATTACTACAGTATTATCAAAAGAATTATGCCAAATTTTGAAATACACTGATTTTGAAGTATTTCAGAGTACAGAATACCCAAATATATTTTTTATTGGTAAATCGGGTTTGGATCATGATCCGGTTAAGTTTATAAAAATTAGTTCTATTGCTGATAGAAATATATTAAAGTATCATAAATATAAAAAAAAATATTTAGCATTAAAAAATTATTTACAATCGTATAAATTTAATGACTAGATTGCGTAATGGTGTAGTTAATAATAAAAGTTATAATCGGAATGATATTTATACAAATACTAAACAAGCTAAAAAAGGCTTTAATTGAACGTTCAAATTATATAGAAACAAAAGAAAATTTATTAGGTCCAGAATATTTAATTACTGGTAAAGAATGTGATGAATCATAATAATTTTAAAATATTATTAGTTTATTATTTTTTTTGAAATTATATATATTTATATAATAATATATATAATGAGTGGAACAGATGAACCAAATGCCAGACGTGGTATTAAAGTATCAGTTCGTGAAATGGAAAAAATGGTAATTATTATAGATGAAATTAAAAGTTTCGCTAGTGATAATGGATTAAGTAGTAGCGATATAGACCAAATAGACCAAATTATGAATAATATAATAAATCCTGAGATAAGTTTAGGGAGATTTCGATTTATAGGCCGAAAACTAATCGAAAAAATATTATTAAATAAACAGTCATCAATACAACAAGATAACGAAGAATTAATAGAATCAGTATTAAAAATAATAGAAGACGAAGAAAAAAGAATATTATCTTATATTTCTGAATGTCTTAATGAACCAATAAATATTGTTGGTGCTGATCCTGATGGTAATTGTATGTATCATGCATTCTTATATGGTTTGAAACGTTTAGGTATAGATGGTGGTATTAATCATGAAGCACTAAGAGAAACTAATGTTCGTTGGATGCGTGATCATTTAGATACTCGTATTAGTGTATTTACATTAAGACAACTAATTTTAACTGATATAAATAAGATGCTTATAGATAATGGTTTTTCTCAATCTAAAATTACAAAAATACTTGAACTATCTGAAGATGAACAAATAGAATTTTTTTTAACATCAATGGCAAAAAATAGAGTATATGCAATTTATTTAAATGCATTGTCTTTAGGAATACAATATGGTGTAAATGTTGTAGTATTTACACATAATATTTACACAGAGACATATAATAGTGGACATGCTGGTGATTATTGTTCAAATGGTGTATGGATGTTGTACACGGGTAATCATTACGATGCATTAATTCCATTAAAAGAAGGTGATTTTAGTATGAAAGAAGACAATAATATAACTGTTGAATTTAATAGAGTAGATGACAAGCTATTATTTATTGGACCAGTAAAAGAAAAAAATAGTTCGCAATCAGTAGAATCAGCAGAACTAGCAGCATCAGGACCAGCAGAATCAGCAGAACTAGCAGAATCAGCAGAATCAGTAGAATCAGTAGAATCAGCAGAACTAGCAGGATCATCAGGACCAGTAGAAGACAAATTAGAACCAGTCTTTAGATATGATATGATTGTAACATGTACTCATATCAAAACTATTTTTGAAAGATTGAATACAGTATTAACAACATTAAGAAAAAATTATACTGAACAACACATTGATATGGCAAATTTAAAGGATATAAGAATGAAAATGCGTGAAATTGACCCTTTATGTATAGAAGATATTGATACAACTCCAAATATAGATAATATGCGAATTGTATCAAAAAAATTAAAAATAATATTTAAAAAAGGAAATATAGAATATAATAAAAATAAAGACAAAATAAATTTTAATGATTTTATTGGTTTGATAGAAATTGTAAAAAAACATTACATAGCAATTCAAAATTTTTTAATTTTTGGTCCACAAATTCAACAATTTAGAGAAGAATATACAGAAAATGATAAATCAAGAAGTAATATATATAGAAAGAGATATTTTACACCAATATCAGAATATCTTTTAACACAAGAAGAAAAACCAGAACACTTCATTGAATTAATTACACAATTAATTGAAAATTGTAAAAATCTAAGTGAAGAAAATGATAAAAATCTAGTTTTAAGACTTTTTAAATCGTCTGAAAAAGATATCTATACATATTTAGATAAAGTAGAGACATTTGATATACCAGAAACATTAAAAGTTAATTTTCGGCATTTAAGAAGAATTTTAAATACTGTTTATAAATTCATATCAATACAAAATGAAGAAATAATTTTAGATGATAATGATGGAAGAATTTTAACAATTTTGTTTACAAATAATTTTTTATCAATTATAAATAAACTCAACAATGAAAAAGATATTATACCTAAATTACCTACAGGATCAATTGTATCCTCAAGTTTAGATATAAATACTTTAAAACATGTTTTTCAATTTAGTGAATACATTAAAAAAATAAATGGACTTATTCAAATTAGTGACCCTAAATTAGAAACTTATTTATTAAAACGATATATTATTGATTCAAACAAACCAGCATCAAGTAGTAGGGCAGCAGCCGCCGGTGGTCCAGCAGAAGATGATGAAGAAGATGAAGAAGAAGATGAAGAAGATGAAGAAGGAGATATCGTAAGTGATGAAGATATGGGGTTAGATGAAGATGAAGATGAAGATGAGAATGAAGATGAAGAACATAACAGACAACTTATTGATTTTCTTAATAAAGAGGGTTCTAAAACATTAACAGCATTGCAGATTGTACACGCTGATAGATATTATGTAAAAGATATTAATAAGCTAAATGAAGGTCAACAGAGAATTGACCCTGGTATAGTAATAGAATATATTTCGGAAAAATTATTATTAAGTCTAAAAAATAATATTAAATTTAGAAATAATAAGACTTTAGCTATTTTTTTTAGATTACGTGAACATGTACAATTAAATATTATGAAATTAATAGTTTATAATTGCACTATGACAATATTGAAAGACAAAACCCAAAAAAAAATTAGAAATACCACAATTAAAAATATAGCAGGTGCAACTCACAAAGAACATTTAAATAGTTATTTTAGTAGATTAAAAAAGAAAAAATTTAATCTAACTGTCGGTAAAGATCTAAATTTTGGCATATTTAATTATCATTTTACAAAACTATTTTTAACACCTTTTCAATTTCCAGAATTTAATATGAAACAATGGATATATTTAATGAATTTTAATGATTCATATACTAAGTTATTTATTGATAGAAATAAGAAAACTGATTTAATAAATAGAGTAAGATTGATTTTTAAGGAAATGTATATGAAAAAAATGACTAATATTGTTGTTTTTGACGGTCATGGAAGAACAATATATTTATTAATACAATTTATGTATGCATATAATTACGAATTTAATATAAAAGTATATGAAATTTTAAAATCAACATATTTATGGCATGTTGACTTTTTTCCTTCTGAACCAAATGAAAATGGTACAAGATTAATAAATATTGAGGGAGATATTCAAAATTTAATTAATGGAGAACAACAAGTTATTAAACAAAATTTAAGAAACACTTTGGTTTATTTGAATTTTTGTGGTATTGGAGGATTACATGGATTAATATTTAATTTTATTAAGAAATTTAAACAATATTATCAGATTAATCATTCATTATGGATTAGCAGTATAGTTACAAAAAATGATGCATATTATTTATATAAAATTACACCTAGAAGCGGTGATAGAGGTAAAATTAACAATTTTGAAAAAATTGCTATATTACTTTATATAAGTTTTCTTTCTAGTGGTAAATTAATTGGAACAAGTGATAATATACCAGACGAATTAATTAAAACTACAATAATAGACACATTAAAAAAAATTATACTAGATAATAAGGATGGAATGGAATTAAGGGCTGCATTATTGGCTAAAATAAATACAGGCGAAGATCTAACTAAACACGGGCCTATAACTAAAATGTTACAAGCGATTATTGATCAAGATAAACCTGATAATATTGCTAAAAGTATATCAAGACAAGACTTTTTAAAAATGTTAGATGACATAATTAAAATAAGAATTTTAGATAAAGAATTTACAAAAAATGTAAAAAGTAATACACCTGAACAAAGATGTATATTAAGAAGAGGTGGTGACAAATCACTAGATCCAAATAGAGGTTACTCGTTTATTACTTTTCGTATTGATATGCATAGATTGAAAGAGTTTGAAAAAAACCCCTCTAATAAAAATCTAGTTTTAACACTACCATGGGAAACTTTTTTTGAACATTTCCGTATAAATTTTGGTTTTGTACCAAAATATTTCTTCAAATATTTAAAATATAAACAAAAATACTTAAATTTAGTCAATCAATTAAATAATAAGTTAGTGAAATAAAATTAATTACGATAAAGTGCCTTACGGGTCATTTCCAACTCAGCCAACAGTTGTTGTTCACGTTGAATAAGAAATGTTTTTTCATCAAGCTTTTTTTCCTCAGGTGTTTTAATAACAATTGGTGTCGTAATTACTACTTCTTCAACAGTAGAAATTTTACCAGAATCAAATTTTACAGTATACTTTACTCCACTATACCAAATATCAATGTTTGTTATAATTCCGTTTTCTACTTCATACCAATAATCATATTGACACCCTTTCATAAATTTTACTCCAATGCGTGCACCAGAAGCATATTTTGGAATAGGCATAGTAACTTTGGTACGGATATTATGCTGTGGTGAACGAATCGTTTTCCCACTTTTAATTACCATCAGCTCGTATTCGATATCATTGCAAAATGATTTTACACCAGTAACCTTACAATAATCATCAATTGATTCATGATACGGTCCAATATAATCTACTATAGCTTTTACTTCGTCACCAATCTGAAATTTTTGTTTCTCCGTGACATCAATAATTTTTGTGACATGATCAATTGTAGTAGTATGGATTTGTCCAAACTTCGTAATAAATGTAAAAAGAGTACCTTCAAGTGATTTACATAAACCAATACCTCCGTAATAACCATCACGGGGGTCATAGTGTAGATTGTCAATAAAGACATATTTACCAATAAGTTGAGAATGAGTAGTCATTATTATATATATTCTATTTTATTATATAGTCAATAACTAATTATATATTTCAATTTTTTATAATATCCAGTACAAACCACTCATTTTTACTCCTTTTAAAGTTGTTTGTAATAGATAATAAAAGTTTTACATATTAGTAAATAAATTAATAATTCAAATTACAAATTTTATCATATACCATAAAACATTTATATACAAATGTCATAACAATTGAAATTATCAAAGAATTCAAAGAAAATTTTTGTAAAAAGCTTATAGAATCATAAATATTTTTACAATAGGGTATTTGTTCCATTTCATTCAAATATGGACGGAACATAATATATTGATAGATATTTAACCCGTTTGCAATAATAAATGACACAACAAAAATAAAAATATATAGTTTAGTATTTTTCATATAATGTAACGGTACTGTTATAAATATGAAAATACAATAAATACTCAATATTATAGTATAATAATAATCATTATTAATATTATTATGAAAAATTTTACTAATATTATCTTGAGTATTATTGATACAAATTTCATTAGTTTCAATTAAAATTTCATCAAAATTTTTAACATAATTTTTATTTAATATTTGTTCTTTGGAAAAATTTACACAAACATTAGCAATTTGTGTAATTAATGTAAATGTTAACAATAACGATATAATAAATCCCCTACTACGTTCTCCAATTTTACATGTTTTTTTGGTATTAATTCTGTTATTATCAATAGTAATTTTAGTATGATTATTATCTTTTTCTTTTTGGGGTGTATATGTTGTAATTTGTATACATAATGGACAAGAATTTTTAATAGTTAGCCAATTATCAATACAATTTTTATGATAGAAATGATTACATTCCAACATAACTGTATCTTTGTTAGTTTTAATAACAACAGATAAACAGATAGCACATGTATCAGTATCAATACTATTATCAATCTTATTTTTAGATAGGTATTTTCCCATATTATTAATCATTATGTCATATAATTATTATTTATTAAATATAATATTTTTTTTCAATTTTTTTAACATAATTTTAATTATTTAATATATATGGACTACGAAGCAAAATATTTAAGATATAAAAACAAGTATTTTCAATTAAAAAACCAAATGAGAGGGGGTGGCGTGAATGATTCTAAATTTAAATTAACTGATTGTCGCAGAGATGATTTAGTTTTGAATGATAATAGAGACGTAAGAAGCAAATTTACTTTAATGAATAATATGGTTAATATACAAGGACCAAATAATAATTTTATTAATATTGATAAAAAATTATATAATGAAATTGACGTTGACAACAACAATTGTAGAAGATTTGTGATGCCAGATGAAAGTTGCAAGGCTATATTCTATAAAACATTAGGAGATTATGATCCTAACGGTATATTTAAAGTAGCATCTAAATTTGATGATATATGTGAATCAAAGAAAATACCAGCTGATTTATATTATCAAGGTGAAAACGGTCCACGCAGACCAAGAGATGATGTTGAACAATATCATGCAGAAGAAGAGAGAAGAAGACAATTAGAAGCAGATAAATTATATCATATGTAATGTACATTTATATTAAAAAATTGAATATAATAATAGATTGAATATATTAATTATAATAATATAATTATATAAAATGACTGATAAGAACATCCCTATTTTTACAAATGCTATGCCTGGAGTACCATCCACTATGTTTACTCCAAATGAACAAACTGTTTTTGTAAGTGCCTATACAGGTGCTGTACTAAACGGGCATCCAACTTTTCGTACACTAACTGATGATATGACCGGACGCAATCCAACCTATCATGGTGGAGTGTATGTTGGTAACGGACAAAATATCGTATCGTGCCATAGTGCGCATCCTGCTGTTCATCATGGAGGTTATTATGGAGGTGGTATGAATTTTAGTTATTGGTAAACTTTTTTTATAAATAAAAATTGAATATTTTAATAATCTAATATTATTAAAATATATTATTGTTCATTATAAAATGAACCACGCTGTGAAACATTATTCATTTGAACATGAACCGATTAAACATAAGAATGTTTGTGATATACCCGGTATTGAACAAAATTTCCAAGTTATCTTTGCACAATACGGGATTACTCATGCTACTCAACTCCTAGGTCAATTCATGATGTTCAATTTTGATACTGTACGCTTTGCGACTTGGCTATCAACAATTGCACCAATGATATCTCGTAACAATATTATGCTTTGTACAAATTCACTAAAAGAATGGTGTTCTACAAATTTGTAATTTGTCATAAAAATTGAAATTTAGCACACTTTATAACATTATTTATTTATATAAATATTAACATTCATTATGTTTGAAATTATTTCTCAAAATCTTTCTCCAATTTTAGATTGTATAAAAGTATCCATTGAAATTCTATGCATGTTCCCTCTACAAAAAAGATTGGGACTGCTTATAATTCCTGTTATAACATCTCTACTTAATATACATATTAATACCCTATTTGTAAACCACATGGATGCTATCCTATTATGTGTTTCTTTTAAGATTATATATGATTTTATTACATGGTTTATACAGAACAATATATTTTATGTACAGGTTCGTAATATGCAAGATTCGATGTTATTGCGATTAAATATGGCAAAGTTACATTGTGGAGTATCTATCCCTGGTATAAATCAAAAACAACATAAAGATCTACTTCATGATAAATCAAAGCTCGGAGATTTTCTTTTTGTTTTACCAATGATATGGTCAACTATTGTAAATTTTAGCATCACTATTTACAAAATGGATTCTTCTGAAATATATCCAATTAAAACTCTCTTTGCATTTTTATGTATAGGAGTATGTGTTTATATAACGTATATGACTGACCCAACTGTATATGAAAAAACAAAACCAAATGCAACATCAATTACTCGTTTTGATGATTCTCAATTTGTAAAAACTAAATTATCAATGGGATGTGTTCTTGATACAGATTTTGAAAAACAAAAACGTATTAAGATTGAAAAACAACGCGAGCTTCAAAAAATAATGATGTTGTATATCAATGTAGCAATTACATTCATATCTCTTATAAATAAAAATGTTGGTCAGCTTCACGCATTTGGAAACATTAGTTGGATGATTGGTTGTCTTGCGGATAATATAAAGTCCTTGCAATACTATTCATATACAAAAGAATTTATTGATTTTATCAAATGTTTAGAATCACATAAGTTAGACGCGAACGGGTCTGTACCTGTTAATATAATTGATAAAATTACTTTTGTAAATACAACTTTTGGATATTATGACGATGATTTAATGAAAAATCCTACCACAACAGAAAAGATTAAAAATCTATCTCATACTTTCAAAATGGGTGAACTTATTTGTATCAAAGCTTCAAACGGTACTGGAAAGTCAACTCTATTTAAAATGCTTACTTCTAATTTATTTTCTGGAGATATTTTCTTTGGAAACATTAATCGTAAAAATCTATCTTTTGCAGATATTCAATCAAGTATATTTCACCTTCCCCAAGCTTCAGAATACACACCAAAGTTTTCAAAGGATGAAATCAATTCTTATAAAGGTCGTGATTTTTGGCTTGAAGATAAATTAGGATTATCTAATTTATTTGAAAAAGATAGTGTCGAGATGTCGGGTGGAGAACGTCAGCGAATGTCTCTATATATATCACTTACATCTAAATCTACTGTAATTTTACTTGATGAAATATTATCAGAAATGTCTTCTGAAGAAACATCAGATGTACCTGAAGGCGGAGGTTGGTTGCGTCGTGTTATTAATACACTTGTTGATTGGCAAGGGCGCAACAATAAGATTATTGTTTTAGTTGGACACGGTGTACTCGATTTGATTCCTAACAAGAAACGTGTTATCAAGTTAAAATTATATAATGAAAAGAATCAAACTATTTTGTCTTCTCATTAAAAATTTATTTTGTTGATAAATGTTGTTGTGATTATCCTCGTGAATATTGTTGTTAAATTTTGTTTATTTAATTAGTTAAATAATTAATTAGATATTATTTTCAATACATGAAAAAATATTTTTAGAATATTAATACATATGAATATAGACGAAAGATTAATTTCTGCAATTACTAATTTACAATCACAAGTAAATAATATCAAAGATGACAATCCAATATCAATAGGTACTAATGCTGGTTCTATTAGTCAAGGTGAAAATGCTATTTCTATCGGGCCTTCTGCCGGTGAAATATCTCAATTGGATGCGTGTGTTGCTATTGGTTCATCTGCTGGTCAATCAAATCAAAGTTATCGTTCAGTAGCAATTGGACAAAATGCGGGTCAAACAAATCAAGGGGCTGATTCTGTTGCAATTGGTTCAGATTCTGGTAGTTCTAATAAAGGAGCTAAATCAATTTCAATAGGTTCACTATCTGGAGAAACAAGTCAGGGTATCCGTTCTATTGCTATTGGTGCTTGGGCTGGTCAATCTAATCAAATTACTGAAGCAATTGCAATAGGTTCACAAGCTGGTTTTTCAAGTCAACAAACTAATTCAATTGCAATAGGCAATTCTGCTGGAAAAACAAGTCAGAGTTCTAATTCTATAGCAATAGGTAACTTTGCTGGTCAATCAAGTCAAAGTTCTAATTCTATAGCAGTTGGTAATAATGCTGGTTATACATCACAACAGACAAATACTGTTGCAATTGGGTATCAATCTGGATATACTAATCAAGGTTCTAATTCTATAGCAATCGGTTATAGGGCAGGATATAATAATCAAAATGCAAATAGCATAATAATAAATGCAGATACAGATCAATTAAATAATACTACAGAAGGTTTATTTATAAATCCAGTACGTACTATTGCTGGCGGTGCTTTAGTGCACCCCCTTTGTTATACAGATAATAAAGAAATAATACAAAATACAGATAAAACATTCGTAATAAATCATCCAATTGATGAAAATAAATATTTAGTACATGCTTGTTTAGAAGGTCCAGAAGCCGGTGTATACTATAGAGGAAAGGGTATTATTACAAATGATGAGTATGTAGAAATAGAATTACCAGAATATGTAAAATATATTGGAACTAATTATACAATAAATATTACTAAAATATTTTCTGGAAAAAAATCAAATGAAACATATGAAACATCTGAAATAGAAGATAATAAATTTAAAGTATATGGATCAAATGGTAGTTTCTATTGGATGGTATTTGCAGAAAGACACCAAATAGATGTTGAACCAAACAAAAACGAAGTCACATTAAGAGGTGATGGACCATATACATATTTAATGAAATAAAAAAATAAAAAAATTAAACTACTTGAATGGTGAATATAACTACACCAAACTTTTCACCATCAATTTTGTAATTACCATTATCAAATGATTCATATATCTTAATTCCTTCTTCAATCTCATTAATTTGTGGTAATAGTTTCTCAACTCCTGAAACTTATATTACCTCTCTAAATGATTTATATATATTTAATGTATGTAATTACGATTTTTATGTACAGGTACCTATGAATGGAGGATGCCTAATGGATAAAAATTCGTCATTTATACAATTTTTACTTTTACATTCGTTATTACATCTACATTTTTTTTTAGATTCTAATGGTTTTTGTGGAATTACATATGGATCACATGAATTATCATAACAAAAACCATACGCAGATGTGGGTTGTGGTTGACAAAAATTACTATAGCAATCTTGATTGCATCTACAAGTACCCCCAAGAATTTTATCTTTTTGTGGTTTATTATAATTACATTTGAATTTTTTTACCTCAATGCTACATTTACCATTTATACAATTACCACTAATACAATCTTGATCACATTTACAAGTTTGATTAACACCATATAGTGTTTGGGGTATCTCAGTAGGATTAGTACAATATGATGGAAGTGGTGCTGGTGATGCTTTTACTGGTGGTGCTTTTACTGGTGGTGCTTTTACTGGTGGTGCTTTTACTGGTGGTGCTGGTGATGCTTTTACTGGTGGTGCTTTTACTGGTGGTGCTGGTGATGCTTTTACTGGTGGTGCTGGTTGTGGAGGTGAATAAGTATAAGGAATAGTACGAATACCAATTAAATGTTCTTTTTTATAATTGTTTAATATTAATATTATTATTATTAATATTGCAACAACTAAAACTACATATTTATTCATATATTATATAATTATATTAAACTTTTTATTTAATAATTATATATAATGGATTATAAACAAAAATATTTAAAATATAAAAATAAATATAACAAATTAAAAAATGTTTTACATGGTGGAAATATTACAGAAGAAGATATGAAGGCCGGTATTGTTATAATAAATGGTTCTAATAATACATTAAATAATACAAGCGATATTATAATATTTATTAGAGATAAAATTTATGAGTTTTTAAATAAATATAGTGAACAAAAAATAGTTTTAGATAAAATGGGAAGATCTGAACAAGAATTTGCAGTATATTTAGTAACATTCATAGATAGAGTAATAAATAATCTATTACCAACTGATAAAACTGATATTACTAAAGGTTTCAGTATATATAACAGTACTGAAGGTTTAAAATACTTATGGAGAATTGTAAATGGTGCTAGATTTGAAGAGGTTACAAACGGTAAAACATGGTTAACAATTGATAAATATTATGTTCAATTCTTATTTTTTACAACTACTGGATACATGAATTTTACAATATATCCTGATGTAAAAAAGATAAATTTTGATTATGCTGAACAAATTGCTAAAGGAATTGCATCAGCTCCCGAAATAGATCCACATGCAGATATATATATAAAATACACAAATATTAACTTTTCAACACCATATACAGAAGATTATAAAAAACTATTAGATGAAGAACAAAATAAAGAAAACATGCTTGATGTTATAAGATATATGTACAATTATTATTTAATAAAGCAAACACCGTTCATATCATTTTTAGGAAAGGCTAGATTTTGGGCCGGACCAAAGTGTGCTTTTAATAATAAATCTTTAATTCATTATAATGAAAATGATAAGAGTGTAATTTATTATGAAAGTAATCAAAATAAAGCCGCACAAAATGCATATTTATTTACAGAAGAAATATTCTCTCATTTATTATTTAGAAATTGTAATTTAGCATTTATTTCTGGTGGTTATAGTGGTAAAATTGCATCACAATGTGGTATTACCCGTACTGGTTATGAAATGGCAAAAAAATATGAAAAACCATTGGTAACAATAATGTGTAACGCTGGTAGATTTGATAGAAATAAACATTCAGATGTTATTGGTTATTACGGTATGCATTGGAGCGATGATACAAAAGCATTAACATCATTAACTGATGCAGCAATAATGATTGCACCATTTGGTGCATGGTCTCAAATAGAGTTATTTTATTTATTATATAAGAATAAGCCTACTGGAGTTTATTTAGATCAAAACCATATAGACTATTTAAAAGATTTATTAACTAAAGAAAATAAAGGACAAAATATAAAAGATTTTTTTAATATTGAAACTGTTTCTACACAATATATAGCAGATTTTGGATTAGGTTCATCTGATAAATTTGGTATGGATATATTGTTTGAAACTTTAGTATATGATGGAGAAAATATTGTACCAAATGAAGTTACACAAAGAAATATTGAAATTTTTAATAAAATGTTTAATATACCAGAAGGACATATATTTACTATATGGCATCCTCATTACTTAGATAATATTAAAGATATGGGTATACCAATTTTTACAAATTATAATAATATAACAAAATATATCTTAAATAGATTATCTTCAAATAAAGAAGACATTATTACAAAGACAAAAGATTTTCAAAGATTATTAGGTATTGAACAACCAACAGAAGTAGAATTAACATTAAATCGTACTGTAGAAAACCCATTTAATACAATTGTCGGTACATATGAATTGAAAGATAAAATTAGAGATCAATTAAAGAGTATTTTTACAATAAACTAAACTATTTGGTTATAGCATCTAATATTATTGTTCAAATAATAGTTATAAATAAATACTTATGAACTGTTATAATAAGTTTCACACTTCCCTTCACACCAATCACACTTACAACGTTCAGAGTGTGATGGCTGAACCAAAGGAACTTTACCATTCATATCAAATTCAATGATATCTGGAATACATTCTTCACATGTACAAAATGATGAATTTGCTGGGATACAATAATCACAGTCGCAAAATTCTGGATGAGGACCGGGGCCACTCCAATCAAAAAAATCACATTGTCTGCGATAACAATCAGAACAACTACAGTTTTCTGGATGAGATTTAAATATGTCAAACCACACGTCTGTACGCAACTTCCAATAGTTACGTAAATATTTTTCCGTGTCGTTATTTGTTTGAATACGGGACTCCAAAACTTTACCGATAGAGATATCCATGATGAATATAATGTTTTAATATGATTTTGTTTGTTATATAGTAATATTAGTATATTTCAAATTTCAATTTTTAGTTATATGAAATGATTTAATATATTGATTATATTGATTATATTAAATTTATTTATTTTTTAATAATTGGTTCAAAATAACTTATCATATCGTAACTTTAATATATTTGGAAATAAAAAGTTGATTAATAATCTAATTAAAATATATTAAAGTAGTTATTTATTTATTATATTATAAAAAAATGATAAATAAAGATAAATTACATCTTTTAAAAAATATATCTAGAACAATATCTAGATATGGAACCGAAGATATCAAAGAAGAATTAGAAGATTATGAATTACCATTTGCTTTAACAAAATATATATTAAATTTCTCTCCGTACTTTTTAAGTGTTATGAACGATGTATCATCAACAAATTTAAATAATCAGCAAAATATAATTGATTTAAAAAATAAAAATTATGATTCAGAAAGAAGAAAAATACTAAATTTAATATTAGAATTATGTATTTTAGATATACAAGATGTTGAAAGAAATTATATTAAATATGAATTTGAAAGAGAAAAATTAAAATTTGAAGAGAAATATCCAAATAAAGAATATATATATCCAAATCAAAAAGAGGCTGCTGAACAAATTGCAAAAGATTTTTTTGAAAATAATAAAAAAGCAATATCTTTAATTGCATTACCACAAATTGGTAAAACAGGTACATTTTTATATGTTGCATATTTAATGGCTACATATAATTCAGATAAAGTATTAAAATCAGAGAATATTTTTATTATTACTGGTATGTCAGATAAAGAATGGGAAAACCAAACAAAAAATGATATGTTACCCCAATTTAAAAATAATGTTTTTCATCATGGAAAATTAGAAAATTTTAAAAATAATTTTATGAGTAAAAAAGGAAAAAAATTATTAATCATAGATGAATCACATCACGGTAATAGAAAGAAACTAAAGATGGACCAAGTAATATGTGAGATATTTGATATTAAATCGATTAAAGAAATTCTTGATTTAGATAATTTAATATTATCAGTATCTGCTACTCCCGGTGTAACTTTAATGGATTTAAGAAGATGCGGAAACTTTCATTCTGAAATATATATTAAACCTCCAACTACATATGTTGGATTTGAAAAATTTATAGAACAAAAAAGAATGGATTTTTCTGAAACTTTAACAGAAGAATTTTTAAAAAATATTAAAAAAATAATAAAAGAAAGATATAAAACAAATTATAAATATCATATATTTAGATTAACAGAAAAATATAATAAAATTTTAAAAAAATTTTGTGAAGACAATGGATATATATTTAAGTTACATAATGCAATTGATAAAATTAATTCATTTGATTCATTATTAGATAATGTACCTTCTGACCATTATTTTATTGTTATAAAAGGATTTTATAGAGCGGGAAAAAGACTAAATGATAAAAATATTGGAATTGTATATGAACATAATAGTAATATAAATATGGAATCTACACCTCAAGGATTAATTGGAAGATTTTGCGGACATGATAAGATTAATAATAAAGATAATTCTCCATATTTTTATTGTAATATGAAATCAATAGAACAATATATAAAACAATTTCAAAATAAATTTGATTTTAATAATTATGAATCTACTAATTTAAGAATAAAAAATAAAGTTGTCAAAAGAGAGAATAATAGTTCTATGGGCAGATTAAAAAATAAAGAATATAAAGAAAAAGGATTTATAACATTAGAAAAGTATGAAGAAGAAATTAAGGATGTACCTAAAGTATTTAAGTTGACAAAAGAACAATATAAAAAATTATCAGATGAAAATAATGATAAAGTATTAATTATAAAAGATATTGTTAAAAACGATAAATATGTATTGGATAAAATAAATAATTATACGAAGGCTAAAATTACAAAACCCGATACTTATACTTCTATTAAATCATACAAGAGTCATATAATGGATTCATATAATGCATATAAAAAAAATCAACCATATATACACAATATTCCACTAGATAAATACAAATATGAAAATGTGTGGGCTGCATTTATTGATAATCAAAAATTACATAAGGGTCATGTTGATGAACTAGGTGAAGATTTAATATTAATAATATTAATTTACCATGGTAAAAAAAGAGTAGAACTAGATAATATATCAGATGAAGAAGATACAACAAGTGAATCAGATGAATCAGATGAAGAAGATAATAAAGAAACAAAAATAATTATACCATCTGTACCAAAAAAGAAAATACAAGATAAGTAGTTATATAATTTATTTATAAAAATATAGTGTCTAATTTAAGTGTATATTAAATTTAGAACTTACGGTATCCACCTCTTAAATTGGCAAGACCTTCTGAAACAAGCCCACTGTCTATATTAAATAATGTATTAATATGAATTCCATCAACTGGAGCAACAATAGAACCGTCATAATTACGATTTACAGCTTTGGCACGAACATTTGCAGCATATCTTTTAATTTCATTAAGTTTGTCATTAGTTAGATTTTTGTCTAATGATAATTTACCTTCTTTTAGGATTTCTAATAAACGTTCATCAGGGTCACCAATTTTAACAGGGTATCCTGTAATTACATTTCCATTTCGTATTATATATGGTATTGAGTCATAG
>JACCDO012319640.1_pt1 | contig 30810 bp, 43 predicted proteins | sample 7446101 | NCBI WGS metagenome assembly JACCDO01 (sample SAMN15323440, study PRJNA562643) | freshwater metagenome | isolation source: river surface water | place: USA:Blue River Watershed | collected 2017-08-16
CATTTGCCTGTGCAGCAGCACGAATTACACGCTCACCGACGTTAACCTTTTCGAGTTCCATTGTGTTGGCTCTCATAGTTACACGGCGACCATCTTTGGCGAGAATTGTAGCATCCCACACGTAATCGATAAAACGACGTGCTTGCTCAGGGCGTAGGATACCGCTACCTGCCTCACCTGAAGGATTAACAGCGTTTTGACCAGTTGTAATACCAGCCAATGCAGTTGGAATGTTTCCGATAACACCGCCTGTAGCGTAGTTACCTGGAACATTGTTACCTGCATCTGAACCTGATGCAAAAGCACCTTCTCCGTTGAATAGACCAGAGTCGTTGCCTGCTGAATCAGGGTTGTTCTTAATAATTTCTTCCGACATATTGTTCACCTCCTAAGTGATTTTGTTTATTTGAATAGATCGGCAGTTTTGAGGAAACGTCCGCCCCATAGGGATTTCTCAACCTGTTCTGGTTGAGTTTCCTGTACGATCTCGCCTAGATCGCCAGACTTACGGAAAGCAGTGTCAGCCTCAACAGCGTCAACTCTCTTTCCAAATTCGTTAAACACGTCTTTGCTTGCAGTTACCTCATTTTTTACTGCAACTAGAGACTTGTGTAGTTCTGCAATTTGTTCGGCTTGTGCCTGAACTACCGCAGTTAGATCGCTAAAGGCTTTTGTAACAACATCCTTAACATCTGCAATAGCAGTGTCAATGTTGTCTGACTTAGATACATCCTCAGTTACAGCATCCGACTTAATTGCCTCTTCTGGGTCTTCTTCTCCAGCAGCATCATCTGCTTCTTCTGGAACAGTTGAACCTGGCTTGTCGTCTTCATCAGCATCTGCTGACTTTTCAACACCTGCGTCTGCAACGTCTGCTGCTTCAACTGGTGCATCTACTGCTTCTTCTACTGAGGCATCTGCCTCTGGAGCGACCTGTGATTCTTCAACAGCAGCGTCTTCAACTACAACCTCTTCGGCTGGAGCATCAACAACTGCTTCATTTGTTGTTTCAGTCATAGGACTTACCTCCTTGTTAATCTCAATTGTACTAATGCCTTTAGCACTATCAACTAAGAATTTTACCATGTTTGTTTTTTCGTTATCATTTTTCTCAACGAAACCGATATTCTGCATTGGGTTGCCAGATGATGGACTTGTTTCTGAATCGTTCTGTGATAGAAGAACAATTCCAGACTCTGAGTCCCAGAACACATTCTCCAGTTCAACATTCACAGAGTCACCCTTGACTGTGCTAATGCCATCTGCGTTCTTTTCTACAGAGAGGATATTTGCAAACTGATTTGCTGGAGTATCAACCAATGAGAGTTCCATTAGGTCGTATTCCTTGATGATGCGGATTTGCTTGTCTGACTTGCTATCATAAGCATCGTCATACTTCTTCATTCTACCGCCAATTGAAAAACCTGAAAGGGTACCATCAAGTACCTTCTCCCAGGTGTTCTGTGCTCCCTTTGAAACGTATGCTGATACGTAAACGCCAGAATAAAACTTCTTGGTCTCAGGGTCAAAGTATTTGTCTTCCTTGAAAGAGATCATCTTTCCTACAGCCAAAGGCTGGTGCATCTCACGGATGTTCCCACGGAACTTCTTAAATGCTTCGACAGATGCCTCTGCAGTTACAATGTCCTGCTGGCGATCGATGTTGTCGAGTGTAGCGAAACCAGACACAATGCGACGCTCCTTGTCTACCTTGGAGAATGGCATTGAAAGTCGAAGGTTGTCGCCTTCTGTGTCGAAATGTACTTTAGAAATAGTCATACTATCTTAATTATAGAGCCTTTTTTAAATATTTGTTACTTTATTATAACATACTATTCTGTTGCTCTACCCTCACCCTTCGGATTTCTTCCAGCAACAGTTGCAGAACTGTCTGAAGAGTTGGCAGATCTCTCTGCGTCTCTTTGTCTATTCTGCTGTGTATTGGCAGTTGCATCTGCTGCTGCCTTAGCCGAAAGTTCTAGGGGTTCGTCTCCACCATCGATGCGAGGTAGATTTAGTACGTCACGTGCCTCGTTAGGCACCATGATCTTGTTGCGGACATAACGCTCAAGAATCTGTGACTGAGCGATCTCGTCTGTAAGAGTAAGTTCATTAAACTTAAGTTCTAGTAGGTCTGTCTTTTCCTTAAAGATTTTTGCAAGTACTTTCTCAAGGTTACGCTGTGCTGGTCTTGCTACCTGCTCCTTAAACGTACGGTCCTGTGCAAGTGCTGCAGCAATGGCTGCTGAATCGCCACCACCAATCTTTGATAGAGGAACTTGGTGTGCCACCAAAACATCGTCACGGTTGCGGATGCGGTATTCGTTAAACGATGCCTCTTGGACACCGTTCTCGATAGGCTCCATCTTGAACTCTACCTTATTGTTGTCTGAGTCTCCAGGTAGTGGAATGTATAGGGTTCTGTGGTTAGATCCCTTAAGGCTTGTCTGCAAGAAACGGAACATCTTGTCCTCTGCCTCTTCCGACAACTTTGCACCCTTCAGAGTTACAACGTAGCGAGGAACAGCCTTGTTGCCAAAGTAGTCGATGTTGTATTGAGATGCAAGAGCATCGCCCTGTAGTGCAGCAATTGCAGACATGATGTCTGGAATGCCATAGAAAGTGTTTAGTGGAGAGTATGCCTTGATGTGAATAATCTCATTTGGTCTTGGGTCGTTTGTAATTGGGTTTGGGTTCTTCGCACCGAAGTTGCGGAAGTAGACCACCTTGTTGCCAATAATCTGAATATATCCGTCACGAAGACGGCGAACACGCATAGTGGTAGATGGAATGTGACCGACATATCCGATTTCTCCAGTTACAGTTCTACCGATTTCTAGGTAGCCGTTACCAGTTGCCTCATAGTCTGTCCAGACCTTCATCATGGTGTTTGTAAATGAGTCGTCAGAGTTTAGGTTTTCGATCCAGTCACGAAGTTCTACCTTCGCACGTTCGATACGCTTACGTGCCTTGTCAATTGCCGAGGCATTGTCTGATGACTCAAGAGCCATGATTGTTCTCTGTGTTGGTTGGAACTCATAGCCGAGACCAACAATGTTCTCTACCTTGGCATCAATGGCTGCGTGGTTAGCAAATGATGTGTCGTAGAAGTTTGCAAGTTCATACAGATTCCATGGTGGGGTGATCACGTCAAACAGACCGTATCCGTTACGATATACACGTCCTGGATTGATTTCCTTTGACGATGCCCCATTCTTTCCAGATCGAACTGCAAGAGCACTATCCTGATATCCCTGAGACATAACGTTAATGTTGTTATACTGAAGAGTTGAATCCACTACTGAGTCGTTGTTTGCTTTTTCAATTCTGTCTGAACGACGCTTGAAGTTCTTCTCTAGACCAGAAAGATTTTTTAGATCGTCCCATGACTTGTTGAATGGGTCTTGAGCCTTAAAGACATCGATCTCTTGCTCGATCTCTGGAATAGAGATATCTCTAATATATGGAATCTGTGCTTCGTAATCTGACATTATGCTTCATCTCCGTACATGGCAATGGTGTCTTTTGCTGCTTGTACAGCACCCAAGTCATTGAGATTAGGGATAAGTCCTTGCTTCATGCGGTCAAGTTGTTCTGAGTATTCTTCGTCAGAGATTCTTTCTACCCCTGGAATAAACTCGTATGAGCCATCGCCCTGACCAAGTGCAGTGGCTTCTCTTACTAGTTTTTGAATCTGAAGTGCGTCACCCCTATGGGACGGAACGTTCAATACGTTTCCATTACCATCTGTAAAAGGCTTGCCGTTAGCCTTCTTCCAGAAGTAGATTCCCCAAGCATATTGCTTGTCCAAAACTGTGAGTTTTGAATCGCCAACTTGACCAGGGACTCTAAATTTTTCAGGATTCATAACCACTAGTATACCACATTATACAGGTTTCTTTGTATAAGTTACTGGCATAATGTTTTTATAGGTAGTAAACTGGTGCTTTGCAAACCTAATTCCAGAGTTATCATCGAATATCTTCTTGTTTGTTCCGACATATGCTTTAAAAATCTCTGACATGTTGATTCCGTAGATACTTGACTTGCCGATGATTAGTACGTTGTTCCATGTGAAGGTGGCATTATTCACTATTGGTCCGTTCCAATAGTCCCAAGCAATGGAATCGCTAGAAAGGCTTGTCTTGACACGCTTCCATTCACGGTATGATGTGTAGACTCTTTCCTGTAGTCCTGAAGATTGGTAGTGTGAGAAGTTGTTGATGACCAGTGGACCGTTCACTCTAAATGCACCAGCGAAACCGTCAAGACTTAACTTGTCAGCGAATGATATTCCGATCATGGTCCATTCCTTGATACTTAGATTTGGATTTTTTACAAGTTTTCCATTAACATAGAATGCAATACCATTTTCCTCTAGACCTGTAGTGGCGTTGATCGCATAAATCTTTGCTCGTTTTCCGTCTGGATGGTTTGATACCATGTAGAACTTGATATAGGCATCTTTTGTCTCTATTTCAAATATTGGGGTAGAACCGTATGGGAAGAAGTCGTTATTGTACCTTGTCAATACCTGGATTGCTGATACACTAAAGTTTCTTGCAGACCTTTGGTTTATCGGAATTGTTATTCCACGATTTACCAGGGCTTGTTGGTCACCGACAAGTTCTATTCCAGAGTTTCTGCTTAGGTATAGATATGGTGTGCTTCGCTTGTAGATTCTAAAAGGATTGACATCTTTGTAGTTGAAGTAAATTCCAGACTTTGTGTATGGATAAATAGGAACACCAAATCTGGTTCCAATCTCCGTAGCCATTGTTGACGATAGCGATTGTGATGCCAACTCTATTCTCTTTATTCCTACTGGCTTTGTAAGCACACCATCTACCAACAGTTCGACGTGCACAACAATTGCAAGTTTCTTAAAGTCGATTGATCGTGGTGGATATATGACTGTTCCATCAACTACCTCGTACTTTGTATATACCCACTCGTCGCCTGCTTTCACCAAGTTGTTTGTGCTTACGTTTTCAGTATTTGTGTATGTCTCTATTGCTGTGTTTGCACCTGAGTCAAGGTACTGGAACGTTATGTATGTTCTTGCTGCAGACTTGGTGGTGTCGTAGACGTACTGAGTCTTAGTCTTTTGTTTTAGGTCTAAGTAGTTATTGTATCCGCTAAACAGGTAGTTGTCCAACTCTTTGTATTGATACTGTACTGGCGAACTATATTCAAACTGCAGTTCGGCGTATGACCATTCATCTGCCGCTGTTTGCTGCTCTAGGTATTTGCCTGGTGCTGGATAACTAACGTTGAACTGGATAAAGTCTAGATCGAAAAAGTCTCCTCCATCTGCAGCCTTTACATATTTTGCAAAGTGGCTCAATGGAACATAATCTTCCCACGTAGAACTTGTTATAATATCCAAAATAAACTTGCCAAAATATACCTTTGGTGTTAGGCTATACGTTGCATTTGCAGCAAGCAGTTCGTCAATCGCATATGAGTATGGGTCTCCACCGTCTAGTATAAGGCTCCAGTATGTTGGATCGTTTCCAAAGTATGAGTCTCCAGCGTCATATATCGCTGTAGTTATCTCATCTCTATCGTATGGAATACCATTGTTTGCAAATAGATAGTCGAACTTTACGCTATTTCTAGTATTGGAAAAAGATATTCTGTAGATATGTCCCAAGAACATATTGCTAAAGTCTGAGTCTGCTCCAATGAATAGTTCTACATCGTTAACATATGAGAAGAATGTTTGCACATCTCCTCCAAAATAATTTGACATCTTGACAATGTCTACCCCAGAAATAAAAATTTCTCCAACAAAGGTGTTGTTCTTGCGATGAATCAGGGTCTCTGTGCCAAGGAAGTCCAGTCTATAGTAAATGAAGTTCCTGTCCATCGAGATTGTAAAAGAGTCTTTTGTCTTGTTGTTCAGGAACTTAAATAGAATCTGCTCAGTCTCTCCTGGGAGAGATGTCATCTTGAACACTCCAGAGATAGTTTTCATTCTACCATTGATGAATGATATGCTGTCGTAGTGTAGGTATCCATTTACAGATGACCAATCTCCATTTGGTCTAAATCTAAAGAACTTGTCTGCTTCTATCTGAATATCTGTTGAATCCTCATACCATTGATCTACCGTCTTTGAATCAAATACTATGTCTGGAAGTTCATATTCTGGACTTGACAATATGCCCTGGTCAAACGACACGTTGTCAGAGATTCCAGACTTAAATGCCGAGTTTTGAGGAAATACAAAGTTTGCAGAATAGTTTGCGTAGGAGTAGTCAATTGCAGCAGTCTGACCACCATAAGATGAGTTAATTATTTCTGGAAACTCAACGTTCTGACCATATATCCATCTGCGTTTTGCAATGGTCTTAGACACTTCATATCCATAAATGCTAATGCAATCGACTTCCAGTGGGGTAATGTCATCTGCTGTGTAGAATCCTAGCCAGTCTTGATCCCTGCCAGATGCGTCATACTTTTCTGGGAAAGATGTTGTAGAGGAGTCTATGTCTATGACTATTACTTCTTCTGAATTAAGGAGTAATTTTACATAAGAACTTGTGTAGACTATGTCTATAAGTAGTGGTCTGTACCATTCAGTGATATAGAATGATTCGATTCTATCATTTATTTTTAGATATAGTCTCTCATTGTCTGCGTACAGCCCATCCTCTGATGATATGGGTCCAAAAATTCTGTGTGGCTCTACAGTTATAGAATCTACCTTTAGCCACATTTCAAATGTATAGGTTCTGTGCTTTCCTATCTCATTGAGAAATCCATTTCCTGGGATTATAAGTCCTGGAAAGTCTCCATTGTATGTCAGGGATGTTACGCTGTTAGCACCGAAAACCATTGGCATACCTGCATTTCTTCCAGGAAGCCTATCCTCTGAAATTAGGTAATATCCATTTGTGTCTTGTAGTCCATAAGACCTGGCTGGTACACAGTAGTCAATGCCGTTGACAGCAATATCTGTAGGAAAGTCTACAATGCCACCGTCGGTTGAGGAAAGCCCCAGAGACTCTGACTGAAATTCTTCTGACCACTGACCAACTGTTAGACCATTTGCATAGAACTGATATTCATCACTGGTCTCTCCGCCACCAAAATATGATACTCTCATAAATAGTTTAACGTCACTTGTAAAGTTTGGTATGTCCCATGTTTCTGCAACGTAGATCCAGTTTTTATAAACACTGGTTTCGAATTTTTTAGACACTTCTATTTCTGAGTTTGTAACTTCTTCGTTGTAATAAAATCCTATAGTTATGTCTGATATATATTCACTATCTGAATAAAAATATGTTCCTACAGATATTGTTGCAAGATCTTCGTCAAAATCTGCAAAATTTATTATTGTATCACTAACAATTTCAAAATTGTCAGAGTCTCCTTCTGGTGGGTTTGCGGAAAACTTGTAGAGAGCACTATCCATCTTTTTGCCAACGTTGTCTGTAGATACGTCTACAAGAACATTCGTCTCGTTAGTTGGCTTAATTACTCTAAGCCAATCCCTATAGTCTCTTTGGTCTTCAGTTATTTTTGAAATGTAGTCAAGTTTATCGTCTAGTGCCCACATAGCAAGTGGGTGTTCACTATAAACTTTTTCTGCGTAAATGTTAGATGGACTAGGCATATAATCTCCTAGTCCATTCTATCATAGTTAGTCTTGTTTGGTTTCATCTTCGACTGCGTCCCAATGTCCTTCTGGGCATGAAGCGTGTGGCAGTCCTGTCTTCCATGGCATGTGGCAACCGCACTTGCGGCACTGCTTTGAAATCTTCATAAAAAATGGGCATGTAGCACAGATATCAAGTCTGCCCTGTTTGATTTCATCGGACACTCTTCCGATATTGGGATTCAACATATCCCATGGTTTTGCTGGCTTTTGTAGGCTAGGCACTTTCGGTAGGTTCGGTTGATTCTGCTGTGAAGAATTTTCCTTCGACATAGTATGTCCTTCCTGGGTGAACGTGGTCTTCCTCTTGTACCTCAACAAATGTTGGATTTGCCAAAAGCAAATCTGCAAATTTTGGATTCACAACTAGAGTATCCATAACTTTGCTGTCCAAAACAATTGCAACCTTGTGAGTCTTTGGTGGCTCAATCTCAACAAGCCTTCCATCGTGCATATTGTAATTTGTTTGCTTTTTAAGAATTAGTCTTTCAACTAGAAATACTTTCAAAAATTGTCTAAAAGTCAGTTCGATCAGGTCTGGGTTTCTGTCTGTAATTACACCATCTGCTCTTACTTTTCTATATTTAGTTACCTTTTTAGGCTTTACATCTTCAGTGTTACTCACTTGTAGTCCTTCCTAGTCCACATGATCTTCTTGTATGCTCTCTCTGGCTCTCTAACAATGGTGGCATGTTGCTCTAGGCTATCTACCAAGCCTTGGTCATTTTCTACCATTAGCCATGACTCTCTTTTTATTGGAATGATGTGTGCAAATGGAGTACCCTCTTTGATGGTACCCTCCCAATTATCACGAATAAAGAATGGAATATTGCCTGCACCCCAGAACTTATCTGTATCCATAAAAGCAGATACGGTATAGAATGGCAGTTCGACCTGGTTCATCGGATGCGTCACTAGTGTTGACCAACCCTTTGGTGTCTTCCATCCCCACATTCCAGAAAATACTAGATGGTTTGGTGCAAACCCATATGGACGAGGCATAGTGTGCCCCATCTCCTTTGGACGTTCGTCAATGATTTGACCAACCTTGTCGGATTCCCAGGTTATGTCAAGTCCGCCATCCTCTGTTCTTTTAACGTGAACGTCGCATGGGAAAACAAGATAGTAGCCAGAGATCATTAGATCCATATATGGCTTACACTCTTTCAGACCTGGCTGTGGACCGTCATAACCCTCTGCCTCGTAGAAACTTTCAGCATTTTTAAACCATTCTGGCAAATACTTTTTTGCTGGAATTGGCTGACCAGCCCCCTTGTGGGCATTTAAGTTTGTAACAAACCGAATCTTTTTCATCTTTACACCTTTTTCTAATAGATATATATTATATCACGTTAGGCTGTTGGTGCAGAAAATGTGCCAGTTACTGGGTCATAGATGTCGCCATCAGTTACAAGGTTCTTGTCTACCTGAACAAATGTAGGCTGTGCCAAGAATCGTGCCGCTGATTGACCGTCAGTGTTCAAGATAGCGTAAACTACGTTATCCAGAATAACTGCAAGGCTGTACTTGGCTTCTTCTACTGCCCTATCTCCTGGGGTTAGAACTTCTGGTACTTGTGGAAGTGTCATTTTATATTCTCCTTATTTCTTAATTTGGATCGATAGTGATATCTCCAACAGTGGTACCCTGACCATATGTTGATGGAGAAATTATCAATCCATACTTCTTTGTTTGAGTGGAGCCTGTTGCTGTATAAGTAACAGGTGAACCAATTTGAGTTGCTGCACTCGTATCTGAGTATGAGGTTACTTCAATTTGGCTTCCACTAGTTTTAATTCTTAGTGCATTTACTGCTGCAGATACTGCTGATGAATAGATTGCAGAGACAGTCCCAGATACAGATTGAAGAATTCTGATTGATCTTGGGTAGCAAGTATCGCAAGTTGTCCCTGTTCCATATGAAGTACATCCATATCCAGTACAGCCATATGAAGTACATCCATATCCATTACACGTATATCCGCTGCAAGAATATCCAGTACATCCGTATCCAGTACATCCGTATCCACCACACGTATATGCACTACACGCTGAAGCAGTACATCCATAGTTGGTGCACCCATACCCTGTGCATCCAGATGCCTTGCATCCCCAAACCACACAGTATGAACCGCTATAGAAGACACATCCGTATGATGTACACCCAGTAGCCGTACATCCAGAAGCAGTACATCCAGAAGCAACACAGGTATATCCAACGCAGTATGACGAAGTACATCCGTAAGATGTACATCCAGATGATGAGCATGTGTATGAACTACAATAACTTGATGTACATCCATATCCTGTACATCCAGTAGAAGTACATCCAGTTCCAGTACAATATGAATAGTTTGTACAGTTGCAGTTTTCAGTAACTTGCTGAGTTGCTACAGCCCACCAGTTGCCAGAGTCAGTTACCCAGAATGCAGTTCCTGCACCATTTGATGGTGACTTAACAAGAACGTTTGCATTCTGATATGGCATATCCTGAATAGCAATAGGATAGTCTGCTGCTGAGGTTGCTGCTGTTGCAGTACCTGCTGAAATATTAAATGAACTTCTAACTGCAGACCAAATAGATCCATCAGATGCTGTTCCGATGCCAGTTGATGTTCTTTGTAGTGAATCTACAAACCTTTTACGAACCGATGAAGCGATTCTTCCCATTGAGATAGCCATTATACTGTCAAGTCTCCGATCAAGACCCAGGTGTCAGTCGCTCTCTTTAGAAGAGTTGCTGAGGACCATTGGGTACGTAGTTTAGTTCCAGGGGTAGCATTCAAGGTACCGCCAGATGGAGCAGCAACAGTAATCTGTCCTGCACCTGTTTGCAATACAGTAATCTGAGTTCCTACTGGATATGCAACAGAGGCATTTGTAGGAATGGTCAGTGTAATTGCAGAAGAGTTTGATACTTCAATTATCTTTCCAGCGTCTTCAAGGACCAGTGTGTATGTCGTTCCTGATTGTGCGTTGGTTGAAGTCGGAATAGCCTGAACATATTTATTTACCCAGCCAGAGCCATTGTAATATACAACATCATTTGTGGTAGCAGTTGAAATTGTAACGTCTGTTAGGTCGTCAATTGCTGGTGTGGCATTAACCGTAGCCCAGGAAGCCACTGAGCCATCTGTAGTTAGGTATTGACCAGAATGTCCAGACTGAGATGGAAGTGCCTCTACGGTTGACCAGGATGCTGCAGAACCATCTGTAGTTAGATACTTTCCAGTATTTCCAGTTTGTGATGGCAATGATTCTATTGATGCAGAACCACCAAGAGAAACCGTTGATCCATTCAGTGTAATGCTTGAATGTTCAAGTTTGCTATTTTGAATTGATCCAGCAAGCATTGCATTGGTTACTGTCCCAGTATCGGTAGTATAGACACCATTAGTTACTGTACCAGCATTTCCAGATACGTCTCCAGTAATATTTCCAATGACATTTCCTTCTAGAGTTCCTACCTTTAGGGTGTCGTATGTTACTCCTGTAAAGTCAACTGCGTTGGATATTGGTTCGGCGGCATCGGAAATAAGTTTCCACTTACCATCAGATGCATCACGGATAAGCCCTGTGTGTAAGTGTCCAGGATTAGAGTCTCCATAGGCACCAAAGATACCAATATCAACTGCGTCAGCGTCATACTGCTCTGCTGCGAGATAAATTAGTGAGTCTGTTACCTCAAGGTTTGTGGCATCGACTGTAGTCGTAGTTCCCTGAACAACCAAGTCTCCAGTAATTGTCACAGTTCCAGAAATTGTTTGCGATGTTGCATCGCTTGTAAGTAGTTTTGAGGTATCTGCGATACCGTGTACATTTGTTGTATCACTATTGTGTGTTCCAACTGCATCATCTGCATATGTCTTGGTAGCAAGAGCAGATGTATCTGCAATGCCATGTACCGATGTTGTTGCCTCTGTATGGGAGTCAAACAGGTCTTGAACTTCTGAGGTTGTTGCAAGTAGTGCTGTGTCTGCAATGCCGTGGATATTTGTGGTGTCTATTGCATGTGCAGAAAGTGCTGAGGCTGCAGTTGATTCTGCGGCAGACTGAGCATCTGATGCCTTGCCATCTGCGTAAGTTTTAGTTGCTACCGTACTATCGATGTCCAGGGTTATTGTATTTGCAGAGTCATCGTATGTTTTATCGAGACCAGTTCCTGCTACGATTGCAGTGTTAATTGCATCCTGTGCAAGTTCATCGATAGTTGGTAGTTGTGACGAGGTAAGTTTTCCATCGCTACCCAGAGTAGCGACACCGTTGTTAGCACCCTTTTGGGTTAGAGGAACATATAGGTCTAGGAGGTCTTGGGTATCATTAAAGTATTGTAGGTTAGACCAGGTAGCAAGACCGTTACCGATCTTGAATTTATTAGTATCAGTCTCTAGACCGATTTCACCAGATGCCAAGATTGGGTCAGCACTGGTCCATTGCGTTGCAGTTCCTCTTCTCTGCTGCATTCTAGTTGCCATATAAAATTTTTCTCCTAATGGGGTCTACCCATACCTATAGACTAATTATAACATATATTAATATGCATTAAGGTGTACCGCCATCGACCTGAAAGCCCCAAGTGGTAGTTTCTGGAGTTCCACCATCCATTTCGGAAAGACCTGCCATGACCGCAAGAAAATCTACATAGTCTTTTGTTGCTGCGTGAGAAGGATCAGTAGGAGTTCCAACAGATACAGGACCACCAAAGGTACCTCCATCAGATACGACAATACCATTCTTAACCTTAAAATCTTTATTATTGGTAGTCAAAGTGGTCTCCTAAGTTTTAATTATACCATTAATTAGAAACAAAAATACCCCCCAATATTTCATGGGGGGTATCTCATTAATGCCTATTAAACAAGCAATGTTCCAACAACATTAATTGTTGAATCATTTACTGGATTAACTCGTAGTCTAACATTTGATCCAGAAATGTCTGCGGTAATAGTTCCTCTAGAGCCATTTGTGCTAACAATTGCATATTCTGTAATAGCAATATTGTCAGATGAATCTAGTGTTAGTAGGATTTCGCTTACTTCGTTTTCTGTACCGTTGTCTATTTTGACAAGGAACTTTGCCGTCTTGTATGATGCCTTAGCAAATTCATATGCTGTAACTACAACGCTTCCTAGAGATGTTGATGTTGCTGCTACCTGCTTTGCAAGAGAATTGATATTTACAGCAGTAAATGCAGTAGTTCCATCAGTAACATCATCTACTAGTCCAGAAGCAGTTCCTGCCGCATCATAGTTTGTAGCAAGACCATCTGCGTAGTCCTTTGCATTCTGCTCTGCTGTATTTGCATATGTTTGTGCAGTTCCTGCTGCAGTTAAAATTGCATCATTATATGCATCTGATGCTTGAGCATCTACATATTGCTTAGTTGCTGCTGCTAAAGCCTGTGTTGGGTCTGCTGCAAGAACAAGTTCTCCAGTCATTGTGTCGCCAGACTTAGCAACCTTTTCGCCAATTGATGTAGCAATGGTTGATGCAAACGATGCATCGTCATTAACTGCTGCAGCCAATTCGTTCAATGTGTCTAACAGTGCTGGGGCACCATCTACAAGGTTAGCGATTGCTGTGTCTGTATAGGTTGCAGCATTTGTCTCTGCAGTTTGTGCTGAACCAGCAGGATCATAATTGGTTGCCAAAGAGTCTGCATAAGACTTTGCACTTTGCTCTGCAGTTAGAGCAACTGTGTCTGCATATCCCTTTGCATTGTTTTCTGCAGTTAGTGCTACACCATCTGCATAGGTATTGGCAGCACCTTCTGCTGCATCTGCAGAACCTGCAGGATCGTAGTTTACTGCAAGACCATCTGCATACGATACTGCATTGTTATATGCGGTAGTTGCTACTCCATCGGCGTAGTTTTCTGCTGCTGTTTGTGCTGAAGATGCTGCACCTGCAACATCATATGCCGAAGCGGTTGCATCTAACGCTCTTTGATTTGTGAAATACCTGTTTGTAGTTCCTTCTTCAATGTCGTCTGTGCTAAGTGCATTGATTGCTGTTGTAATAGCAGTAGATACGTCTCCACCAACTGCATCAATTGCTCTTTGATTTGTAAAATATAAATTAGTGCTGCCTTCTGGAAGACTATCTGTTGTACTTCCTGTGGTGATAATGTCTTCACCATTTACGGTTGCTGTAGTTCCTTCAACTATCAGACCATTTTTGACTTTAAAATTTTTGTCAACTGTTGCCATTTTGTATCTCCTTTAAATTATGCCTTAAGTCCCATACGAGCAAATCGTACAGTGACTGGCGTTACTGTTCCAGGGGTCACAATTAATGATGCTGTGCTTCCTGTTTTAGAGACGCTAATGGTTCCAATATCCCCATCTGTGTCTAGTGTGCCGTACTCTGTGACATTTAAATCTGTTCCGTCAAAGAGTATAGAAATTTCTGTAGCATAGAATTGATTTGAAGATGCTTTTGAAATTGTAATCATATACTTTACAAATCTCCAAATTGTTGCATCATAAGAGTCTACCGTTGTAACATTTTCAATGCCATTTATAGTATTTTCGTTATTTCCAGCAGTGCCCAAATCTGTAGCCTGTTGAACAAGTGTATCAATTAGATCCAGATAGTCCTGCTGTGTAGGACGGTCTCCAGATTCAAATTTAGTTTTTACTTGAGCAATGGTTGTTCTAGCCATGATAATTCAATTATATCAGGATTTATTCTTTTAAAGGATGTAGTTGTTGACACCAACGATTGCAATCCCAATTGGTGCAGGTCTTTTAGCGGTATATCCCTCGACAACCAAAGAAGTAAACTGCACTCTAAAAGGAAGTACGGATTCAACTTTTGTTTTAATTTTTTCATTGATTGGTTTGGCTATTGGATATGAAACTGTCTCTATATTTTTAGAGATAAAGTCTAAATCTTTTATTTTGGATGAAGAGTGGTCTGGCAATATTTTTATTGCTCTTTTATCTGCTACCGAGACATCCTTGACCGTTCTTACTGAGGCATCAGTAAAAGCGACAGTTGCCATTAGTCAGTTACGTCCTCAATAATTACCATTGAGCCTTTTGCTACAGTCCAAACTCTTGTATCGTCTGATAGTTGGATGTCAAAAATATCGTCTGTGTGTAGGAGTTCTGACTGTGCTGAGTCAAGGAATACCGTGAATTCTCCAGGAAGATCAGATACTGTGGCTGCAGGGGTAAGAGATGTGATAACCGTGCTACCTCTCTTAATGTCCATTGCAATGGTCCATTCTGAAATAATTAGTGGGTCCTTTGCGTCGTCTGTAACGTATACACGGAATGATGCAGTATCTCCACGAACTACCGTCCAGGTAATCTCTGGTGGAATATTTCCAACTGCGTATGAATTTGATCTTGCCATGATTTAATTATATCACTATCTTAGGCAAGACCACTTTTTAGAGATCCCCATGTGGCATTGCCTCTAGCACCCACAGAAATGATTCCATCTGTATTGTGTGAATATAGGACAACTCCAACTGCAGGACTTCCTGTTGCTGGCTGCTCGTCAGTTAGACCGCCAGTTGAACCAATATACAGGATGTCTCCTGCTGAAAATGATGAAGTGTTTATGCTATTTAGGATTCCTCCGACAACTGCAACGCCCACAACTGTTGTGGACAGTGATGCCTTTGCAAGACCCAAAATTGGACTGGTAGTAGATGGCAGAGCCTTTCCAACTGTAACGTGAGTTCCATTGTGACCAGTTATGTATAGTGGAGTTCCTGCTGGAAGGGTAGATCCAGAAGCATTAAGAACTGGAATTTCAACGTATGATGCTGAGGGTAGGACGATGTCGAGTCTGTCTACAAGGCTCTTGATGTCTCCGTGTACGTTTACTGGGTCAGTCTCTACTGGGTATGGTAGATCTAAGTTTAGTGATTCTCCTGTTGCCATAGGTTTAATTATACCATCATTTAGTCTGGAGAAATGCCCCAAAAAGTGGTATAATTGATCGAACACTCCGTCAAAAGAGTGTTTTTCCGTTAAGGAGGAAATGATGAAACAGAGTAACAACAAAGTGACATTCGTGACAATCCAAGACCAATATTTTTTGCTATCGCACTAATAAAAATATTGTCGCCAAGGCTGTGAGAGAGCCGTAACTACGAAAAGAATAAAAAGGAGGTAGCAAAATGAATTTGAAACTTGCTGCAACAGGAACATTAGTATTTTTACTAACTGGATGTGTAACACCACCAGAAAACGTTATAGTCGCTAAAACGACTGTAAGTGTTACAAACGAAACAACCCCAATTTTTGATACTATAATTAAAAAAAATAAATTAAGTATTGAGAATATGACATTGATGGCTAATAAAAATAGAATCAATAAGGCTTTGACTAAACTTAATACCCATGTTGGTAAGACATGGTATGTCTTTTCTGGCAACACCCCTGCTGGGTGGGACTGTTCTGGACTTACTATGTGGTTCTACAAACAACTTGGTGTTGAGTTGGAGCATCGTGCATCTAAGCAGGACACTTCGGGATATGAGACAAAAGATCCGAATCCTGGCGACATTGTAATCTTTAAGTACAAGGGGTCTAACGATGCATACCATGTCGGAATTTATGTTGGTAATGGAAAGATGATCCATGCACCAAAGCATGGACATGTAACCAGAGTTGAAGATATATCTACTTTTGGTGGCAATTATTCCAAGATTAGTTACCGAAGAATAATTGAAAGCCTTTAGTCTAAGCCTTCTATCACAGAGTCTGTCAGAGTTCTGTCTCTAAAATTGATTCCAGAATATTCTTCAAATTCTTGTAGAGTTCTTTTGTCTAAAAGACCATAGTCTTTGTTTACAATGTTTTCTGTAACCACTTTAACCATGTGCTTCATGGAACTGTCAGAACTTGGGAAGAATGCATCTGGAAAATCTTCCCAGAATAGTGCTCTGCCACCCCTACCATATCTATGATACACGTAGTTGTTTGATGGGTTGAATAGATTGTATCCTGCAGTATAGAATCGAAGAGCCATAAATATCTCTTCTTCTGTAAATGTTATTTCTTTTACAAATGGGGCATCTATGATAGCCTGTCTTGTTGTAAAGAAAAAGTGACCAGATACATATGGAGATGGCGTAACTGTCTTTACGCTCTTATACCTTGGAGTAAACTGCGGTACTCCAAACTTATAAAAATGATCCACATTGCTTTCTGTCATATTAAAGATTAGTGGATATCCTATTCCTGGCGGAATAGAGTCTGCCCCGTCTTCATTCTTTTCATATGGAATAGCATATCCAGTAATTACTGATGGTCCATGCTTACTCTCGATTGTTAGCAATTCATTAATTAGCAGTACATCCCATTCTGGGACTGCTCTCATGTGTGAATCCATATTCATGTAGAAATCTTGGTCTTTGTAGAATCCATGAGAGTTTAGTCTACCTGGCTGGCATCCAACAATTGATCCTGGTACCGCAAAATCAATACCGACATTTGGTCCATACTTCTCATATTTTTTGAGATCGTCAGCGAGATCGATGTACTGATTTGTAATGCCAAAGAATACTCTTTCTGGATGTTTTGCCTTTGCTAAAAAGTCATCTATGGTTTCGAAGAGTTCTGGATCTTTGTATGATGGTATATTTATGAAGATAGTTTTATCTGCATATTCGTTTCGTTTGTTCCATTTGTGCAATGGACATTCGGCATTAGACAGTTTTGTTTTTGCTGCCATGAAGCATCCACACTCCATGCACTGTGTTGTAGCACTTATAAATCTGGGACAACTTTTGCAGATGCTTAATCTTTCCTCTGATGTCTGTTCAGACACGTATTCGGTATTTGGGTTTACGAAATCCCATGGGCGTGTGTCACCCAGATTTTCTTTCCACTGTTTCCATGCAGACTTTTTTTCTGTCATACTAGTTCTCTTCTTCTAAACTATAGGTATCGCCTATTTCAATTTGACTTTCATCTGAAACTATAACAACATCGAACTCTCCAGAAACCAATGCCTTTACCAATGGAGCATTTCTTTCGTTGGAGTCATCCATAACCATAAATCCAGCAACATCTTCTTCGACAACAAATACAAATTTTCTAAGTGACATTATTGACCCATCTTAAAGTTTGTGCCATCGTGTATCCATCCCAATCCGATATCGGATATTGGGTTAACTTCTATAACTTTTGGATCTGACAGCAAGCCTGCCATCAATGCTTGTGAGTTTATGTCATCTAAAAATTTTCCAGAAAACACAACAACCCCATCTTTTATAATCAATACCCTATTATTCATAAGGCAATTATACCATAGTGGCTAAACGCAGAAAGATCCAGTCCAGATATATCCACATGCAGAACAGCATGTTTGGTTTGATGTGTAGTGAACGCTTGAGCAGTATAGCAGGTCACAGCCTCCGCCAGGGGTTGGTGTAGGAGTTGGCGTTGGGGTAGGAGTAGGAGTGGGTGTTGGAGTCGGACATGCCTCTACCGCTGGAACATCGGGCGTACCAGATGTTAAACATACAGTTCTTGTGTTTCCACAGTAGTACGCTGACTCGTTTGTATCTGAATAGTAGTACGAGGTTGTTGAAGATCCATAAAGTCTCACTCCACATAACCACTGTGGTGTTGGTGTAGGCGTTGGTGTGGGCGTTGGTGTTGGCGTTGGTGCGTCTCCACCATCTGGATATTTGCTGGTTGATGCAGACCCCAATTCGCTTCCAGTTTGATTAACACCTGCAAAAGCATACGCAGATATTCCGTAGTTGTATGATGACAACAGTCCAGAGAATGAAGCCGAAGAAGAGTTAGTATTGACTGTAGAGCCATATGGACCACCCACAACAAATCTCCAAGATAGTGCTGATGCACCGCTGATTCCTCCAGAAACGTTTAGCGTTCCAGACGATGGGCTTGATGCTGAAACAGAAACTGTTGCAGATGTAGATGCAGAAATAGTTGCCGTGGTAGATCCAGAAGCCAAAATCGATCCACCAGGTCCATATGCAATTACGTCAATGGTGTAAATTCCAGAACTATAGTTTCCAGTTATGTATCCTGTAGATGTTGTATTCGATACGACTACTGACCCATCGATGCTTACACGATAATAGGAAACTCCAGGGACTGCACTCCATGATATAGATATTGGTGATGGTGCTGAAGTTGTTGAAGAGGCAGATACCGAGAATGTGCTTGATGAGGCGGTAGTAAATGACACGGTTGCTTTTAGAGTGGACCCGATAAAGCCATAAAAGGTATACGATGTATTTGGTGACAAACCAGTAATTGTGTAAAAAGTTGTTGTCCCAAGCGAATATGACTCTATAGTTCCACTTGTCACCAGTGAAGAACCATAGTCAGACCCTGTTCGAAGTGACCATCCATATGTTGCACCTGTATTGTTTGATCCAAAATCGATCGTTACTGCCTGAGACGTTTGTCCTGCAGAGCCATTTGTAGATATTGACATTGATAGTTCTTCAGAAGAGTATTGCCCAATGGAAACTGAAGATGCTGCTGAGTTATATCCACTTCTGCTTGTAGATGTCCACAAAGAGAAACTGTCTGTTTGTGATAGTCCAGTTACTGATACAGAACTGCCTGTATTTGTTGCAGAAACACCAGACGGCATTCCATAAAAATAATACGACTGCTCTGCACTATAGTTTGTAATGGTAAACGATGCCGTTGTCGTACCTCTGGTAACAGATGAAAATGTTGGAAATGAAAGAGTGGGTTGTTCCTGATAGTAAGAATATGTGTTGATAGTGACTGATGTTCCATAGTCAACCAGTGTTCCAGATACTGGACTTTGTGAGGCTACCTTTCCATCCAAAGAAGAGTTTCCAGTATTTGTTGTTCCTGATGTGCTACCCACAAGACCTGCTGCTGATATTGCAGCAAGTGCTTCTGCTGATGTCAATGCTGAAAGGTTTGGTACTGCAACCATTCCTTTACCAGAAAGAAAGCCAATTGGGGTTAACACTTATCCACCTACGCTGTCAGGTCACCAATCAAAAGCCATTCATCGGTGGCTTTCTTGATTAGCGTGGCACCAGAATATCTTGCAGAAATCTTCTTGTTTCCGTTTCCTGTGCCATCTGACCCCTTACTGTTAATGGTTACTCCAGATGCTCCTGTAAAAGTTGCCTGTCCTGCATTAGTTTGAACAAAGTCAATTCTTGATCCTATTGGGAAGGCAACCGTTGCATTTGTAGGAACAGTAACAGTGAGTCCTGTAGACTTATTTAGAGTTATCGTCTTTCCAACGTGAGACAAGCCAATTGAGAATGAGTCTGTGATGTCTGAAACATCTGCCTGCCCTCCAAAATTTCTCCAAATAGTTCCGTCCCAATATTGAATTTGGTTGATCAAAACTTCTGCGTTTGTCTGCTTTACAAAAACAACAGTGCCATAATCTGGTGATGGAATTGCTGCATCTCTTGATTGTTCGTCTAGAAAATTGTTCACACCACCCTGTGCATGAAGAACCTCTTCAAAAGTTACGGTGTGGTCGTTAAAAGTGTGTGTGCCAGTCCAGGCATAGTTTGCACTTGTGCTGGCGATACCAATAATTGGGTGCCAAGTTCCAGATCCTGGAGTAGGTGTTGACTCTTTATAGATATACGCAATTTTTGGGGTAGTGCCCTTAGTTGTAGCCATTATACGATCACCTTCCAAGTTGTTCCATCATATACCTTCAGGGACAGGTCATTGGTGTCTGTACTGTCAACCCAAATTGCCCCAGTTACAGGATTTGATGGTGCAGAAGTCTGATATGCCGCAACGAGTCCTGGCATGGCACCAATAGTGTCATCTGCGTCCATCCAAATAAATCCATCTGCTGGACTTGTTGGTTCGGTTGATGAATATGTGCTTCCAACACCACGGTCTTCTACGTTAGTAATTCTTGCATTAACAAGTTTTAGCATTCCAGCGATTGAGTCTGAATTTACTTCTGACTCTAACTCGTTATCTGGATCGTATGGCGTTCCGTAGTGGTATAGACGTAATGCTGCTTGAATGTCAGCATTCTCAGTCAGTTCTGGAATGGAAGTCTTGTATAAGTATCCAATATCTTGTGCCATTTTTAATTAATCACCTCTACGATTATACCACAGTAATAAATAAGTGTACTGATTTTGATCCAGACAATGCGGTCCACGTAGTTCCATTAAACTCGTGCCCCTTGATAGAGATTGGTAGTTTTCCATTTGCAGGATTTGACACAGAAATTGCTGAAGCAATTGATGAAGATCCAACAATTGAGTATTGAACGTTGAAGTTTGCAGCGGTAAGAGATGACACTCCTGCAATATCTGCAATGTCTGCTACGGCAATGTCTCCAATTGTTCCAGTGCCACTGTTAAATGTAACATTCTTATTTATGCTATACATATTTGGCAACAGGGTCAGTACCTGCTTCCACGTCAATGCATTTCCATCAGATGCTACATATTGGTAAAGTTTTGTGTAGTCGTTTCCCTGCTGAGTATTGATGTACATGTCATACGCTTGCAGTTCAAGACCGCTGGTGATTAGGATTCCGTCCGATGTGATTGTGTTTGGGTCTCCGCTACCAGACAGGATTACTGATCCACGATCTCCCTGTGCACCAAAGTCAACCTCTACCTGTACTTGTGATGGACCACCTAGAACAGTTAATTCATCTGAGTCTAAGACGATATCTACCATGTTATACCGTGCTCGATCCAGATACGTGCTCAGTTACCGAAACTGTTCCTGTCAAAAGTGTGTGTGTCAGCGGATATGTTCCACCAGTCTTTGTAATTTCAACGTCGTAGTAGTATGTAGTTCCTGCTGTAAGTTCGAGACCCTTTTCTGGAGTAATTGCACACAGAACGTATGTGTTGTCAACAATCGAGACGGTGCATTGCTTACGTGCAGACGATGCTACGTTACCACGACTTGTCTGAATCCAGAACTTTGCGTTTCCGTATCCATTTAGTGAAAATGTGTTTCCGTTTGCATCTTTCGGGTAGATGCGAAATTCTAGTGTGTCGCCACGGTAGTAACTAATGTTGTATGTACCTGGAAATGCCATGATTACCTCTTTACCTTATAAGTTTTATTTTGTACCTTCACAAAGGCTGGTAGCCCAGTGGTAGGTGTAGAAATCCTAATAACCATTATAGACTTCCTCCTGTAACATCACCGATAACTCTAATGGTTCCGACAACAGGTGTCCAAACTCTATCGTCGATGGTTACTTGCACATCAAAAAGTAGTTCTGAAACTATTGACGAATACCCAGTGCCCCAGTATGCTGTAATGTCTGCTGGTGCAGTTATGTCAACGTATCCGTTTCCAATTACTACTTCAAGTTCGTCGCTGGCATCATCTTTTGGAGAATAGGCGGTAGCCTCAACTGTCCAGTCAGAGATATCGGTAGGCGTTACTTCATCGTCTTCTAGGAAGTCAATACGAAGCGGTGCAGTATCTCCTCTTACAATATCCCATTGCATAATTACTGGGTTTGAACCAAAGGTTTGAGATTGATCACAGCAAGAACTCATAATGCTTTAATTATAGCATAATAAAATAGACTAATACTCAAAGCGGTGGGTATGAGAGACACCTTGAGCATTAGCCTATAATTTTAATTATAACATAAATCATATGTTTCGTGATTGTTAATAAATTGTTACATAAAATTTACATAAAAAGGGGTTGACATGGATTGAATTTGTGGTATCTTATATATAATTAATAAATATAAAAGATATAAGATATATAAGATATGTTATTTATAGTATAGTTTTAATATATATAATATAATAATCAGTTTTCGGTTTTTCGGCTCTTCGTTGAAGTCTTTGGTTTTTGATTGTTAGCAATATAATCTAGCAGAACCTCATACATGTGATCTATTTTTTGATTCATTTCTTTTCTTGTTTGTTCTGCTGATGCCATATCTTTTTCTAGTCTATTAACCTGATCTTTTATACTAGATCCTCCATTAGGTTTTAGTTCGTGTTTGATTTCATCAAAATAATGTTTGACTAACCACTTGACACCTAATCCTATAGATGTTATTATTGTTGATATACCTACTAAGGTTCCTATCCATGCTTCAATTGACATAACACTTCTAATTATAAGAGAGTTTTTAAATAATGATAACAGAGATCCTTTCAACTCTTGATTTCTCTAAGCAACTAATCGTCTCACCTGATATTGACGGATTCACCTCTGCAAGGCTTCTGGAGGCGTTTAACGGTTCGGTGGTGGTTGGAACCTACGACAAGAACGTTATGGTCACAGCGGACGGCGTAGACCCCAAAGAGTGCTTGTTTGTGGACTGCGACATGAACACGGCGGATTTTGTTTCGATCGGGAATCACCAGCGTTTAAGTTCGGGAGATAACATGGCATCAAAGTCTTTCAATCCAAATGTTCATTTCGGTATCAATAAGTACAGCGATAAGTATCCGTTCGCTACGGCGTTTTTAATTTCGGCTGCGACAAGAGTACCCACATCCGAAGAAACCCAAATAAGCATGATGTATGCAGACTCAACCTATAAAAATCTAGAAAATTATCTGCCAAACATGCAAAATTGGCAAAAAAGGATGAAGCATACTGAACTTGACCGAGTTTTTAATCTTTCCGACGAAGATTTGCAAAAATTACAGGCATTGGAGACCGAACAGCCAAGCCAGGGCTTCGTATCGAAGCGATTTGGCAAAAAACGGTACATTGATGCCATGAATGACACCCTGATCGCCCAGGGTATTAAGCATTTGCCACTTGTCGAGGGTAAAAAGTATTTGGCAGACAAGGTTGGTCGTCCAACTGTGCTAAAATATAACCAAGATATAATTTCGTATGCAGAAATCTTCGGTGGTGAGTATTCTGTAACGTATAATGAGGAGATTGAATGGTAAATGACGAAAAGGACGAGTCCGAAAAGGACGTAAAGTTCTTAGACCTGTTTAATCCAACAAAACCTCGTTCAAGCGAAGAACTTATGGAAGAAAGAATGGCTATTTGCCGTGAGTGTCCATTCTTTAATTCAAGAAGTGTTCGTTGCCGCAAGTGTGGATGTTTTATGTCATTAAAGACTACACTGAAACAGGCTAAGTGTCCTGAAGGTAAATGGTAAATCCAATCAAGGCGAACTGGGTTCGCTGTTTACCGTCGAAAATTTAACTAACCCATAAGGAGACATAATGGAGAAAAAAGAATACATCAAGTTTTACCAAGACCGCAACTGGCTAACGACTGAATACCTTACATTAGGCAAATCGTCAAAAGAAATCGCTAGGGATCTTCACATTTCATACAAACTTGTAGAAATTTGGTTGAAGAACTTTGATATTCCTGTCAGACAGACTTTTAATTAATTAGTTCTTACCGCACTTGCAGTTTTCACACTTGCAATTAGGGTTATTCTTTACTTTGATTTCGTTCATATGTTTATTATACCCCGAAAATTGTGTGATCGCACGAAAAATACCATTTTTTGCATCATTTTACATCAAAAAGTACTCAAATTCGTGTGATCGTGCTATTTCGTTATATAAATGTTATAAATATACCTGGCAAAATCTGAAAATGTAATTTTGCAAGATCTGAAAATCTGAAAAAATTTTCAAATTGACAAAAATCTGAATATTTTGTTGAGATGTATGATACACCCTACAGAGAAAAAACGCAAAAAACAATAGTGAGCACGTAATGTAACGGTTTGATAACGATCACCCCCAGTGGGTGGGTTTTGTGAAATAAATGTCTGACCCCTGTGGTATGTTAGTAATAACAAAGAAAGGACAACTAATGTCAAATGGAATCGAATGGGTTGTAACCCTTGTAATGGAAGACAAGACTATTGTTCGTGGTGTTCAGGTTGCTTGGTATGGTCACCCTGCTATGGACTTCTTTGCAAAGCGTAAGGGTATCAAGGCGGTTGCGTCTTCCGCTGAAAAGAAGACTCACTTCGACAACTTCCTTGCCCAAGGCTTGCGTAAGCCATTGACCGAAGATGAACTTGCGTAATGTCGCAAGGGTATGCTAAGGTATTCTAAGAAAGGAAAATAAATGACTACTTTTACCGAACAAACTCAAAAGGACCGCAGAGCATACAGCGACTATTGGGGTATCGAAATTGCCGAAGTCTATTTCTGTGATGACTGCGGTTATTGGACACACAATGATGAAGACGACACGCCGAAGTGTCGTTGCTACTAAATGTCTGTTCCATCTGTTATGTTTGACTCATAAAGAAAGGTAAGCAATGCTAAAAGCAATCGCAATCACTAAGGCAACTAAGTATGTTATTCGTGAGGTTCGTAAGTATGACCTCAACCTTGCTATTGACAAGGGGACTTCTAAACTTACCCTCACAATCCAGAAGAAGAAGTAGGGAGCGACACGCCCGAGTGCGTGGGGCTAGCGATCCAGGGACTAGCCCTTTGTTATCAATTCGTTATAAAAATAATGCTAAATAGACTTGACAATGTCTATGGTATCCAATAGAGTATAAGCATACAGAAAGAAAAGGACAGTAAAAATGAACGTAGTAGTAAACCTAAACGATGGAAAGAACCTCGACCTCTCATTCGACCCATTCCACAAGGACACTGTCAAGCAGTTCTATGTAGAACTATTTGCCAAGAGCGAGATTCGTGCCTTCAACATCACCTACAATGACGGAACCACCTTCGGATTGACCCGTAACGTATAACAATGGATACCAAAGAAATCGAATACCTAATCGGTCTTATTGACATAATGCTTATTGATGATGTAGACTTTTCTCAGGAAGGGGAATAATAATGAAGTATGTAATCCGTCGTGCTATTGTAGGCGTTGTATCTATTCCACTAATCGCAGGTGCCTATGTGTTCCTGTATCTGCTATTGCTATTGGCAGGGGCAGAGTCAAACGCCACTCTAACAGAGTCATTCAATAACGGATTGTTTATTGGTGTAACCTCTGCTGTATTCTTCACATTCTCACCGCAGATTCTTCGCTTTGTAGATAGAATCACTATGGTATAGGCTTGACAAATACCCCCGAAAGGGGCTAGCCCTTTTTCGATCCGTTGTCAATTGTAAAAACCTACAAAAAGATTCCCTAAAGTTTGTATGTTTTGGGCTTGACTTTTACCCTGGGCTATGATTGAATATATATAGATAAAGAAAGGAAGTTCAAGATGAACTCACTAAAGGTAAATGTAGCAACAGGACACTGTGTAATTTGCGAAGGCAACCTATACAACAACGAAAAGGCTTGCGAAAGTTGCGTAAAGCAATACGGCGTGTCTGCTTGACAAACACACAAAAGTGTGATTGAATAAATACATAAAGATAAATAACTACTAAAAGAAAGGAAACAGAATGATTGTTTCACTAACCAATGGTCAGATTGTCCCTCTACACTGGGATGACCGCTTCTACATCGGCAACTGCCCTGAGTGTAATGAAGAGGTGTCTGCTCGTACCTCGTCAGAGATAGCAGAGATTCTCGAAATCCACTGCTAAGGGCATGGCTGCTTGACAGCCACCCTAAAAAATGCTAGCCCCCGATCGATCAAAAGTCAAGTACATCTTTATAACAATATCGTTATAAACTTTTCCCCAAAAAGATCGGGTTTGATTTGCTAAATGTCCGCTCCCCATGTTAATATTTATATAACAAAGAAAGGTAAAACTAATGAACATGGAAATCATCCTCAAGGACGGAACTTCAATCTTCCCTTCGTACGCTCCAGAACACAAAGAGAGCGTTATCGCTTTCTATAAGGCACGATTTGAAGAGGGCACTATCACAGGATGGGCAATCATCTAAATGTCTGTGGTCTTCGCTATAATTGCTTTTGTAATCTTCATAACTCTAATTAATCAGTAAAGGATAGAAAATAAAATGATGACTCGTAAGGACTATGTTGCTACCGCTGAAATTCTCAACGGCTACGCTGACCAAATCGACTTTCTAATTTTGGCAGACTTGGCAGAGGACTTTGCCGAGATGTTCGCAACCGACAACGAACGATTTGACCACAAGCGTTTTATTGACGCTGTAATGAAGTAAGGAAAACTAATGGAACTATTTTTTATCTTCGCAATCTTTGCGGCTGTTGCCTGCGTTATGGTAATCACTCTAACGCTAATCGTTGTATCCCTGCTAAAAAACATTCGTGATTTGGAAGATGAGAACAAGGGGCTTCAGCCTCCGTTCTAAACATACCCCCGAAACCTACTTGACAAAAGTGGGTGGATGGGGCTAGCCCCCGACACGCCCGAGATGCAAATTTCGATCAAATTCACAGGAAATGTTAACCTAATTAATTCTTTTCCCAATTGGGCAAAATAGGGCATTTTTGGGCAATAAATGTCGGTGCCCTATGCTAATGTAATAGTAGAAAGAAAGGTAAAACTAATGAACAAAACTCCAATGGACTTGCCAACTCTACAGGCTCAGTATGACGCTATGGTGGAAATTGCTATGGCAACCCTTGACGCTGACCTTGACCTTGACCCAAAGTTTGAGCGTGAACTCACCGCTCTAATGCGAGTAGTCAAGTCAATGGGTGGCAACGCCCGATAAATGTCGGTGGCAGTTGCTAAACTGATTTTAGAAAGAAAGGAAAACTAATGAGCATTGATTTCTCAAAGTATGTAGGCGAGGATTTCGGCTATTGCGAGATTTGCGACAACTTCACGCCATTCGATGAATGTGCCCGATGTGGTGAAGAGGTTTGCGTAATCTGCCACCCAAGCATCGGTTGCGATGCCTAAAATGTCGGTGGCAACCGATACACTATAACTAAATGGGAATGAGCCTTAGCAAATAATCCGTAATGGTGAGCCTAAGCAAATAAGTCCCCGAATGAAAGGAAAACTAAATGACCAAGTATGATTTGGAATTGCAATTCAAGGCTTTGGCTTTGGCAAAATACAACAAAGACAGAAGCCCAGAAGATTCCGTTGGTGAGCGTGATGTTTATTTTCAGGCTTACCTTGATGGAATGGTTTGGTCAATGGTGCCACGCCAAGAGATTGAGGCTTGGATTGAATACTATGAGCGAAAGTTAGCCGAGTAGCCGCCAGGGCGACACGCCCGAGTGCGTGGGCTAGCCCCCTGTGGATAACTTGATCGATCTGTGGATAACTTTGTTACCATTCCGTTATATATTTATCGGCGTGTCGATTTGACTTTTCCAAAGATGTGTGGTTGACTTATAGTAGATAAAGAAAGGAAGTCAAAATGACTGAAACTAAAAAGGTTGATTCAGACCTAAGAATCTGTGTTTACTGCTACGGCGTAACCTACGCCTATGTTTGCCCTGCTTGTAATGAGTATGACGGACTTATGCCTATCAAAGAGGCAGAGGTTTACTTAGGCGAAGACCTAAGCGAATACCTATAAATGTCTGTGGTATCTGCTACAATCAAACTACTACGAAAGGAAAACTAATGGCAAAGCCAAGAATGACCAAAGCCGAAAAGGCATTTGTTGAGCGTGTATCGTCTATCGTATTCGCTACCCCAGAAATCCGTAACGGACAGCGTTACCTTGACCGCAAGACTTTTGCTCTGCTGTCACAGGAAACCCAAGACCGCTACCGCAATCTGCTAATGACCAAGACCCGATAGGAAAAAGATGTATCCTGATAATGAACTTACCCCTTGCCCAAGTTGTGGCAACCTTGGTTTGACTGCCCCGAACATTTGGGGAAAGCCTGAGTTTCTTCACAAAGTCCCAAGCCCAAGGTTTGAGGGTTACTTTACCTTCACGCCTGACCACAAAGGATAGGCTTACCTTACCTGAGTAAGGGTTGCCTTACCTTACCCACCGATGGCGTGGTGGGGTTGGGCACGGCGGTAGATCCTGGATCGAAAAGTCTTTACGACTTTATGAAATGTTTCCCATTTTCCCCGAATTACGAGGAAAAAATATTTTTCCCATTTTGCTAGCCCCCTGTGGATAACTTTTATTTACGACACGATCTTGATCTTCCCACAAAATGTCGGAGGTGTCTGTTAGTATTATTTTATAACGAAAGGTAAACTATGTTCTACGACGAAATGACCCCAGAAGAGCAGGCTCGTGAGTGGGAGGAGTTCCTCTCTTGGCAGGAGGAGATGGCTGCTGAGGAGGCAGCCCTAACCCCTGCTGAGAAGCAGGCTCGTGCTCGTGCTGAGGCACGACTACTTCAGGAGGAGGCTGTGGGTGAGGTGTATGCCTCTCGCTACGCTTTCGACTAAAATGTCGTAGCCCCCTGCTATTCTTATTCTAACGAAAGGACAACTATGTGCTCATGCGAAGACCGCCCATGCTGTGGCTGTGGCGACACCTATTCAATCTACAACGACCCAGACTACTACCCTTGGGAGAGGTAGCGAGGGGCTAGCCCCTGCCCAAAGATCGATTTACGACACGCCGAAAGATTTTCCCAAAATGTCTGTGGTGTCGGTTATAATAGTTGGTATGAAGAAGAAGATGAAGCCATTGAGCAAGACCAACAACGCTATCCGCAAGGCACACTCTGCCGAACTATTCCGTTCGCTATTGCTAAACCCTCACACCGTTGTTGTGCCAGAGCACCGCAAGGGGACACGCTCTGCCAACAAGCGTAGGGCTATTGCCGAATACTAAATGTCGGTGGTATCTATTACAATTAGACCATAACAAGAAAGGCAAACTATGAACGCAGAGCAACTTGGACAGCGTATCCTTGACCTAATGGCAGAGTGTAATGCTAATGGCATCGAGGGTAAGACCGATGACCCTAACGCAGACCCACGCCTATTCGAAATTGGCAACCTGCTAACCCTATTCGAAACCTTTTACCACAAAGAGTATGTCGAATTCGCTTACAAGCATTTCGTCATCGAAGAATAAATGTCGGTGGCATACCCTATACTGTAAGTATCTAAGAAAGGATAACTAATGACCAAGCAAGAGCAAGAGTTTTGGGAATACTACAACCCCATTCAGGCGTTGGCAGACAAGCACGAGGTATCTATCTACACCATCGTGAACATTCGTCAAATCTTTGACTACGCTTATGCGTGTGGCAAGGCTGACGGAGCAACTGAGGTTTTGGATGTAATGAAGGGAAACAACTAATGTTGGATTGGGACTTGGTTCAAGACCGTATCGAAGGCGCTAAGGGCATTGCTTTTGATACCTGCCACAAAATCTACGTCTTGATGGATGACGAGCAGATGGTAAAGATGAAAGAGTATGAGTATGACCCTCTAATCTCTAAGGATGAAATGTCTGCCGAGGAAATGCTTTCTACTGTCAAGCATTGGTATGCCGAGAGTTGTGGCTTGAAGTTTGTTGAAGCAGTTTCAACTACCGCCGATGGCATTGACCCTAACGAGGGCTTTGAAACCCTAATCGAACAGGGTGCTACCGAAACAGACGAGTGCTATGAATGTGGCGAAGAAGACTGTGACGGTTGGGACTGTCAGCGTGACCGTTGCGAGAAGTGTGGCGATGACGATGTCTATGACGATGAGATGTGTCGCCTATGCTATGAGGACTCACAAGAAGACGAGGAGTAGCCTGGGGGCTAGCCCGATCGTCCCAAAAACAATTTACGACACACCATTATAAATCCCCATAATGTCGGTGGTATCAAGTAAAATAGTTTTATCAAGAAGAAAGGACACCCTAATGGGAGCACTACAAGCAGCAGAGATGGCAAGCCTAATGGACTCACGCACCGCTATGGCTTGGCACTTGCGAAGCAACCACTATCCACCTGTGCCAGCAGTAATGATTGACCCTTGCTTGGAAGCGATTGAGGCAGCCCTTGACGGAGAATGGGATAGACTAATCCAGTTGCCATTCGATGGTGAGCGTGATGGCAAGCCATTCCAAATCACTTGGCGTGGACAGGACAAAGCACCTGCTGACGCTATCATTGACGGACACCACCTATGGTCTTGGGTTGAGTTGGACGAGGAGTTTGACGATGAATAATGAGCCAACCTGTGCCTGGTCTTGGGACGAAGATGAACGCTGTGATGTATGTTTCGGAGAGGAATAAAATGGAATTAGAAAAGCACTTTGACCACGACATTGTTATTGCTAAATACACCGATGGCATTGTTGAACCATCTTACGCAGTAGAGTGTGAAACTTGCTTTGAGGTTATCATTGATGACGAAGCATACGCTCAACTGATACCGC